>OGEO01000787.1_pt1 | contig 25274 bp, 26 predicted proteins | sample 1570661 | NCBI WGS metagenome assembly OGEO01 (sample SAMEA2582142, study PRJEB24529) | metagenome | biome: Human gut stool | place: China | collected 2011
CTATCAGATTAGGATACTGTGGCTGCATTTTTTTATAAAATAAATTACCTTTATAGGTGTATTGGCTTGTTCCAAAACCAAAATATAAATCAGATATTTTTCGGAAATAATCCCAATTCCGGTTTATTTTTCTGAAAAGACTTTTGGAATTGATCCCAAGCATATTTGACAAATACGGATTGGTTATAAACAATTCCAAATATCGGGATAGGTTCTGGAAATCTCCATACTCCACATGAAAACCATTATACCAATCCTGTACATAATTGTTTCCAAAGCCAGAATAAGTCGCTATAACTGGCTTTCCTGAAGACATTGCTTCCAGAATCACTCTTCCTCCAGGCTCAAAAGCAGAGTGCATAATCAATACACTGCATTTGAGTAATACGTTAGAAATTCCTGCATCAGATAAGAATCCCCACCAATATATTTTGTGCTGCTGTTCATATGTTTCAAGATCTGGTACATATTCTTTTATTATTCTGCGATACTTACTGATATCTTCAGCAGTACCGCCAATAAACCACATGGGAGGTGTCAGATTCAGGTATTTCTTATACAGAATTTCCCAGGCGAGAATTATTTCTTTAACCCCCTTCTGATCGACGATTCTTCCTATATAGCAGAACGCTCCATTTATCCACCACTCAGTGCCCTGTAAATCCATTGCATTGTAATTAACAGAGCGCGTTTGTCCCAGATTTCCTGAGGGAAGGTGCGACGGATGCAAAAAACAGTCTGTAACAGTTCTGCCTACAACAATAATTTTATGTGGTTCAATATGATATTCTTTTACCAACAACTCATATTCCGACTCTGCAATTGAAAGAATACAATCTACTTTTGGCAAAAAAAACTGTTCGCTTTCATATTGATGGGAAGAAACAGGGGGAAACCCATTTCTTTTTCGTTCACAGGAAGTACTGATTACAGAATGAATCTGTATTAAATGATGATCACTGCATAATTGACTGGCTAACAAGCCGGATATCCAATAGGTAGAATGTACCAGTGCTATTGGCTGTTCTATATTTTCATAAATATTTTTTATAGTTTTATATAAAAAATCCTTGTTATTGTATAGCAAGTCCTGATTTTCCAACCATTGTTTCTTTATAGGGATTTCATATATGGTAATGTTTGAACATAAATGGTTTGCAGTTAGTTCTTTCAATGAACAGTTGGTTGTAATCACGGTTAATTCCAACTGTGGAGTATCCTTAAAATGATTTATTATTTCCGATACCGTCCTTTGATGACCACCAAGATTCAATTCAAATGGATTTCCAAGTAAACATAACAACAAAATATGTCTTGTCATAGTTTTGCCTCAAATAAGAAAAGCGTAGCTGGTTATGTGGAATAATTGATAATTGCTAATTATCCATTATTAAACTAAGTATGGAAAATTATGATTTGTAATACATATAAGGAACGAATATCTAGTAGCACGGAGCTGGACAACAAAGAAGAGAAGGAGGATACCATATGGCACTACTAATTAATGTGCACGGGCTAGCCTGTTCGTATTGAGAAGCTATATTTATCAGAACATCAATAACCAAAGTAATTTAGATACAGATGTTGACAATTCAAGGCAAATATTATAAAATATAATTACATAATATTAATAAATATTATAAAATATTAAGAAAGAGAGCCTTGATGTGGAAACTAAAGATTTAATTTGTTCTATTAACAATTTTGAAGCCAATATCGTTTTCGATAAAAATAGAAGCTATAGAGAGTTTGCAAATGGACAATCACCTTTCTTTTTTACACCAGTAGAAAAAGGCGAACGCAAAAGATACGAAAAATCAGAAAATAAAAATGAATTTACAAGTACAACAGCGGCAATACATATCATGGATTCTTCTGTTGAAGAAATTGAGAAATTGTTTAAGCAGGATGACTCTGGTATTTATGAGTACACATGTAAAATGATCCGGCCTTATTGCAAAGGTGTAGTTGATATAAAAATTGGTCTTGTTTTATTCCAATTTTTACATGAAGTTGGACATTGGAATCAATTTATGTCATTGGATAAAAATGTAGCTGCTTATACAACTTGGAATTACGAACAAGAAAAAAACAATTATGAAAAAATGCGAGCTTTGAAAGACTCTGTTTTACAACGTCAGGCAAGGGAAAAGGACAATCGTTTAAGCGCAGAAGAGCGGATGCTATTTCGTCAGTATACAGAGGAATATAGAAATATTCCTAAAGAAAAAGAGGCAGATGAATTTGCATTGAGTTATTTAAAAGAAACCATAGACAAGTACAGGGAAGTTTGTCGGAATAAAAACAGCAATAGTACTATTAAAAGACGTAACCTTGCAATAGGAAGTAATTGTTAAGCAGACTAAAGAGAGGAAGCAAAAGAATGCATCCTCTTTTTGGCGGAAAGAGGGATATTTATAAGGAAAAGTACATATTTTGTTTTGCTGCGTATGTTTATAGTAAATAACGCTTCAAAATATTGAATTTAATTATTGACAGTTTAGGAAAAAAGATATTTAATAATATTAGATTATATTAGAAATTATTAAAAATGGAGGGTAACTATGAGAAGATTAACTATAAAACACAGTGCAATCGCATATATTTTGAACCGTGAAATGGGATATACACAAAATGCAATCGCAAAGCTTATGGGTGTATCTCAAGGAACTGTTTCAAATATGATTAAGGAATTTGAGCTCCAAACCAAAATTAGAAACTTACAAAAAGATCTGGATGACGCAAGGGCTATCATTGAAAAGCAAAACCTTTTGCCACAGAATGAGGACTATTTTTGCTAATAAGGAAGCCGCAGAAAGGTAGTAGATTATGATTAAGAGCTTTATTTTTGAAAATTTTAAAAGCTTTGAAAAGGCAGAATTAAACCTAGAGGCATTGACAAGTTTGATCGGAACAAATTCTTCCGGGAAAAGCAATGCCATTGAGGGAATCCATATTTTAGCTGATACTGCGACGGGATTGGAGTTAGGTACAATTCTTGATGGTACCCGTAATATGGACAGTCACATTCGTGGAGGAAGTAAATCCTGTTGTCGGTTTAAAACTTCGGCTTTTAAACTGGGCTGTCTGATTGATTTGGATGAAAAATATGATTTATATTATTATATCAAGATCAGTACCAATAAAAAAGTCTGGGTTGAGGAAGAAGCTTTATATAAAGTTGTGAATGGAAAAACAGAACTTGCTGGTGGGGAAAAAATATTTAAGACAAAGCTTCGGTCCAAGGAAAGTGGTGATATCCAGGCGGAATATAATGATAAAAAGGCTGGCAGAAATCCAGACATTCTTTGTATGCGGGTTTCTTCTGTTTTGGCACAGCTTAGGACAAAGCTTCCTCAGAACACGTATCGAGATAGAGAGTGCTTTGGCTATATTGAGCTGGTTCTGGAAAATTTAAAGAAAATATTTATATTAAATCCAGTCCCTTCTGATATGAGAGATTATGTGCGGATAACAGACACTGATTTAAAAGAAAATTGTGAAAATATTTCTGCAGTATTACGCCATTTGTGTGAAGACAGTGAGAAAAAGAAAGAACTTTTAAAGATAGTAAGTGATCTACCAGAAAATGAAATCAAGGACATTGGATTCATCACCACACAGCTTGATGATGTTATTTTTGCACTCAGAGAAAAATATATTAATTCGTCAGAATTATTTGATGCAAAAAAATTGTCAGATGGAACTTTGAGATGCATAGCTATTGTGGCAGCCATTTTAACAATTCCTGAGGGCAGCACTCTTGTAATTGAAGAAATTGATAATGGAATACATGCAAGCAGAGTGCAGGCATTAATCAAAAATCTGAGTCTGCTTGGGGAGAAAAGAAAGATAGACATTATATTGACAACGCATAATCCAGTACTATTAAATGGATATAAAAAACAACAGTTATTAGGTGTCTCTGTTGTCTATCGTGAAAATGAGAAGGGAACCAGCAAATTTATTCCATTTGTAGATATTAAAAATTATCCGCAAGTATTTGTACGCGGTGGTCTTGGGGAAGCCATGCTGGACGAGTCCTTATTGAATTTAATTAAATGTCCCAGTGAGAAAAAGGATTATTCCTGGATGGAGGATTTTTAAATGAATATTCGTTTTATTGACACATCCATAGTAATGAATCTTTTGAGAATTCCACATATGTGCCAGGAATATGAAAGTGTAAAAAAGGAATTTAATGAGGCTATAGAACAAAACGAAACATTAATTTTACCGCTGGCTACAATCATTGAAAGCGGAAATCATATTTCGCATATTGCAGATGGGAATATAAGAAGAGAAAAAGCGGTAAAATTTCAGGAATTTTTGCGTAAAACAGCAAAGGAGGAAGCTCCATGGGAATTGTATGGAGTAGGTTTTACAAAAGAAGACTTACTTATAATAGCGGATCAATTTCCCGATTGTGCGCAAAAAATGGAGATGGGAATCGGTGATATGAGTATTATTCGCTTTTATGAAAAATACAAGAATGAAGTGCCTGCGGTTGGTCGGATTATGATCTGGAGTAAGGATAAGCACCTAAGCTGTTACCAGGATAATTTGTCAATTTCACGCAGACGGGAGAAATAGCAGTGGTGAAAAATACCCTTTTTTGACAAAAAAAATATTTTACAATACTGTGGTATGAAATAGGAAAAGGGGTATTAAAAATGAATTTACAGAATAGAGTGGAGCAATATTTAGAATCTTCCGTATGTCATCCTAATGGTCTTTCTGCTTTCGCTCCTTTGTGCATGGCTCTACGCATGGTATATCACTCGGCCTATTGTGCGGCTGAGCAAGATTTCAAAGCAAATGGCGGAACTGGATTTTTCCGGTCAATGTCATACAGGACGAGAAGATGAATTAGGTTGCTTGGCGCAAAATCTAAATTCATTATCTGCTTCGCTATCCACTGCATTGAACGACCTTCAAGCTGCCAACCAACAGCTCAAAACAGATATTGAAAAGGAACAGGAGTTAGAAAGACAGCGGGTAGATTTTTTCTCGGCAGCCTCCCATGAACTGAAAACACCACTAACCATTTTGAAAGGACATTTGGCGGGGATGCTGAACGGAGTCAGCGGCTATGAAAATCACATAGAGTACATGGAGCGTTCGCTTGCCGTTGTTGATAGGATGGAGAAGTTGGTAAAAGAGTTGTTGTATGTTTCCAAAACGGAAGAAACTCAAAAAACGGAATAAAAAACCGTTGATTTTGCGGAAATACTTCGGGTACAGGTTGCCGCAGTAGCAGATTTATTGGAAGAAAAGAAACAGCACCTTGAAGCAAATATTCCTACCCACCTTTATTGTGTAGTGGAACAATCACAGATGGAATGGGCAATTCAAAATATATTAGTAAACGCAATTCGCTATTCTCCAAGTGGTGAATTGATTCGTATAGCTTTGTCCGAAACACATGGCACAATTCGTGGTGAAATTGAAAACACAGGTGTCCGTGTGCCTGACGATGCTATTCCACATTTGTTTGAAGCCTTCTATCGGGCAGATATATCTCGTAACCGCAATACAGGCGGAACTGGATTAGGACTTTATATTGTTCATAAAATTATGAAAATGCACCATGCAAAGTACGGCATTTCAAATACAAGCAATGGTGTACGGTTTTGGTTTGAATTGCCTTGCAGGCAGCCGATAGACAACTCCATCTAAAATCCATAATCCATGCAAACTATATCCAAGCTGCTTTGTTATATTATAGCTGACCTCAAGAGGGCAGCTATAATTCTTATAAAGCGAGGTCTTATCTATGAAGAACAAAAAAATTTTGGCAATAGGCTTGTGCGGAGCAATCTGTTTAAGCATTGCAGGGGTTACTTATGCAAGCGCATTGGCTTCGGACACACCAAAGGTTTCAACATCCGAAACGGGAAACACATCCAGCGCAGATATTCTCTATCAGGATACAGACGGTGGACAAATCAGCGTTGACGGTAAAAATTGGGTTGCCGAGGCAGATTATGAGAAGAACAATGCGGCACCGGATGTGCAGTGGTGGACAGCCGATGAATACGAAGTGTGGATGAACGAACAGAAAAAAGAAATGGAATCTTTGATTGGAACCGGAGATGGTTGGTATGATGGGCAAGGCGCATTCCATGAATTTACGCAGGAAAGCGTAGATGCTATGATGGTCAGCTATAAAGAAACTCTGGAAAGTATCAAAAAGGGAGTATTGTATTCCAAAGACAACGGTGACGGCGATACCTACTCCATGATTCCGCCTACTGAAGATGTAGTTTCCTCTTATAGTGTTGATGTAACAAAAGATAACGGAAAAACAGTACACATTGGGGATTATTCCACAGTTGAGGAATTAGACAAAGCCATTTCTGATGCAGTTAAGAATGGTCAGCTCACACAAGAAGAAGCGGACTCCGTTCAGCAATAATAACTAAACCATTCTGCTGTACGACAGCAAAAGAAAAAAAGCTGTCGTACAGCAGTTTGTCACATCTATAGACAGATAATGATAAATCACTTTTTTATTAAGATCAAAATCCTATTGACTTAGAAAAAAACAACTTATTATATTAGAACTGCAGCAGGAAATCATTCAGAAAATGGAGGGCTTACGATGAAAAAGGTAAGAACACGGAAAACAGGAATGCAGGAATTAACAATAGCCTGGATGATATTTGCAGTTTTATTTCTTGGAGTCTTTATAAGACCGGTGAATGTCCAGGCTTCTAAAGTGAAACTGAACAAATCGACAGTTACTATCTATCGGGGAGTTTCCACATCGCTGAAGGTATCAGGAAGCAAAAAGAAAGTAAAATGGAGTTCTTCTAAAAAATCAGTTGTTTCAGTTTCTTCTGGTAAAGTGAAGGGAAAAAAAGCCGGAACGGCATACATTTATGCCAAAGTTGGAAAACGAACCTTAAAATGTAAGGTCATTGTCAAAGAACTAGATAAAGCAAAGAGGCTTAGCCTGGCTAAAAAGGAAGCGAAGAAAATTGTAAAAAAATATGTAACTGCAGATTTAAGTACCAAAGAACGGGCATTTGTTCTGTTTCGATATTTAACAGAACACTGCTCCTGGCAGTTAAACCAGTCTTCAGAAGCATACCAGAAAAATTATGGCAATGAAGCCTACGCCGCTCTGGTAATGAAAAAAGCAGCCTGTTCTGGATATGCAAAAGCATACACGCTGCTTTGTGAGGCTGCGAATGTTCCAGTACGGCATGTAAATGCGGGCAGTTGGACACACCAGTGGAATGAAGTAAAGGTAAACAGAAAGTGGATCAAGGTTGATGCATATGGTGGAATCTTTGCAGACACAACCGGAATTCGAAAATCCTTAAGAACTTCAGCTGAGGAGCAGGAACAGCTGGTATTTCATTTTACAATTGCGAGATGATTTCAGATTGAAAATAAAAAGCTGGGGCAGAAATGAAGTATGCCTGTAGATTGCATTTTGATAGCGATAGGAAGTTATATCCTAATGATTAAATTATCTCCTAAATCATATATAATTTAGAAGATAAAAATGGTTTAAGAGATTCGTTATGGAAATTTTGCATCTGATATTGGCTGGCGTATCTATTTGCAACCAAAATGCGACACTATTGCAACATCTCTAATATTGACTTCGGATTCTCTTTATAGTAAAAAGAAGGCACGAAAAAGCAGTTTGTTTTATGCAGACTGTTTTTTTTGTGCCTTCTTGTCGTATAAATAATAGGAGGGTAATACATGGCGAACACAAAAAAAGCAATTGAAGAAGTAACGGAAAAAGAAATTCCACGCGCAGCCTATGAAGGTGTCTTAACAATCGACGTTGACGCACAGGTGGAGAGCGCACAGGAGCAGGAAGATACCAGATGGCACCAGCTTTTAAATGCGCATAGAACGAGAAAGGTATTCACAGGTCAGCTTGGTGGTATTGAGAAGCTGGAGAGCGGCTGGATGGTAGCAGTCACATATTATAATGGTTTTCGTATCATTATTCCAATGAATGAAATGATGATTAACTTAAGCGGTGACGGGCGGGAGAATGCAGATACTTTAAACCGACAGGTGCGGATTGCCAACAACATGCTTGGCTGTGACATTGATTTCATTATTAAGGATCTGGATACCAAAAGCCGGAGCGTGGTAGCCTCCCGAAAAGATGCCATGCTAAAAAAGCGTCAGACCTTCTATATTGGAGAAGAAGGGGAGAAGCCGCTTCTGTACCCTGGAAGAATTGCAGAAGCCCGGGTGATCGCAGTGGCGCCAAAGGCAGTACGTCTGGAAGTGTTCGGTGTGGAGGTATCTGTCAGGGCGCGTGATATGGCCTGGGAGTGGATGCTGGATGCTAACGAAAAATTTCAGGTTGGAGATCTTATCCAGATCATGGTCAATAAAGTAGAAGGAACAGAACCGGGTGAAATTCATGTGGAAGTTGATGCGAAAAGTCCGACGGCGAACATCAATAAGGACAATCTCAGGAAGTGCCACAGGCAGGGAAAGTACACTGGAGTTATCACTGAGGTATATAAGGGAACTTATTTCATTCGTCTGGATATTGGAATAAATGCGGTGGCGCATTCCTGCAACATGTCTGCACTTCCTGGAAAGGGAGATAAGATTGGAATCGTGGTGACCAGAATTAACGATAATTACGAGGTTGCAGAAGGAATCATCACAAGACTGATTAAAAGGTGGAAATAAAAGTTCAAAATCCTATTGACACAGAAAAAGCATTTTTTTTACAATCTGGGCAAACAGGAAAGGAGACAAATTGAATGACAAAAACGAAGAAAAAAAAGCAGACTGAAAAACTGTATTGTCCATACTGTGGAAGGATGGCAGTGTTACGCCCGGCAAAGCATGTCTATGGCAGCCGGAACCTGGATTCTGGCAATTATCTGTATGTCTGCAGTGGTTATCCATCCTGTGATTCTTACATCGGGGTACATAAAAAGACCATGCGCCCTATGGGAACCCTGGCAAATGGGGATCTGCGCCATAAGCGGATTGAAGCACACCGTGCCTTAAACCAGGTGGTAAATTCTGGGATGATGACGAAAAAAGGTATATATATCTGGTTGCAGAACAGGTTCGGTCTAAGGGAAAAAGATATGCACATCGGAAAGTTTTCAGAATACCGGTGCGAAGAAACTGCCCGGGAATGCAAGGCTTTACTGGAACAACATACAAAAAGAAAGCAAACTGTTTCAAATAAAACAGATCTGGCGGCATGAAGAAAGGAAGGCATTGTTTGCATCTGCAGGCTAATGAAGAGGATGTTTACCGTTTAATGGACACAAAAGAACGGTACTTCTGGATGATTGGTATCGGCTCTTTACTGGAGGGAATCGCAGCATATTTCCTATACTTTCGGATCAAATGCTGGGACCTGTTATATCTATGCGTGATACTTGCCTTGGGAATTATACTTCTTTTAAGACAGGCTGTTAAAATCAGCAGAAAGATCATGGAAGCAGAAGTCTGCTATATGGAGTTGGACGTAGACAGTCTGGCGGTCTGCCAGCCGGAGAAAAACGGACATTATGAATGCTGTCGGATATTTTACAATGAAATAGATAAGATTGTAGAAGGCACCCTTCGAGGAGTCCCTGAGTTTTATATTGTTTTAAATGATCAGAAAGAAAAAGAAAGCTTTTTTCTTTTAGATGAGGAAGAGCAGAACCGAAATATCTTTCGAGTTCGTTCATTTGGATTTGACCATCAGAAATTTATCGAATTTTACAGGAAGCTACGGTGGAACGTACCTGGAAGGGTCCGGATCATCGGAACAAAAAATCAGGATGTGTGGAATCTTCGAAAACCAAATATGGAAATCTGTATCATGGTAGGAATGATTGCCTGTTATGTGATTCCAAAACTCCTGGAAGTAATGAAGCTGTTTTAGGAGGAAAAAGGCTATGAAATGGTACACGGCAATCGGCTGTAAAGGAGAAGATGGGGAAGGGCGGCTTCTGGTGAAAACTGATAACCAGGAGAAGGTACTTACAGAAATGGAGACCATGCTCTGGGCAGCCCTTACCTGGACAATATGTGCAGAAAACAGAATCTACTCTCAGATGTACCGGGTACTTTGTATTACATTTGGGAAAGAACGTGCAACAGAGTGGGCGGATGAAGAAGATTTCCTGTTTTGTTTAAGACGCCTGAAAAAGCGCGGACTGGTAGCAGAATGCGAAGGGGAAAATAAAGAGGAGGCTTTGCAATTTCTTTTTAGTAAATCAGTAGTAGCCCCTGTTGTAGATTCCTTTTCTGGCCGTGTAAGGGAATTTGCAGAGAATCTGGCTCTTGGAAAAGGAATAAAAGCAGCGATGCGAGCGCTTAAAAAGCCGGTATTTACTTATGAAGAACTCAGGGTGCTGCAGCAAATTTCCAGAAACGGGTACATTCCAGACCATCTGGCCAGCTTAAATGAGCAGGCAGGGAATGTCCTGCTATCAGCAGAAGAAAAGAAGAAAGTTCAGGATCAGGTTGGGGTGGAATTCATGCAGATTCTGATTTCCTTATATCAAAAGAAACAGTTTGTGATCAGCTACATCAAAGAAGGAGGCTTCCTTGAAGAAAAGAAACAAATGGAAAATATGGCTGTCTGATGCAATATTGAAACACAGGCGAACCTATGCCGGTATACCCGGATTTTTTAAAAAGAGAATTGTGAATACTTTATGTTTATCATTTCTCTTACTGTATGGAGGCTGTGCACTTGGCCTGGCACAAAGATCTGCCGGATTTGTGGGCTGGACAGTCTTTTTAACTATCTGTGGGATCGGGGATGCGGTTTATGTTTATTATCTGGCAGTGACAAGATCCTATGAGGTGGTGGAAGGAACAGTATCTGAAATCCATGCGGAACTTTTTTTTGATGGCTTTAAGAGGGTTATAGTGTTGCAATCAGATGGGCTTACTACCGAGCTGTTGCTTAACAAAAGAACCAATGTTATGCATGGGAAATCTTATCGATTCTATTTTAATCAAAATGCACATGCATTTTCTGGCATTCACAGGCTGGACGCTGCTTTTGATTTTGGAAATTTTTTTGGCGTGGAGGAGGTAAAAGAATAATCCAGGGCGGGGAGCATCAGGCATGGTTCGAGTCCATGCCGCCCTGTTTCCATACAGCCGTATGGAAAATATGAAAAAAGGAGAGATTTTATTTATGTCGGAAACAAAATGTGGAACCGTGAAATGGTTCAGCGCAAAAAAAGGTTACGGATTTGTAACCGGGGAGGATGGGGAAGATTACTTTGCCCATTTCTCCCAGATTAAAATGGAAGGTTTTAAAAGGCTTTCCGGCAAGCAGCCTGTACAGTTTGAAGTAGGTGCCGATGAAAATGGCAGGGAAATTGCCGTGAATATTGTCCCTCTTACAACAGGGGAAGAAGCGTAAGAGCTAATAAATTTTGAAACACAAAATATACAAAAAATGTGTTTGACATCCACTATATCTTGTGGTAACCTATAAATGAAATCATATTTTATCAGCCATTATATGGTTGATCTTTCATTTGGATCCGGACATTCCGGATGTTTATCTTTTGGGCAGTTCGCCCTAAAACCAGCAAATACTTTGGAACATTGGAAGACGCGAAGAGAAAGGTTTTCTTTTGGTGTCTTTTTTTGTTAAATAAATGAAAAGGAGGAGCCAGAATGAGAAAAATCAAAGAGACTGTACTGGTCAAAATGAAAAAAAGAAGTGCCAAATAACCCAAAAAGAAAAGGAGAAGATTTATGCAGGAAGTAAACTGGGATGATGTAAATTTATTAGAACTTGGAGTGCTGCTTGACATGGCAAAGGATGGATATTTTTTCCAGATTGCAGATGGACGTATCAGATCCATTGTAGTAAAGCTCATATCCTGAACTCAAAGGAGGGGCTATGTACTATAAGGATGATTTTAACGTGACATTTAAAGAGGAATCTGCTTTTTATAGATATCTGGATGATGTTGAGAAAAGGGCTGAATGGTTCCGTGCACAGAGTAAGGATCTGAAGGTAGAAGCAGTAACAAAAAATAGCATCTGCTCCCCGATTGGAAACATTGATCTGGAATATTTAAAAGATGATACCCTGAAAAATTCCGGCTTGCTGATAAAGACTACGGACCGCAGCTGCTTTCTTGGGATATCCGCAGTCAAAAGCTTAAAAGGCAGAGCCAGAATTGATGGAAAGGCACTTGCAGAACTGGACAAGGAAACCCTTGCCTATATTCTGAATGAATGCCTGAAAGTTTCTAAGGGAAAATCCCTACTCCGCTTTTGTGAAGGCAAGGTGCGGGCAGTTTTATCTGGTGATGAAAAGGATTATTCAATTATGTCCATGCCGGAGGTCTACACAATTGTAGGAGCTTATATCTATAGTGATTTTGAAACAGCTGCCTTTAAGTCCGGATGTGCAGACCACAATCTGGTAAATGCAACATGGGAGTTAAGGGACCAGCGGCTGAACGAATCTTATCAGGAATTATTAGGACGTTATGGGAAAACTTTTAATGGGGAACTGTCTGCGTCAGTCAGGATCAGCACATCTGATGTAGGAAGCTCCGGTGCCAATATATTTTATACGGTGTCTGTCAATGACCAGTACATTATATTAGGAGAAACCCTGAAAGTACGCCATAAAAATTGCAAGGGAACCGAAGATTTCAACCAAAATATGGCATCCATTTTTGAATATTATAAGGCAGCCGTACAGGAGGTTTTGCAGCTTTGTGATATCTGGGTGAATCATCCTGCAAATGCCATGATCGGTGTCATGAAGCAGGCAGGCTTTTCCAAAAAGCTGATTGCAGAAACGGTAGAACGCTACCGCGCATCAGCTGGAGAGCAACCTTGCAGTGCCTATGAAATCTATTGTAGAATCTGTGATGTTATTTCAATCGCAAGACAGCAGGAAACCAATGAACGGGGACTGCTTCTTTTGGAAGAAAAAGTGGCAGCCTGTGTAAACAGGCGCTGGCATGAACTTGACATTCCAGGTGAAATTAAATATTAGGAAAAACAGACGAAGGCAGGAAATCCTGTCTTTTTTGTATGTAGGAGGAAATTATGCAGTATCCGGATTGGCTTATGAAAGCAAAAGAATCTAAGAAACTACTCCAGTGGATACAGGACCCGGTGCACAGCTTCAAAATGTTTCACGGTCGGCTATTACTAAAATGCCAGGAAGAGGACTGCATAGTGTTTTATGCAGTTGATTCCAAGGAAAAGGATTGTTTACAGCTTAAGGAACCAAAACTTTGTGGTGTACTTTATCTGCCGGATTATTTTTTGTATGAAGTGGACACTGCTTTTTATGAAGCAGTCGGGATACCTGCCGATTTTATTTTTCCAACCAGGGAAAATCTTAAAAAAGAAGTGGAAGGCAGGGTCACCCATCTGGTGAAAAATCTGATTGATACAAAATGGGACAAGCTCCTGTTAAAGTACCAAAACCAGAGGGACAGCCTTTTTCCTAATATAAACCGGACACAGGTGCAGGAAACTTCCAAAAGATACCTGAAGGCCAAAATAAAGCCGGAGGAGCTGTTTTACAGTCCAAAGTTTTCCTTTGCAAAGATGCAGGTGGAGTACACGGATGTAATGTTTCTTTACTGCCTAAACCACCACGAGAAGGCTGTACAAATGATTGCAGATAAATGGCTGAAGGAATCTCTTTGGGAGATTTCCCAGAAAAGGATCTACCTTGGATGTGTCCGCGAAGAAATGGAAGAGCTGCAAAAAAAGGCAGCATGAAGGAGGAAATGGATTTATGAGTAAATTTGAGTATCTGAATCTGACTCAGAAGATGATCAAAATAAGAAAGATGGTGCCAAAGCTGATACGGAAACGGTACAGCGAAGAAGTACCTTATGATTTTGTGCGGCTGGATGATATTTATGAATACCTTACCCCGGCGCTTACGAAATATGGTGTGGATTTTGAGGTACTTACCGAAAAGCCCACCCAGGTGGATTCTTCCGGAAACCAGGTATATCTGATACCATTTGGCAATTTATGGCGGTATGAAGCAGATCTGAAGCTCTGCTGGGTAAATGCAGATCGTCCAAATGAAAAAAGTTACAGTGACATTCATGTGGTCGGAACCAATGAGGTTCCGGACAAAGCCAAAGGTGCAGCCTGGAGCTATGGACTGAAATATTATCTATTAAATAAGTATAACATCGTCCAGGCAAACACCGAGGATCCGGACATGCGCGGCCCTGCTCCGGATGGCGACAAAATAAAAAAAGAAAAAACACAAAACAAAGTAGAAAACACGAAACCAGACTTATCCCCTAAGAAAACGGTTTCGGTTACTAATGCTGTAAAATCAGAGCCCAAAAAGAAGGAAGCCAAAGAAAAACTAGTACATCCCCCGAAATCTGGTTCTGCTGAGGCTTCTGCTGAAGAAATCGGACAGTCCTTAAAACGAAACGAAAAACTTACCTCAAAGACAGTTCATAATGGCAATGCAGTGAGTGGCAAACAGACTGTTAAGATTTCGGAAGATTCTTTTGATCTTGAAATCAGTCCTGACGAGATCCGTGATTTACAGGATAATGATGATAATTTACCAGGCCAGATGCAGTTTGGCATGGAAGAAAAGAACCCAGAAGAGGTTTTTGAAGAGACAGACCAGGAAGAGGAAGAATTTCACCTTGTCAGTGAGGAAGATGAAAATCCATTTGACGACGAGAAGGAAGAGGAGACAGCAGAAGATTTCCCTATGGATTCAGAAGAGGATGATGTGGAAAAAGCGAAAAAAGTAATATGTAATTTTGGCTTATTTAGTGGGATGTCCCTTGGTGAAATTTTGTATAAACCAGACGGTCCCAAAACTTTAAGATGGATGGGAAGCGGATATAAAGGAAGCAATAACGAAATGAGGAAGGCTGCGAAGATTATTATGGATTACGAAGATCATAAAAAAATAGCAGCATAAAATGATTGTGGCTCCGGAAATACGGAGCCACATTTTTTAGGAGGAATCATGTACGAACATCCATTTACCATAAAAGAAGTGGCGTGGCTGTTATCCATCCGTTGTCTTGATGGCGGCTCCGCCCAGGAATTCCCGGTGGAATGTCCATACTGCGGTGACACCAGAGGAAAATGCAGTTTTTGTGTCAGTAAAAATGGAGAAATGAAAAATGTTTTTAACTGTTTCCACTGTGGGGAAAGCGGAAATATGCTTACTCTGTATGCAGACATTATGGGATTTTATGGAGCAGACCGGTGTAAGGAAGCTTATCAGGATATCCGGAAACGGCTGGAACTTAACAGGCAGGTGACAGGAAATGGGTATAAAAAGATGACAGCCAGTTCTGGCATGAAAGAGGTGGTGCCTAAAAAATCACCCGAGTACCTGGATTTTGTGTACCGGGAACTGCTTTCCCTTTTAAAGCTTCAGGAGCGCCATAGACAGGATTTTAAAAGACGCGGTGCTGCTGACATAAAAATAAAGGAACTGGAACAAAAAGGATATAAAAGTATTGAACCGGAAAATTCCGTTTCTATAGCAGAAAAACTGTTGAAAAAAGGTTTAAGGCTGGATGGAATCCCAGGTTTTTTCCGGAACCGGTCTGGTATATGGGAAGCAGCTTTTTATGAGGGAAACCAGGGCTATCTGTGTCCGGTGTATTCCCTTGATAGAAAAATAGCAGGTTTTCAGATACGTGTTGACAATCCTATAAATCACCGGAAATATATCTGGTTTACAAGCAGTGGATTTTCGGGAGGGACTTCAAGCGGCAGCCCGGCCGGGGTGTCCGGCTATATAAGCCCGGTGCAAAGGAGCATCCATGTAACAGAAGGAATTTTAAAGGCAGAGCTTGCCAGCCTGAGAAGCGGATATCCTTATATTGGAATCCCAGGGGTGGGAAACTATAAAAGTCTGTTTCCTGTGCTTGCAGATTTAAAAAGCAGGGGGTTACAGACCGTGTACGAATGTATGGATATGGACAAAATGATGGATCTTACCTGCCGTTGTGACTGTATGGAAAAGTGCATCGTATGTGGGACACCGGAACGTTTGTTGAGAAAACAGGAGTGCCCACAAAAAAGGAGGAAGCGTGATACCATCCGGAAAGGATGCCTTAAACTGTATGACATGTGCGAAAGGCTTGGGTTAAACTGCCAGAGAATCAGCTGGGACACGGATGCAGACGGTTTGTGGCTTGGCAATTACAAGGGCGTAGATGACTGGATTTACAGCAAGCCACCAGAAGAAAAAGAGAGTTTTTATTGATTTAGTCAAATAAAAGGGGATCTGAAATCTGTATTCAGGTCTCTTTTTATCTGGCTAAACAGGCCAGTAGAAAGGAGAAAAAGATGGAAATCAGGGACAGACCATGCCTGGTAAAAACCAGGGACAGACCATTATCTAGGAGAGGAGAAAAACATTGGGTAAATTTAAGGGAAAAAGGTGGCTTGCAGGTGCAATGGCGGTTATGCTGTGCTGCAGCAGCTTCCTTCAGACAGGTGTTTTTACAGTATCCGCTGAAGCGGAGACAGAAGTGGCACAGGAGGCTGTGCAGGAACCGATGGCAGTAGAGAAAACAGAAGAAGAACTGATCGCGGAGACCGTTTCTGATCCTTCTCTTGCTCTTGAAATTAAGCAGGGAACTGCCTTTGATGTAGCGAAAGATTTTACAGGGTTAGGCTTAAAAGATGGTGACAGGGCAGAACTGAAAAAGGCTGCCATGGAGGATGGAACCACATTTGATTCTGGAAGACCAGGGATCTATAAATGTGTTTATCAGATCACACCTAAAGAAGGTGATTCTTATCTGGTTGCAAGAACCATTACCGTAACTGAAAAAGAACCGGAAACCCAGGCTGCTGGACATTCCGGTTCTGAGGAGTCTGGGGACAGCGAAGATCCTGACCCTCTGCCTGAACAGCCAGCAGTTGCTGTGGAAGTTCCGGCAGAAGAGGAAAAAAAGGATGCAGATCTGGCAGAGATACCAGTAGAAGGTGAAGAAGCAGATGTGTCTGTGGAAACAGAAGTGGATACAGAAGAGAAACCGGAGAACACAACAGAGACAGATATTCAAGAGGATGATGGTTTTGGTTCTGAAATTCTTCCAGAGGAAGAGTTTGACTCTGAACTGGAACGCGCTGAGGAAGAGAACACTGTGGATCCGGAGACCGGACTGACACTCGGTGAAGTGTTAGAGCAGGCCCAGGAACAGAACCTGGATCTTATGGAAATGGAAGAAGGGGAAACTGCATCTTTTATTGCTACATATGCTTCTACCACAACAGATGTCAGTGTAACACGCGGAAGCTGCTATTATTACAGTGACTATGATCTCGGTTCTTACCTAACCTATAAATATACCGTCAGCTTTAACAATGTAACAGCAACTGCCTATTGCATTCAGCCGTCCAAGAGTAGTCCAGGGGATGGTGTATTTAAGATTACCAGACTGGGAGATGGAAAGAAACTTGCCAAGGTCTGCTACTATGGTACAAAGGCATCCAGAGTTAATGGTTTCTTTAAAACAGAGCACCCGGATTTTTCCGCTGGAAAGCAGTTTGTAATTACCCATCTTGCAGTATCATACGCAAGTGGAAGTGACGATGCATTTTCCGGTGCAAATGCAACCGGACAGGCACTTGCTATGGAATTATATAATTATTGCATGGCTCAGCCGGAGATCCCAGATGTAGCCATGGCGTTTTCCAATCCGAATGTGACCGCTTACATTGATGGAAGTGAGCAGCGCACCGAAGAAATCAAGTTTAAGGCAGATACCCTGCAGAACATTACCATGAAGCTTCCGGCCGGTGTGGTATTTCATAACGTGGATACCGGTGAAACAAGCGAAGGTGGTGCTAAGGTAAAGGTGTATGGTGGAACAACGTTTTATTTATCCGCACCCCTGAATCAGGCCGCAGCCGTTGCGGGTTCCTGGAAATCCACTATGAAGGGTTATATTACGAAGGATTTTTCCGCATATAAAGTAACCACTGGTACTGATACCCAGAACCTGGCCCTGGTATTCGGCGAGGGTGTGGACGATGAGAAATACGTGGATTTTTCCGTTACTTGGCTTCAGCAGGCAACTATTGAAATCATAAAAAAAGACAGAGGTTCCAATGCCCTTTTAGCTGGCGCGGTTTATGGCGTGTATGGTGATGAAGCCTGCCAGGATTTAATTGTAGAAATGCCGCCAACGGATGCAAACGGCGTTTCTTCTGTCACTATTGACAAAACCCAGGATGTGGTTTATTTAAAGGAAATCACCGGACCAACGGGTTACCTTGTGGATGCCACCGCCCATGGTGTGACGCTTGTGATGGGAAGCAAAGTTACCCAGGAATTGTTGGATGATGAGAAAAAGGCTTCCCTTACCGTTTACAAAGAGGGCGAGGTATTAACAGGGGCAGATGTGACGGAGGAAAAGGTAACTTTCCACTATGAGGTACGAAGACAAAAAGGTGCGGTATATAACGTGTATGCTGGTGCTGACATTGTGGCAGCAGATGGCTCTACCGTTTACAAAAATGGTGCCCTTGTAAAAGAAGGTCTGACAACCGGTGAAGACGGAAGTGCAACCCTTGATAACTTAAACATAGGAACCTACGTGGTAACCGAGACACAGGCCCCGGACAAACTCATCTGCACCGGTGAATCCAAAACCGTAACCTTATCAGCTGCCGGCGAAAACGAAGAAGTATCTTTTAGCACGGTTACCTTTACCAACGACAGACAAAAAGCCTCCGTATCTTTGGTAAAACAGGATGGGGAAACCACACAGCCACTTGCAGGTGCTGTTTTTGGAATGTATGCAGGAAATGATATTGTATCTGCAGACGGGAATGTGATCGTCAGAAAAGACACCCTGATTGAAAAGGTGGCTACTGGTACGGATGGAAAAGCAGGTTATACCGCAGACCTTCCGGTTAACAATTCCTACTATATCAAAGAACTTCAGGCACCCCAGATGTACGTGTTAAATACTTCTGATGTTTATTCCTTTGCATTTAATTATGCAGGGGACAAAGAGAAAAAGATAGAATTTACACATACTTTTACAGATGAACGCGTCCGTGTGAATATCCATCTTACAAAGGAAGACAGTGAGACGGGAAAGAACGCACAGGGAGATGCAACTTTAGAAGGTGCTGTTTATGGACTTTATGCAAGGGACGCAATTGGTTACCCGGATGGCAGCAGCGGTGTCCTTTATCCAAAAGACGCCCAGGTTGCTACACTTACCACCGACAAAGCTGGAAATGCAAGTGTATCCGGTCTCTATCCTGGAAAATACTATGTAAAAGAGATTACTCCGCCTGCAGGTTATGTCCTGGATGAAGAAGAGCATGATGTGGAAGGCAGCTATGAAGGTGACCAGGTGAAAGAAATCAATTGTACCATTACAGTTGCCGAGAATGTGAAAAAACAGCCGTTCCAGTTGATTAAGGCTGCAAATAACGGAAAAACAGATGCCGATCTGTTAAAAGGCGCCGGATTTTCCGCTTATCTCGCAAGCAGCTTAAGTACAAAAGAGGATGGTTCCTATGATTTTGCAAATGCCGTTCCCGTAGTACTGACAGAAGATGGAAAGACCGAGATCTTTACGGACGAAAAAGGCTATGCCTGCACAATCCCACTTCCATATGGAACTTATGTGGTAAGGGAAACCACAACACCGCATAATTTCAAGCCGGTTGACGATTTTACGGTTGTGATCAGCGAGAACAAGTCAGAGCCCCAGGTTTGGAGAGTGTTATTGGACGATGAGTTTTCCGCAAAATTAAAAATCATCAAACAGGACGATGAAACCAAGAAGCCGGTCCTGGTTGCAAATACCGAGTTCAAGATTTACAACTTGGACGAAGGCAAATATGTGGAGCAGACCACCACTTATCCAAGTACCGTTACCCATAAATCTTATTTCACCGATGAAAACGGGTATCTGATCCTTCCAAGTGCATTAAAATGTGGCAACTACCGCATTGAGGAAGTGACAGCGCCGGATGGATATACCCAGAACTCCAATTTCGTAGAGATCAAGGTGGACAGTAACACGGCGTACCAGATGGACTCCCTTACTGGAGATGCAATTATTACGGTTGTCTATGAGAACCATCCGGCAAAAGGAAAGCTGGTAATCCACAAAACCGGTGAAACCTTAAAATCGTTCAAAAAAGATTTTACCTACGAGGAAACTTCCCTTTCTGGTGCTGAGTTTGCGGTTTATGCCGCAGAGGATATTTATACCCCGGATCATCAGGTGGATGAAGCGGGCAACCGAACTGTCATTTATCCAAAAGATACCCTGATCCAGAAGGTTACCACAGATGAAAAGGGAGAGGCCATCCTAAATGATCTGCCTCTTGGCGCCTACCGTGTTGTGGAAACCAAAGCACCAACCGGGTTTGTCATTAACTCGGACAGTCAGGAGCTTACCTTCCTGTATAAAGATCAGAACACTCCAGTTGTGGAAGAAACCGTGGAATTTTCCAACAAACGGCAGAAAGTGGAATTAAAAGTCATCAAAGAGGATGCCAAAACTGGTAAAAAAACTGGAAGGTGCCGAATTTGGAATTTATAACAAAAATGACATTTTATCCGATGACAAGGTGATTGTAAAGGCAGATACCCTGCTTCAGAAGGTCATGAGTGATAAAAACGGACTGGCACAGTTTACCCTGGACCTGCCGCTTGGCAAATATTATGTGAAAGAGCTTCAGGCACCGGATGGCTATGTATCTTCGGATGAAATCCTGGAATTTGATGCCAGCTACCAGGGACAGGATGTAAAAACAGTAAAATTGTCCGCCAACAAGAAAAATCAGCCAACCATTGTGGAAATCACAAAGGCAGATGTAACGACCGGCGTGGAACTGGACGGTGCATCCTTAATTATCTTGAATAAAAAGGGCGAAGTGGTCGATTCCTGGATTTCAGAGAAAGACAAGCCGCATGTGATTAAAGGTTTAAAGGTTGGGGAGACCTATACTCTCCGGGAACAGATCGCACCGTATGGCTATTTACGCACCACGGATATTACCTTTAAGATTTCCGATACCGCTGAGGTACAGAAGGTAAAGATGGAAGATGATGTGCCGATTGCCCGCCTTCTGGTAAATAAAAAAGGTGAGTTTTTAGATGATGTAACTTTGCTTGACAATGCAAAAGGTGTGGTGGAACATTTCTTTAGCTATGTAACTGGAAGTCTGATGGATGTTTCCTTCAACGTGTACGCGGCTGAGGACATTAAAGCAGCAGATGGTGTCAGCGAAAATTATTATACAAAAGATCAATTGGTTGGCACTATAACAACCGACGGAACTGGTATTGCAGAGCTTGACAATCTGCCGCTTGGTAAATATTATATTGTCGAAAAAGAACCTTCCTAAGGATATGTATTGGATGATGAGCCAAGATATGTGGATCTTACCTACCGCGACCAGGACACCCCGGTGGTAACCTATAGTGCAGACTGGCAGAACCGCCGCCAGAAGGTGCAGGTAAATGTTCTGAAAAAAGAAAAGGACAGTGACAAAGTCCTCTCAGGTGCCATCTTTGGTCTGTTTGCAGCAGAAGACATTGTATCTGCAAGCGGCAAGGTTTTGATTGAGAAGGATACCATCATTGAACTGAAGACCACAGATGAAAGCGGATGGATTCACTTTATTGCAGACCTTCCGATCAGTGCAAAGTATTACCTCAAGGAAATTTATGCACCAAACGGGTATGTGCGGGGAACCGAAACCCAGGAATTTACTTTCGAATATCAGGGCAACAAAACCACCCAGGCTGTTTATGAGTTTACTTTTGAGGATGTGCAGACCTCTGTGGAGCTTTCCAAAGCGGACTTAACAGATGGAAAAGAGCTTCCGGGTGCATCCCTGCAGGTATTGGATTCTAGTGGAAACATTGTGGAAGAATGGATCTCCACCGAAGAGCCGCATATGATCCGCGGTCTGTTAGTGGGGGAAACCTACACCATGGTGGAAACCAAACCGGCAGACGGCTATACCACTGCGGAGAGCATTGAGTTTAAGGTCGAAGACACCGCTGAGATCCAGAAGCACCAGATGCTGGATGATATCACAAAAGTAGAAATCAGTAAGACGGATATGACCGATTCCAAGGAAGTACCTGGCGCAAAACTGACCATTCTGGACAAAGATGGAAAAGTGGTAGAAAGCTGGGTATCCGATAAAGCTCCACATATGGTAGAAAAGCTTCCGGTTGGAACCTATACCCTTCGGGAAGAACAGGCACCAGATGGTTACCTGATTGCCGAAGAGGTATCTTTTGAAGTAAAAGATACCGGGGAAATTCAGAAGGTAGAGATGAAAGATGCACGTCCAACTGGAAAACTGGTTCTGAAGAAAACGTATGCCGAAGATGGCTCCCCTCTTGCCGGAGCAGAGTTTGAACTTCGGATCAAGAAGTCCGGGAAAGTTGTTGCAACCCTGGTGACCGATGAAGAGGGTATTGCCACAAGCGGAGACATTCCGATCGCAACCTATAAAGATGGAAAGATGAAAAAAGAGATCGAGTACATCCTGGTTGAAACAAAAGCACCAGAGGGCTATGTCAGAAGTGAGAAAGAGGAAAACGTTGTATTTGAGTACAAAGATGATAAGACCAAAGAGATTGAGATCACCAAAGAACTTACTAATGAGCGGATCCCAACTGGCGGTTATGTAAAATCTCCGAAAACAGGAGATGACACCAACATTTGGCTTCCAATCCTTCTTCTTGTTTTATCCGTTGGAGGAATAGCTGGAATCTTCTGGTACACCAAAAAGAAAAATCACGAGGAATAAGAAAACTGGACTGTCACGTTTGTGGCGGTCCTTTTTTCTTGCAAAAAAATTGGAAGTGGAGGAAATTTATGAAGCAGGTAAAAGAAATGGGGATTGTAGCGGTGTGCCTTTTGCTGCTTGGCTTTGGTATTTGTATGGGAGTTGGGACGTTTCTCATGTATAGGGATGGAGAGCAGGAATATGATACCTTGCGGGAATATGTTGCCGTGGAGGAGCCAAAAGAAAGGAAAGATGGAGAAACACCAGACGAAGATACCGAGGAAACCGTTACCGTGGACTTTGAAGCCCTAAAGAAAATAAACCCGGAGATCATTGCCTGGATCCGGATCCCGGACACCAAGATTGATTATCCGGTCGTGCAGGGGACAGACAACGAATATTATCTAAAGCATACCTTTAAAAAGACGGAGCATGTAGCCGGGAGCATTTTTCTGGATAAAGATAATAGTCCGGATTTTACCAACCGTAAGACTATTCTATACGGGCATAACATGAAAGATGGCAGCATGTTCCAGGGCCTGCACAAATATGAAAGTGAATCGTATTTACAGGAGCATAATAAGGTATATCTATATTTACCAGATGGGGAAACCTTAACCTATACCGCCATAAAATGTGGCTATGTAAAAGCGGATAGTGACACCTTCTGGCTGGGAGAACAGGTGGAGACCAGGACACTTTTGTTATCCACTTGCGGCTCTGATTCTTCGAAACGGCTGGTGCTTTTTTGTGAACTACCAGAGAAAGGTGAAGAGTCAGAGACAAATGGTGAGGATATAAGTATAGAAGTCTTTTAATTGCAGAAAGTTAAAATGCCATCTTTGATAGCAAAATTATCAAAGATGGCATTGTTTAGAAAGTGAAACTTAATTCGAGTTATTATGGCGTTTCCATATTTGCAGAAAAGGAAGTTATGGTCCCTGATTGCTTTGTGTGAAATTTTAACTGATTTTCAATATCACGTCCAGCGTACATTACTCTAAGAATTGTTACGACTTTCTTATAGGAATCAGGAATATAAAATATCACATAATTATCTACAGGTAATACACGAAGTCCACGACTTTTCCATGGTTCATTTTTATATTTTCGATACCGTTCTGGCATAATATCCAGACTTAAAATCTGTTCTTCAAGACGATCAAGCTGTCCGCTTGCATTTTCTGGGGATTGCAATTCAAATGCAATATATTCAAAAATCCCTCTTAAATCGTTGTCAGCTTGTTCAGATAATTCAACCTCATAGATCATATGCCATAATCATTGCGGATATCTGCAAAGGCTTTTTTTGCATTTTTAGCCCGTCCAGCTTGCATATCCGAATATCCTTTCTCCAATTCTTCATTGAATTCTGTTTCAGATAATGTATGAATGTCAACTGGTCTTAAAGATGGTAATTTCACTTCAAATGGAAGTCCCCTCTGTAAAATAATCTGTTTATAAAACATATTAATAGCACTGGAAGCTGGAATTCCTGACGCGGGAGCCGAATGTGCGTGTTATCGTCCATGACAAATCTTCCCTTGCTTTCTGCTTTTTCTTTTACATCTGGTTCGATTCGTGCATATAAATTTGCTGATTTTGCAGCCATATAGATCCGCTCCTTTCAAGAGAAATAAGTTATCTATAGTTATTATACACAAATGTCAGCACAATAGCAATACAATCTTGGAACTGAATCAGGTATAAATGGTAAATTGTGAATAGCTACTGTTCTGGAAACGATAAGATATATAGTAGAATATCTTCTTGATTACGATATATATCACGGTATATACTAAACGTAGAAAAGGAGGTGCTTTGCTATGATGACAGCAAAATTGTTTGAAAATGGCAGAAGCCAGGCTGTGAGGCTTCCGAAAGAGTGCCAGTTTGCAGGGGATGAAGTGGTTGTAAATAAAATTGGAGATATTGTGATGCCGATGCCAAAAAATAATAAATGGTCCGGTTTTTTTAGCAGCTTTGATATGTTCTCGGATGATTTTATGGAGAATGGAAGAGAGCAGCCAAAGGAATAGGAGAGAGAAGATTTATGAAGTATATGCTGGATACCAATATCTGTATTTATGCGATTAAGAATAAGCCAGCGGAAGTAATTCGTAGTTTTCTGCGTCATGATCCGGAGGATATGTGTATTTCTTCTATCACATATGGAGAGCTGATGCATGGCGTTGAAAAAGCCAGGCTGTAGAGAAGAATCGAATTGCAATGTTACTTTTCCTATCCCCCATTACCATTTTGGGTTTCGATAGTTATGCCGTAGAAGAATATGGGAAAATCCGGGCAGATCTGGAAAGAAAAGGAACTCCGATTGGACCATTTGATATGCTGATCGCAGGCCATGCAAAATCAGAGGGACTTACGGTTGTAACGAATAATACAAGAGAGTTTTGCAGGTTTTATCAGACATTTGAAAACGCATTGTATTACAGGAAAAAATCTACTATAATAGAAACAAAGGTTGATGATAGGAATTATTGCAAAACATAAATGCCAGACAA
>OGEO01000791.1_pt1 | contig 25180 bp, 23 predicted proteins | sample 1570661 | NCBI WGS metagenome assembly OGEO01 (sample SAMEA2582142, study PRJEB24529) | metagenome | biome: Human gut stool | place: China | collected 2011
TGGTTTTTAGAGATTATATACTGGTATATAATCTGTAAAATCTGGTGATTTTTTTCGCCAGAACATCTTTTTAATTTTTTATTTTTTATGGAGGTAACTCAAAATGAACAAGGGCACTGTAAAATGGTTCAACGCTGAAAAAGGTTATGGTTTCATCACAGGAGAAGACGGAGCTGATGTATTCGTACATTTTTCTGCAATCAATGGTGAAGGCTTCAAATCTCTTGAAGAAGGCCAGGCTGTAACATATGACTTAACAGAAGGCGCTCGCGGAATGCAGGCTGCTAACGTTACTAAGTTATAATTGAAGCAACTGAAGCAGAAATTTCCCCTCGGAATCATATCCGGGGGGAATTTTTTATGTAATAAGAAATCTCCTCAGAATTTCCTATTATAAAAAAATCCCTACCTGGCAGGATTACACTGCAGCGGAAGGGTAAATATCGCCCAAGACGCCCCACCGTAGGCGGAGAGTCCTGTAGACAGGATTCTTTTTATTGTTATTATATAAACAAAATGGGGACAGATCCGAAATCCATCCCCATCTTTTTAAGCTACCTCAGGCAGTTTTTTCTTATATTTTCTTATATTTCATACTTATTCCGCCTCTGAATCTGCACTAAGTCCATTCAGATAAGAATCCAGTGCAGAAGTATCCATAACAGTCTCTGTCGTCACAGTCTCCTGACCTTCTGTAACCTTTCCGTAAACAGAATAACCAATCCAGCATACAGCAACCATACACGCAACAAGCGCTGCCAGTTTCTCAATAGTAAGGATCAGTTTCTCCTTTTTCATAATTTTCTCACGGTTTGCTTTTTCTGCTTTATAGGCATCTACTTTCTTCTGACTCATAGCCGCACGTCTCCTTTGGGATAAAATATCAACTTAGATAAGTATATCATATTTCCCAACAAAATGGAAGTATGTTCACTTACAGTTCACAAAAACGCCTCGCGCGGACAAAATATACCGCAAAGTGGGGCGTGCAGATTGCGGAAATGATTTTTCAAACAGGCTCTAGCATCAGACAGCTACAATAATTCCGCCATCATTTGCATACATACTGCTGACACCAGCAGTGTCAAGAACCACAATATCAGCCAGCTTCATCTTCTCCTGGATGGCTTCTTTAAGCATATTTGCTTTCTTCGGGCTGTTGCAGTGGGAAATAGCAAGAATTTTGTTCTCACTGTTTTCTGTCACTTCAACAATTTTATCCACCATTTTCACAAGCGCCTTATTCATTCCTCGTGCCTGATCCAGCTGGCAGATTGTCCCCTCCGGAGTAGACCCCATGATTGGTTTAATCTTAAGGGCTGTTGCCACAAATGCCTTCACACGGCTGAGGCGGCCATTTTTACGTAAGGTTTCCAGATTCTCCAGCACAAAAAAAGTGTGCTGTTCTTCAATATATTTATTCACAACGCTGACAACATCCTCAAACGGAAGGCCGGCATCCTCACACTGTGCAATTTTCATTGCAATCAAAGTCTGCCCTATAGAAGCAGAACAGGAATTGAAAACATGAATCTGAACGCCTTTCTTCTCCTCATGAAGAAGACTTGCTCCGAGCACTGCACTGTTATAGGAACCACTGAGTTCAGCGGAAAGAGTAACGCAATATATATGTTCAGCTTCGCAGTCAAATACCTTTCTGTAGCTTTCAGGCGACGGGCATGCTGATTTCGGACATTCCGGGCAAGCAGCAACTTTCTGTAAAAAATCCGCCTGGTTAAATGTCTCATCATCTATTATATTCTCACTTCCAACAGTCAGTGTAAGCGGTACGGAAGCAAATCTTTCATCCTGTTTCCACTGCTCCAGAAGTTCTCCACAGCTATCTATCACAATTTTATAACTCAATTATATCGTCCTCTTTTCCGTAATATGTAGTTTTAAATACCACATCTATATTAACACATTACTATGTGTTTGAAAAGAGTTTTTTCTTCCATTTTCCCCCAAATTGCTTTATAATGGTTATTGTTCATCAGCAACTGATTTTCATATATTGATGTCGTCGACAGGCGACATGCCCTTTAGAAAGGAGGTCCCTATGCTCGCTTTAAAAATCACTGACCAGAAGAATTTTACCAATAAGCTTTTTCTTGGAGATACCTTCGATCTCTTCTGGCTAAACCAGGCAGAGATCATTACCAGCAATGTTTTTTCCATTGACGGCAAACTCCAAACTGATTTTTTCGATAATGACGAGCAGGAATTTTTAGCTTCCAGCCACCGTACATTCTCTCTCTGGAAAGAAGTAAAACCATTTTGTTATTCTGTTATCCGTGGAAAAAAAGCGCCTCTTTCTTTCAAAATCGTGCTTCAGTTTTCTCCGAACAAGACCGCTGCATTATTGCAGAGTTCTGCATTTTCACTTTCTCCCGAACTGATAACAGGTCTGTATTTGAATCTCCAATATAAGAATAAGACCTTGTTTTGTATTACCGGAACATCTATGAAAACCTTTCTTCCCGGTAAAGAACTGGACCACCTTTGGGAGCAATATGTGATGGATTTTTTTCATCGCAGCGGATTATCTGTAGAAGAAGTTTAATCCTGTCAGAATAGGTTCTCCATTAATTTTCCAATAGAGTTATTCTGGCATTCCACGTCTGGAACCTTGCTTTCTTTTTCATCTCCCAGATAAAAGGCGATCATATCTACAAATTCACTGTTGGTAGGTCTGTATTCCAGAGGATATCCGGCAATCTCTTCCAGTCTTTCCCGATGATTTTCCCAACATACATTTACAATTGTACGAATATCATGCTCAATATTAGATGGCTTGGATTTAAATTTCTTTGCAAGCCTTGGATAAATATCTTTTGTGATCTTCATTGGTCTTTCCTGAAATTCCATTGTCATGCGTATGGCTTCCGCCACAAAATAATATCCTTTATATTTCGATGTCGCACCAAGTTTGCGTATCGTGCCGTATACCTCTCTCATTTTTGTCCCTCCCACAATAAGTTATACTTCTGATTCTGCATCTGCAGTCAGCCCTTGATTTGCCTCTACATATAATACGAGTTAAATTTGCCTTTTTTAGCATTTAGAGACAAAAATTAAGAGAATTGTAATATTTTTTAGGGATTTCGAGATAAAATTCTATAGAAAAGCAGAATAACAGGATAAACTTTTCCAATTTTTCATATAAAAAGGACAGGCGTCCTAAATGCAATACTCATTTAAACGTCTGTCCCTTTTTGTCATAACTTATTTTGTCAGCATAAGCAGAATTTCATTGCTTCTCTGAACAAATCTGGTCATCTCTTCCGGTGAAAGCTGTTTATGGCTCAGCATGGCAAGATCATACAGTTCCTCGCAAATAACCGGGGTCTTCTCAGAATCCTTGTTATCTGCTACAAACTGAACCAATGGATGTTTCGCATTCAGAACCAGAGTTTCCTGACCGCCAAACATAGATGGATCCATGCCGTACATATTGTACATCTTCATCATATCCTGCATACGGCGGCTCTCTTCAGAAAGAGTCATCATAGCAGCAACTTTTTCATTTTTCAGATTCTCAACCTTCACTTCCAGTTTGTCATTCTTCAATGCTCCTCTGAATACTTCTGTAAGAGTCTTGGAAGTCTCCTCGTCAGCAGCTTCCTCTCCACGCAGTTCTTCTGTAAGATCTGCATCAATTCTCTTAAACTGGATAGTCTGATCCTTCTGCTCCAGATGGGAAATAAAAGCGCTGTCAATATTGTGTTTCAGAATAACAGCATCCTTCTTTGCCTCACGGAACATGTTAATATACTGACTCTGCTGAACCTCATCTGTTACATAGAAGATAGTAGTCTTCTCAGGCTCTTTCTCGTCTTTCGCGCCGTCCTCTTTCTTCTCTTCTGTGGATTCAACAGTCTCTTCTGTCTTAGTCTCATCTTCTGGTTTCTTGTTCTCTTCGATGCAATCTTTCAGAGTCAGATATTTGCCATCAATGTTCTTGAAGAGGATATAATCATTCATCTTATCTGAGAACTTGCTGTCCTTAATGCAGCCATATTTGATAAATGGACTGATATCATCCCAGTATTTCTCGTAGGACTCACGGTCTGTTTTACACATTCCGGTAAGCTTGTCCGCTACTTTCTTTGTAATATACTCGGAAATCTTCTTCACGAAGCCATCGTTCTGCAGTGCGGATCTGGATACATTCAGTGGAAGATCCGGACAATCAATTACACCTTTCAGAAGAAGCAGAAATTCTGGAATTACTTCCTTGATGTTATCTGCGATAAATACCTGGTTATTGTACAGTTTGATCGTACCTTCAATGGAATCATATTCTGTATTGATCTTCGGGAAGTACAGAATACCTTTCAGGTTAAACGGATAGTCCATGTTCAAATGAATCCAGAACAAAGGCTCCTTATAATCCATAAAAACTTTACGGTAAAACTCTTTATATTCCTCATCTGTACAACTGTTTGGATGTTTCATCCACAATGGCTCCGGATCACTTAAAGATACCGGACGTTTGTTGATTTTTACTTTATCTTTCGCAGGAGATACTTCTACGACTTCTTTCTCACCTTTGTCGTTCTCTTTCTCCTCAGTCTTGGCCTCCTCGTGGATACGCTCTACAATTACATCATCATCACGAAGCTCAGCCTCATCAATGGTCTCATACTCCTGCGGTGCATTTTCCTTAGACAGATAGATATTTACCGGCATGAAAGAACAATATTTCTCAATAATCTCTCTCATACGATATTCGTTGGAAAACTCTGTACTCTCATCATTTAAAAACAGAGTAATTTCAGTACCAACTGTAGTCTTATTGCCTTCCTGCATATCATACTCTGTACCACCATCACAGGTCCAATGTACTGGAGCAGCGCCCTCTTTATAAGAAAGAGTATCAATATGAACTTCATCTGCTACCATAAATGCTGAATAAAAGCCAAGTCCAAAATGACCGATGATCTGATCATCCGTGGTCTTATCTTTATATTTGGAAAGAAACTCAGTAGCTCCTGAAAAAGCAATCTGTGTAATATACTCTTCCACTTCATCGGCCGTCATACCAAGACCTGTATCAATAAACTTCAAAGTCTTCTCTTCCGGATTCACAATAACTTGTACTTCAGCTTTGTAATCATCCGGAAGTGTGTATTCACCCATAACATCAAGTTTCTTAAGCTTCGTAATTGCATCACAACCATTGGAGATTAACTCTCTTGCAAAAATGTCGTGATCAGAATATAACCATTTCTTTATAATTGGAAAAATATTTTCACTGTTAATTGATAAACTACCATGCTTCTCAGCCATGCAGCTCACTCTCCTTTGTCTTCTTAATTATACAAACTATAGTAATACCAAACTGACTAAAAGTCAAGGAAAATTTAGCACTCGTTTTAATTGAGTGCTAGTAGTTTTTATTAAAAGAAGGGAGACCATTTCTGATCTCCCTCATTCGTTCTGCTCTCATTCACAATTACTGTTTATTTGAGAATCCACTATTATTTTTTCTTATTGCGGTAAACAAGAATTCCTGCAATTAAGACAATCGCAACAATCAGAATAATTACAAATGGGAGGATTGGAGTATTATCCCCGGTCTTTACTGCATTCTTCTGATTTGCATCTGTTTTGTCTGCAGCCGGTGTCAGAGTCTGATTCGGTGCAGCATTTACAGTGAAATTAACCTGCTTGGTATCCTGTGTTCCAGTGTTTACCCAGTTGCTTCCATCAAACTGCTGCTGATTATATGTGACAGTCAAAGTATAATTTCCATTCTTGCCCATGCGGAAAGTTGCAGAATATGGTGCGCCGTCCCAGCTTCTTGCCTCAAGAACCTCCCAGTTCAGCGGCTGATATCTTACATCTCCCTTAATCGGATTTTCAATATCCATACCTGCGCCAACTGCAGTGAAAGTAATCTTGGTCTCTGTAGTATAGTTTCCATCGGAGCTGATTCCTGTGATACTGTTATTCCCTGCATCAGATACAATCGGTCCACGGCTTACAGTGACATTAACAGATACTACAAGGCTCAGGTTATCCGGATTGGTAACACCGTCTGGAAGAGCAGCAGTACCTTTCACAGAGAACTTCTGTGCTTCTGTACTGTTCTGATTATATGCACTGCCCTTTACATCCCATTTTACAGAGGCATTCATATCGCCCTTGTTTGTAGTAATCTTAACAGTAGATGGAAGCTGCAGTCCAGCTGCTGACTTCTCAACCCCGTTTGCCAGACTGATATCAGATACTTTGCCTACAGCTGTAAGCTTGGCAGCAGCTTCTGTTACTGTAAAGCTTACTGGAATATTCAGGTAATCTGTCTGATCTGTCTTAATGGAAACAGTCTGTGTATAGGTTCCTGCTGCCAATCCAACTGCCGGTGCAACAGTAAAGGATACAGACTGGTTTGCATTTACCTCTAATTCTGAAGCAGACGGAGCACTTACTGTAAATTCGTTTCCGCTTACACTTACAGCAATACCGGTTAATTTCACATTTCCAGTATTGGATACATTGATTGTAACTGCAGCCGGTGCTTCTTTGTAACCAGTTTCTTTACTGTCGAATTTCACTTCGGAAATGTCGGTAGTAAATGAAGGAGCTGGAGTAATCTCCGGAGTCACTTCCGGGGTGACTTCTGGTGTTACTTCCGGAGTTACCTCTGGGGTGACTTCTGGTGTCACTTCTGGAGTTACCTCTGGGGTGACTTCTGGAGTTACCTCTGGGGTGACTTCTGGTGTCACTTCTGGAGTTACCTCTGGTGTCACTTCCGGGGTGGTTTCCGGTGTAGCTGGTTTCTCTGCTGGCTGCTGATCTGTATTCGTATCATCCTGCTTCTGCTCAGCTACTGTAAGCTTTGCAATAAAGGAAACCTTTACACCTTCCTCTGTTTCATAAGTGATCGTATCACTGTATTCTCCAACAGCTGTACCTTCTCTTGGCATAACCCATGCATCAACTGATTCTCCAGCCGCAAGAGAACCCAGATCCTTTACCATAAAATGTTCCGGACTGATTTCTTTGAAATTAAGAGTGCTGTTGCCAGTATTCTTAACAGTTACATTCTTAGTCATGGAAGAGTTTGCATTTTCCTGTGTGAAGCCTGCATTTACGGTTCCAAAATCAAGTACTGCAGTACCATCTTCTGCAGTATTTTCTGTAACAATTTCTGCTGTATACACAGGTTCCTGCTTGGCAGGGGATTCAGCTGATGCTCCCTGATTTGCAGCCTCAGCCTGTCCATTCTCAGGAACTTCCAGATAGCCTTCTGTTCCAATGTTAATCACACTGTCATCTGTAGTGATCTCAGACTGGGAATTGTCAGCAGAATTCTCTGTGTCCTGTCCATCTGCCGGCTGCATAACATCAGCGGAAGAATCAGTTGGTTCATCAGCACCAATGTCAATTACTTCCTCGGTTTGTGTATCTTCTGCTACATCCTGAGCCGGCTGTGTGTTCTCATCTGTCTGGGAACCTTCCGCAGGTGTATCCTCTGCTGCAATTTCCTGAACAGGGGCTTCCTCTGCCGGTGCAGCCTCCTGCCCTTCCTCTCGAAGCTCGGTTGCCTCTTCCGGAGCCTCTTCCGGTGTAGCCACAATTTCAACTGTATTTACTTTCAGTTCTCCGGTTATGCCCATTTCGGTCTTTCCGGTAATTTTCAGCTCGATCTTATTTCCAAGATCTTCATCAACAAGCTTATAGGTCTTCTCAGTGCCTACTTCAGCGAGCTGATCTCCAACTTTTCTTGACCAGCTGAACGTTACATAATCGTCTGTAAGTCCTTCCGGTGTAACCTTTTCATAATCTGCGCTAAGCTCAGAGCCTACAGCTGCAGTTCCCTTAATCTTAAGCTGACCTCCAAGTTCTCCCTCTGGTGCTGCTGCCGCAAATACCAGAGACGGAAGCAATGAAAGCATCATAAGAAAAGTCATGACCATTGCTATAATTTTCCTAGGTCTCATATGCCATCCTCCTTTACATTCCCCTTTTAGGCTGGACTGTAACATTATTGTAACATATTTTAAACATTTTCACAAGCACTTTTATTTTATTGTAATTCTTACAGTGCATGTGACAGTGCTACTGTTCGCTCCGCGCACCGCAACCACTTCGCGCTGCACAGGAATCATGCATCCGCATGATTCCGCGCCCAGATTCTCGGGTTTTCTGTGAAATTTGTTTACAAAAAACACCTCGCGGAACATTGCCAGTGAACCATAACGCGATAGTTGCTGGTCACTTCTTTCTCCGGAAAACATCTTATGGGATGTATCTTCTCTTCTGAACAGTAACACATTATGTTCTCTTGTTTAGTGTCATTATAGCAACCTGATTTTATACTTATGTAATATGAATTTATCCGATAACTGTTCGGAATTCCAACCGGACATACTGCCTTTTCGCCAGTTTCATCACCTTATGTGAAAGTCAGTTACTCTGCAGCTGCAAACCTCTGCTTCAAAAGATCATCCCTCCACAATCAGATATTTTCCATCTGGAAGGGCAAATACTTCACTTGCTTCTTCTAATTCTTCATTACTCATGCCATCCACATCTGCACCCATTCCAGACAGATATTTTCGCACTTCGTCAATAGAATCTGCAACTACAGCCATGCAATCCTCCAGGAATTCCTCTGCTTCTTCGTAAGTTTCTGCAACCGGTTCATCAAAAAGCTGCTCCTGTTTTTCCAAAAATGTCTGAATACACTCCTCTGTATACATTTTTCCGACCTCCTGTTTTATAATAAAAGTTATAACTGTTTAGAGCATGCTAAATAATTATCAAAATTTTACTCTTCGCATTTTTCCTCATATAAATCAAGAATATCCTCTGGAGAATCCACAAGATAGTCCGCTCCATTTTTCAGCAGTTCTTCTTTTTCCCTGTATCCCCACAGAACACCTACCGTGTACATCCCGGCTGCTTTTCCAGTTTGCATGTCTGTTCCGGAGTCTCCCAGATACATACACTCTTCTGGCTTAATTCCAAACTGCTCAGCGATTTTAAGCGGACCATCCGGTGCTGGTTTCTTTCTTACAGAATCACTCTGTCCCATAACTGCATCAAAAATCTGAGACCCAAACATTCTTTCTACCACTTTCACGGCTGCTTCATGTGGTTTATTTGAGCACACCCCCAGCTTCACGCCTCTTTTTTTCAACTCTTTTAAGGTTTCCGGCATTCCCGGATAATGCTGTATTTTGTAAAATGGGTCTTTATCAAATTCTTTTCTATATAACGCTCTTGCTTCCTCATAGTGCAGCAATTCCGGATCTCCTGCATCGACCAGAAGTCTTTTCACCAGCATGTCAGCACCGTTTCCGCAATAATATCTGTAATTTTCTATAGGCATTGGTTTCAAACCGTATTTTCTTACAACTTCATTTCCTACAACAGCCATGGAATCCAATGTGTAGGCTAAAGTTCCGTCCAGATCAAAAATACATGCTTTTATCATTTTCTCATTCCCCTTATATTGATTTTCATTTTCTTAAGTTCATAAACCAGTCTTCCTACAGGAAGCCCAACCACATTATTGTAGTCTCCGCAGATTCCTTTTACGTAAATTCCAAATTTCCCCTGGATTCCATAGCTTCCTGCTTTATCCATAGGCTCCCCTGTTTTTATATATTCCAGAAGCTCTTCCCTGGAAACAGGATAAAATTCAACATCGGTCCTTTCACTGAAAGTATAAGGCTTCCAGATACCCTGTTCTTTTACAAGAAGGGTTACACCGGTATAGACCTGATGGGATTTCCCCTGAAGTTTTAACAATGTATCTAATGCATCTTCTTCATCTGACGGCTTTCCAAGAATCTTTCCTTCAAATGCAACTACGGTATCCGCACCAATGATCAGACAAGGTTCACTTTCATTTTCAAGTCTGTCTGCAACCGATATTGCTTTATCCTGCGAAAGCTTTTCCACCGTTTCCACTGGATCTGTCAGGTTGGTTTTCTCTTCCCCATTGCTTACAACCACAGAAAAAACCACACCGGTTCTTGCAAGCAGTTCCTTTCTTCGTGGGGACCCAGAAGCTAAAACAATTTTCTCCATAATCTCTCCTTTTCTGTCTTAACAGTATAACCCTCCATTTATATGGGTGCAACGATTTTTTTCTTTTCTTTTTGCGTAAAAAGTATTACAATATAGACAACTCCATTAAGCTTTGTTTAGACAGATGGAAAATACCGAAAGGAGCAGACAATATGGCTAAGATTAACAAATATTGGGGAATGGTTGCACTCGGAGCAGCAACAGCAGCAGTAGCCGGTGCCGTAGCAGCAGCTTTTGCCAAAAGACATGCTTTGGAAGAGGCAGCTGACCTTGAAGATGATTTTGAAGATGAGCAGGAAGATGACGAGCAGCCTGAAGCAAAGGATGTCCACGAAGATTTCGTAACCTGGGAAGCTACTTCCGAAGATGAAAAAGATGATGAAACCGAAGGCTCTGAGGAGCCTGATTCACAAGAAAGTTCAGAGGATACAGAAGAGGATTCTGCTGAAAATGCAGAAGAGCAGGATAATGCTATAGCCGATGCTCTTGAAAAAGCAGCGAAAGATGAAGATAAATTCGAGGAAGAACTTGCTGAAGCTGAGAAAGAGCAGGACGAAGAAGAAGCTTCTATCCACATTGATTAATTGCAGGTAAATTCATAATTATTCCACATTTTACAAATAGTGACAATCAGGCTTGCCACTTTCGTTGACAGTATTTAGATTTCACTTTGCAAGAAGAAGTTCCAACAGAATTTTCTATTGCAAAAACCCCCACGGCAATTTGAATATAATTTTCCGTGGGGGTTTCTTTTACGCTTTTGGAAGTTTAAATGAACTCTTAAGAGAAACAATACGGTTAAATACCGGTGCCCCTTCTTTGGAATCATGAATGTCTGCACAATAAAAGCCATTTCTTACAAACTGGTAACTATCCAGTCCTTTGGCTTTCAGAAGCTCTGGTTCAACATAAGCAGACATCTCTATAAGAGAATTCGGGTTCAGATTCAGTTCTCCTGTCTCTTTATCATAAACACCCTTTTCCTCATCTACGATATTCTCATAAAGACGTACCGGAACCTTACCTGCATTTGACGCTTCAACCCAGTGAATGGTTCCTTTTACTTTACGTCCGTCAGGTGCATTTCCGCCCTTTGTTTCCGGATCATAAGTACAATGTACAGCAGTAACTGTTCCATCATCCAATGCCTCGAAACCTGTGCATGTAACAAAATATGCATTCATAAGACGAACTTCCGTACCAAGGAAAAGTCGTTTGTATTTCTTTGGAGGATCGATCATAAAGTCTTCTCTTTCAATATAAAGTTCCTTTCCAAATGGAACCTTTCTGCTACCAAGGGCTTCATTTTCCATATTGTTCGGAGCATCCAGATATTCCACCTGTCCTTCCGGATAATTGTCAATGATCAGTTTGATCGGATCAAGGACTGCCATATAGCGAGGAGCCTTTAATTTCAGATCCTCACGGATACAGTACTCAAGCATTGCATAGTCTACTGAGCTGTCAGCTTTGGATACACCACAAAGTTCCACAAACTTCTGAATAGATTCAGGTGTGTAACCACGGCGACGTAAACCGGAAATAGATACCAGTCTGGGATCATCCCATCCGTCAACAATTCCATTCTCTACCAGCTTCTTAATATAACGCTTACCTGTTACTACATTCGTCAGATACAGCTTTGCAAACTCAATCTGCTTCGGAGGATGTGGATATTCCAGTTCTCTTACAACCCAGTCATATAATGGTCTGTGATCTTCGAATTCCAGAGTACAAATGGAATGTGTAATTCCCTCAATTGCATCCTCAATAGGATGAGCAAAATCATACATCGGGTAAATACACCAGGTATCTCCTGTTCTATGATGGCTTACATGAGCTACACGATAGATAACTGGATCTCGCATGTTCATGTTTGGAGAAGCCATGTCAATCTTTGCTCTCAGAACTTTCTCACCATCAGCATATTTGCCTTCTTTCATCTCTTCAAAAAGCTGAAGATTCTCTTCTACAGTTCTGTTGCGATACGGACTCTCTTTGCCAGGCTCCTTTAAAGTTCCACGATATTCTCTGATCTGATCCGCAGTTAAATCACAGACATATGCCTTACCTTTTTTAATCAGTTTTACTGCGGCTTCATACATCTGTCCGAAATAATCGGAAGCAAAGAACAGTCTGTCCTCCCAGTCAGCTCCCAGCCATTTTATATCGGCTTTAATGGACTCAACAAACTCAGATTTCTCCTTAGTCGGATTGGTATCATCAAAACGCATGTTGAATTTACCATTGTACTCTTTCGCCAGTCCGGCATTTAAAAGAATGGATTTGGCATGTCCTATATGAAGATAACCGTTTGGCTCTGGCGGAAAACGTGTATGAACGGTGTCATAAACTCCTTCTGCCAGGTCTTTATCAATGATATTCTCAATAAAATTTTTGGAAACCTTTTCGTTCTCCATGGTTCTTCCTCCTGATATCAACTCTTTTATAGCATAAATTCCAATATCTGTCAGAGCATGTTAAAAAATTTTCTTTAATATGTGTATCGGGAATAATTTCTCAAACATGTTCTGTTCTTTGATGATTTATCTTATCATAAATAGGTGCATTTTAAAAGTTTTTCTTAAAAAATTGTTGATTTTTATCCCTATCTATGAGAGTATATTAATTTATGCTACAAAAAAATCCCTGATATATAATCAGGGATTAAAAAGAGCTGATGACGGGAATCGAACCCGTGACCTCCGCCTTACCAAGGCGACGCTCTACCGACTGAGCCACATCAGCACTCTCATGTTCGGCATTTCTGCCGCTCACAGTTGATTATATTACCAGAAGGTTATCTTGTTGTCAACACTTATTTTCAAATTTTTTCAAAAAATATAAAATAATTAAAATTTTTTGCTGCAGCACCTGCCGCTGCAACCTGGCAGGTACTGCTATACTGCATTTTTCATTTTTCAGGAATAACAATATTCCGCACATAATCTGTATCTGTCAGTAAGCCATCTCCGCTTTTCTTGTTTGTAAAGGAAGCGGTCCCATTCTGATTTCCGGACAGATCAAACTGAACAGTATTTCCCTGTACAGTTCCATTTACTACCTGGTCAATTTTCTCCAGTTTATACCGCATAACTTTACTCTCCTGAACCTGGTATTTCCCTGCCGGAAGTGCGAATACAGCCCTTTTGCTTACATCTGCCCGGGTGTCTGTGTTTTCTTTTGTAAATTCCACAGTTTTAGAGTAAATACGTTCTTCTCCATCCAGATCTGTTCCTTTCACCGTGAATGTAAAGGCCGGATTTCCCTGTCCCCAGACAATTTCATCTCCATGAAGAATTTTGTTTATTGTAAGAGTCACCATCTTCACATCTGTCATCTGGAACTTCTGAACTCCAGATGTACTTTTTACCGTACAAATCACCGGTTTTCCTTTTTTGTAACCGGAAGGAGCTGTTATTTCTGTAAGTACATATTCTCCGGCTGGCAGTTTATTAATCCTATGAGCAGTTTTCCCGGACGTCCAGGTGTCGATCACTTTTCCGCTTTTATCCGTCAACTGCATAACAGCTCCTGCAACAGCTTCACCTGTCACCTTATCCGTCTTTAAAAATTCCGCTTTTATATAACGGTTTTCAATTACCATTGTATAACCTTGCTCATTCTTTACCAATCCATTTGCATCCACAGTAAATTTATAAACTGTGTTATCTAAAACATATCCGGCAGGTACTGCTGTCTCCTGTATACAATATGTTGCAGGTGACAGCCCTTCCAATTTTATTAATCCGTTTTTGTTTGTTGTGTATGTTGTTCCCGCCGAATCTGCATTTGCACTGCTTTCCCATAAACGGAATTTTACGCCTTCAATAGGAGGACGATTTCCTCCTGCTTCTTCCGTTTCTGTTACTTTTTTGATGTACAGATGCATTTTCTGATTTCTGACAAGGATCGCTTTTTCAGGCTCTGTTTTGCTTAAATTCGCCTCAAATACCTGCCGGCTGATTGCATATCCCTCCGGTGGTCTTACCTCACTTACCTTATATTTTCCAAGATAAATATCTTTTGAAATGGCTGTTCCATTTCTATCCGTTACTATAGTATCTGCTACAGTCCCAGCTCTCAGCAAAATATTTCCAGAAGCAGAACGGATGTCCTCCAAAGCTGTGATCTGAAATTTTCCATTCTGCAGTGCCTTTCCTGTCTCATCCACTTTTCTTATAGTAATATGACCTTTTGGAACTTTTTCCTTTACAATCACCCTGGTCTTTTCTGTATTTTTTGATGTGGAAGAAGGTTCTCCTCCGATCCAGTTAAAAGTACTTGTAGCAATATTGTATATATGGGCTTCCAGTACATCCGGATTTTGATTTGCTACATAGTACTGCTGTAAGTTACTGTTACTCTTCAATCCAACAGTAAGTAAAAGACGCATGGATTTTCCATAACAGCGCTCTGGCAATTCTGCCACAGAAGACAAGGTAATCGAATTTCCAGCAACATTCAGACTCCAATCTCCGCGTACACTGTCAGAAGCGCCAAATGAAGCTTCTACTGTCTGATCAAGATATATCTGAACCCCTTTCAGTTCAAAACAGTCTGCCAAAGTATCCTGGATTTTAAATTTGGAAATTTTCCATTCTCTTTTATTGGAAGGAATTTCCTGAACAATTTCAAACACACTTTCAAAATCTCTGCCAGTATACTCTGCAGTAACTATTCTCTGATTTTCCCTTAGAATCCATTTTTGAGGATTCTTTGGTTCGGTTCTGTTTACGCTTGCCCTATCTGCAACATTGTTCGAGGTAATTGTTACAGCCTGCGAGTCTCCTTTATGCTGTGTCGTAACAGTAAAATGATTGCTGGTCACATAAGAAGCTACAGTTCCGTTATAAGTACAGGAAATCTCTCCTGGTACCATTCTGGCGTTAAAAATCACATCATAGGATTTCCCATAAAATCCTCTGTCACCAAGAGCAGCTTCTGTTGCCTTTAAGGTAATGTTCTTTCCATTTACAGATATCTGGAACCGTCCATCCACTCTGTTCTGCCCGTTTTCATAAACCTCCGCTGTTGCAGCTGTCAATTCTGCTCCCGCAGGCAATGTATCTGCAATTTCCATTCTGGTCATATACCCGCCAAATTCATTATCCGGCACATTTATATTCAGTTTATATTTATACTCACTGTCCGGACCTGGAAGAAGAAGGTCTTCTCTCCATACCCCATCCTGCAAATTGGCAGTATACTTCTTTACAGAGGCATTCACTACTTTGTTTTTATATCTTGTACAATCTGTAGTCACTTCATCTGACCAGGAAGTTCCTGCGAGCCCATTTATATGCTGACAGGTAATCGAAGCCTTATTTTTTACCTCATAACGGTAACTGTCACCACTGTAAACCGGTGTTATTTCAGTAGGATCCATTCTCACTTTTATCTGAAACTCATATGTTTTTCCATAAAAGTCCGCCTGTGACAATGCTGCCTGTGTAGCCTGAAAATTTATCACATCCCCATCTGTAGAAATACTAAACCATGAGGTTACATCATTCTCTGAAGGCAGCATCTTTACAGCTGCGTAACCAGCGAAATCGACTCCTGCCGGCAGGGTATCACTGACTTCGCAAGAGCTGTAATAATACGCTGAATGCTCTTCCGGGATATCTGTCTGCAAGGTATAATAAAATTCCGAGGTACTGTCAGACAAGGTGTTTGACGTTCCCTGGGAAGCCAGTGTATTTCCAGTCTTTTTTACAAGGCCAGGATACTCTACCGGACCATAGCCTTTCGCATCCCAGTTAAGTCCGGCAGACGTTTTACAGGTTCCAGTCTGTACATCAGCAAATACACTTTTGATCCTGCTTGCTGTTTCAATAGAATAAGCTCCGCAACCAGGCCGCAGAATTGCCAGATAGAAGCCGGATGAATTGTCCAGCTCATAAACAACTGTATTTTGCGGAATCTCTCCGTCAACGGCAGGTGCCGGTGCGGTAAGAACTTCAAAGTTTTTGGAAAATAAAGTTTTCTTCACTACATTTACTACAGAATCAGTTGTCGCATACCGGTGTCCTATAGAACCATTCTGAAGATTGATTCCAAATCTCTGGTACAAATCAATATCCAGCCATCGAAAACGATAGTTGCCTGCAACCGGAATATCTGTACCGCTTTTTACAATATCAATTTTGATTTCCTGTGCAGAGAGCTCATCCTTAAAGCTGATCCACAATTCATTTGAATTGCTGACACCAAACATAGGATAAATTCCCGTTATTTTATTTCCCTTGTAATCGTAGGTATAATCCTGATAATTATTACAGGTAAGAAGAAGGTCTACCTTCGTATTTGCTTCTTTATTGTATCCTACATGTGTAACACGAAAACCAAATTTTCCTTTTGCATTGTTATTAAGTGGAACAAAATACGGTCCCTCTACCATTGCTCCCTGCTTCATTCCTGAAATAACGTCATTTCCTGCATTGTTCCATGAATAAACCTGGGTATCCGCATTCCAGCCAAGTCTTGTATATTTGCTGCTGAAAAGCGTACTTCCATTTGCAACAGCGGTAAAACCGCCCTTTCCTTCTCTTACAGGAGTTCCTTCCTGTGCATAATTTTCCGGAGCAACATATGCATCAATCAAGTCATCTGTGCTGCCATCTTCAAGCACTTCCAGACCATCTTGAAAAAACATGGAATCCTCTCCTGAAGTTTCCATTTCCTCCAAAGAAGACAAAAATTCTCCATCCTCATTTGCAATCAGTCCACTCTGAAAAAATTTCTCCTCTTCTGAAACATTCCTGTCGGCTTCTGTACTGTCTGTTTCTGTACTATCTGTTTCTGCCCCATCCATTTCATCATGAGCAGGATTTTCTTCACATTCAGCTTCTTCAGGCGCTGTATTGTCTTGCATTACTTCCTGCGCTTCCGTTTCAGTTGACACCTTCTCATCTTCCTGTGCCCTTACTGCCCAGCCAGGATAGGAGAACGCTACAGGCACAGCCAGAGCCGCGGCCAATATAGTTTTTTTCAGATTTCTTTTTCTCATCCCCTCGCCTCCTTCTGGTCAATATCAGCCTGTTTCAAATATTCCTGATAGATTTCTTTCATGGTTTTGCTTCCATCCTGTTCCTGAATAACGCTGGCAATCACAGGTACATCATAGCTTACACTTGCATCCAATTCCCCCTCTAAATAGGAAACAGCAGCAAGTTTTCGAAATAGCGGTGTAGTGGATTCTCCTGGGTTCAAAACACTTTTATAGCCGTAAATATATTTTTTGTTTCCTGAGGTTTTCTCCTGATAAAGAAGAGTCCACTTCGTCTCGTCTGCCTGAAATGTAAACAATTCTCTGTTTTCTCTTATTGTTTTTCTGCCTGTACTGCCATCCAGAACAGCTATACTTCTCATAGGAACATTTACCTCCAGAAAAACATTTGCACTGTTTTCCCCTATATTTTTTACAACCGGATCTTTTTCCAGGATCTGACCGGGATAAACCTTTGACGCTTTTTGCGTATCCCAGTGGGCTTCTGTAAGCTGCGCCTTTACAGATCCTGCCGTAAAAACATTCTTTACTTCGCCGGCAGATTTGCTTAAATACGCAGCTGTTCCCCCGGCAAAAGACATAGTTCCGACAAGCAGCCCCATAACTGCCAAAAAGCTTCTTTTTTTCCTCAACTTATCTCACTCTCCTTTTTGTCTGCCCTTCAAAAATTTCTGTTGCCAGATAAATTGCAAACAGGAAAAAGACTGCCGCAATTTTACCCGTTCTGCTTCCTGTAAAGTTCAGCACATATCCGGCAAAAGGGATGCAAAATACAACCGTGCCCTGCAGATTTTCCCACTTTACCGGTTTTGTATCCTGATATTGATTGGAATCCCCTTTTGTTACAAAAAAATGCTTTTCCTTATTGTTTTCAGCTACCCGGTGTGTAATCATTGTTCTCCCTTGTTCTGTGGTAAATGTAATGATCTCCCCTTTTTCTACTTTTTCCGGCTCCTTTTCCTTCACATATATGGCACTTCCAACTGGCAAATCAGGGCTCATGCTTCCAGACATTACGCTGTAACATTTCATGCCATATATCTGGGGAAACGAAAGTCCGACTAACAAAATGACAAAAATCACCCATATGATTTTCAACAGACCTTTTCCCCAGATTTTTAATCTCATCTGTCTTTTTCCTTTCTGTACAGTTTTCTTGCAGTTACTGCAAGAACCACCGCAGCTGCAAATAGCGCAAACCATCTTGCCAGCAGATTTGTGTTATCTCCGGTTTTAGGGCTTGCAGACGCAGTTGCATACACTTTTTCTCCTGCTGCTCCATTTAAGCTTTCCCCTCCACCGTTGTATCCACTTCCACCACTGTTTCCGTTTTCGCCATACTTTCCATTTCCGCTTTTATTTCCACTTCCGCCGTTATTTCCGTTATTTCCGTCATCTCCATTGTTCTCATCGTCATTGTGCCCCCGGTCACCATTTCCATTTTGACCGGAAGATGAATCCGAAGAGGCCTGACTCGCAGAAAATACCCATTTCACTTTTCCCAACAGTTCCTGATATTCATTATCCATCTCTTCACTTAAAGACAATTTTACAATCAGATTTTTTCCTGCTCCTGGTTTAAACTCACCAAGGGAAATGTCTTTTTTCATGCTCCAGCCTTTTTTCGTCAGATTTCCATCTACAGTTCCATGATAAAGAACTTTATTGTTCTCCAGAATTTCAATCTTTGCATAACTGGTAAGAAGCTTCCGTATCAGCTCCAGATTCTTTTTGCTGTACTTGTTCTGTTTGGCAGCTTCCGCCCGAAGGCTCATCTTAATGTTTAAATCCGAGTTATTAGCAAGCCTTATTGTCTGGCTTCTTGTACATCCAGGCTGCAGGTTCTTAAAATTTGCAAACAGATCTGTTTTCTCGCCGCCAATGATCAGCTTATGATTTTTGTCAAAAATCACACTGGTAACAACTTCGCAAGTACATGGCTGATAGGTAATTCCAAGATCCTTCTCATTTTTTCCCCATATTGCTTTCATTTCGCCGCTCTCTGCCTGTATACTCTCCAGATTTACAATAATTCTTGCCTCTTTGTTCTTATAACGGTTGTCTGCTTTTTCAGAGAGATAGTAGCTGTCCATCAGAGGCTTTTTCGTGGTTTTTCCTGCCGGCAATACATCCTTATAGTACCAGTAGCCGTCCTCACACAGCTTCCAGAGATCGGTGTTGTAATGAATTTCGATCATCTCAGGATCCAGTTCCCGATTTTCCAGAAACTGACCGGTTTCACTGATACTCCCAAACACTCTTCCAATTTTTATCCGGACAAAGGAATCCACAGTTCCTTCATTTTTTATATTTACCTCTTTCACCACTTTCTGTCCCGGATCTACATGATCTGGCCTTACATAATTTTCCTGTATGGAATTTTTGTAAGAGGACATGGACAGCAGATTTACTGCATATTCAGATACATTCCAGGCAGCCAGCGCAGTACCGCATGCAAGCAGCAGTACTGCCACCACAGTTATGCAGATACTTGTGCACTTATGCTTCTTCATGGTATCTCTTCCTTTCTGATCAGTTCTCACTGCCGCGGTTTATTTCCTGCAAGGTTCCTCCTTTAATTTCTTCATCCAACATGCGGTAAGCTTCTGACTGGGTAGCAAATCCTTTGCTCTGAATTGCCTGTGCTGTTACTTTCAGCTGATAATTTCCAACTTTCTGCATCTGTGTCTGGTTCCAGTCTGTAGGAATCGCAATATTGGTAAACAGGGTAGACTCCTCTCCAATATTTAAAATTCCATCCCCTTTTGCTCCCATATAATTGAAAACAAGTTTTGAAGCAGTGGAGCGTGCCGTGTCCTTTGTCCACAATGGATTTACCATTGGATAGGCTGCCAGCTGTGCAAGGTTGTAGCCAGGAATCCTATCCTGAATCAGTCCGGTAGCCTTACCTTCTTTTTTGTCATATCCACCGGTAAAAGTCTTATCAAAATAAATGGTTTTATAAATCAGATTCAACGCCTGATCGTCTGTGATCGGTGTCCCCTGACTATTCAGAATGTCCACACTCATTCTCACATAACAGGGCTCGTCCCCGTTTTTGTCGGAGGTGATGTTCTTTACAGTTGGATTTTTGTATACCGTGTATCCCGGATACATATTCTTTCCATCGTTTTCATTTGGATCCCAGTCCGGTTCTTTCAGACCAATATCAAGGTCCCCTGTGGTAAAAACATTGGTCTGCACAGAATTTTCCGTGAAATAAGCCATTGTGTTTCCAATTCCAAATAACATGGCACATGAAAGTACTCCCGCAAATAATACATTTCTTTTTCCTCTGCTCATTTTCATATTTTCTCTTCCTTTCTCTCATTAAAAATGAAACAATCCTGCTTCATACGCACTTTTTGGATTGTTAAGACCAAAATATTCTTCTCCTGTCATCTGCTGAAGAATCTGTCCGGAAATCTTAATTTCCACCCCGCCCATTTCCTGAATCCAGGTCTGCCTGCGGTTATTTACCTTTTTATCCACCCAGACCTTTGTAAATAGAGGAACAGTTGTTTCTCCTGTACCATTCAGGTTCCTTTTCAAAACTTTCGAGTAGTAAAAATACTGTACAGGGTCTGTCTTTTTCTGCTCAGCAAATCGCACCCATTCTCCTTTAGCGGCATCATCACTGTTATAATCAATGGTATAAACCTGGACTACTTTTTCCATATCCTGAGCGCTTAAGACTTTTCCTCTTTTGCTCTTATCCGGGCAATTCTGACTGTAAACGAACTCACATTTCAATGCTGCAAGCTCATTCATATTCAGTTCTGATGTATTGGTTATCTGAGGATCTTTTGCAACAGAAGAACCTGGAACAGTAAGTAATCCTTTCTGTGGATTCCAGGACGGCTCTGTAAGAACTGCATCCAGGCCTTTTTCCCCGGCAAATGTCAGCCTGTTTGCAACTTGTCCTGTGTCACCAAGATAAGCAAGTGTGCCGCCAGTTCCCACAGCCAGACATAACCCGGTTCCAAAGATCAGTGCTGCCTTTTTCATTTTTTTCATGTGCACCTCCTTACAGTCTTGCAAAGGCTTCTTCCGGAGAAGAAAATCCTTCGCTCTGAACCGACTCTTCATACACAAGAATATCAAATGGAACTAAATCTTCTTTTTTTACTGTGTTTTTTATAACAATATTATCAAAAACCGTATCTGTTCGCTGTCCTGGCTGAAGCTGTTTCTGATAATAATAGTATCCGTCTTCTCCTGTTTTCCAACTGTCTTTTATCTTAAGAGGCTCACACTGCGCCTGCGCATCCAGATTGCTGAATACTACCCTGACCCGGACATATACCGGAATCACAGAATCATTTACAATACATGGCTTTTTCTTTATGACCGATCCTGGTCCAGGATCGGCCGGAGGATCAAACTCTTCTTCAATGTGTGTCTTATTCTCCACTATCTTTATCCTGTTAACAGTTTCCTGGCGGTCAATTAAATAGGCATACACCATAGAACCTGCTGCTCCCGCCAAAAGGCAGAACGCTAGTACAAACAGCATCCATTTCTTTCTCATGGATCAATCACGGCAGGAACCGTTCCTGCTTACTCCTTTCCTCCTGGAATTTCTGTTATTTTGCAGACCTGCTGCAAAACAGCTACTGCTCAAAAAGACCAGTAACCATAAAATCAGCACATGGGTACCACCTCCTTTACAAAGAACTAGAACGGTCATATCTGTCATTATGGATTTTTTCGAAAATTAAATAGTAAAAAGAATAAAAGATTTGATTTATAAATACATCTGAGATCAGTGAAATAAATAGAAACTATAATTATTAATATTTTAACAATTTCTAAGATACAATAATTAATTAAATGGATTTTAATAACTGAATTAACAAATTTGAATCAAAGATTAAATTGACGCGTCTTCTGTGACGCATTGATTAATTGATATGATAACATGTTTTTTGAAAAAGTCAATACAGGAAATAGAATTTTTCTATTTCCTGTACCAGCTCCTGGACTAGAAAAGGCTCTAGCTTATTACCTCGCGGATTTTGGAGCGGATTCTCTGCAGAGCATTATCAACAGATTTTGGAGATTTATTCAGGATTCCTCCAATTTCCACATATCCTTTTCCCTTCAGATACAAATCCAGCACTTTATTTTCCATAGGACTTAAATAATCTGAAATTCTTTTCCGAAGATCCTCTGTAGTCTCCTGATCAATAATGATAGATTCCGGATTCTCAACGCTCAGTTCCCAGATTGGACTGCTTTCATCCTCCTGATTCAACGATACATAGGAATTCAGAGGCTGGTGCTTCTGGCGGTTAGAATTCTGAATGGCACTGTATATCTGCCTGTCAATACACACTCTGGCAAAAGTTGCAAAAGATGCCTCCTTATCTGTCTGAAAATCTCGGACTGCTTTAAACAAACCGATCATTCCTTCCTGAATCAGGTCATCTGTATCTCCTCCGATGAGGAACATGGCCCGGGCTTTCTGACGCACCAGCCCCTTATATTTCTCCATCAGATAATCCTCTATGGCTGTCTCTCCAGCCCGCAGACGGGCAATCAGTTCTTCATCACTTACACCATCGAACTTTCCCATATTTCCTCCGGATTTTATTTCATTCTCTGGCGAACCACCTCATAGGCAAGGATTCCTGCTGCAACAGACGCATTCAGAGAATCAATATCTCCCTTCATAGGAATAGCTGCCACAAAGTCACATTTTTCCTTTACAAGACGGCTCACGCCCTCTCCCTCATTTCCGATTACCACACCCATAGGACCGGTAAGATTCAGATTGTACATCAGATCTCCGCCCATATCTGCGCATACGAACCACATACCCTCTTTTTTCAGCTCTTCGATGGTCTGTCCAAGATTAGATACCTTGGCAACTGGTGTGTAGTTCAAAGCCCCTGCAGAAGTTTTTGCAACTGTTGATGTAAGCCCTGCCGCATGTCTTTTCGGAATGATAACACCATGTGCGCCTGCAAGGTTGGCAGTACGGATAATAGCTCCCAGATTATGGGGATCTTCGATATCATCAAGAAGAAAAATGAAAGGTGCTTCTCCTTTTTCCTTTGCTTTATTTAAAATATCCTCAACTGTGGAATATTCATATGCAGCCACCTGCGCGATCACGCCCTGATGGGCGCCTGTCTCGCTTAACTGATCCAGACGCTCTTTCTGTACAAAATTAATGATCGTATCTTTTTTTCTTGCCTCACGGATAATGGTGCGTACTGGTCCATCCTGGCATCTGTCCAGAACAAAAAGCTTGTCCACGCATTTTCCTGAGCGAAATGCCTCTAATACCGCATTTCTTCCTTCAATCTGCTCGCTCATTTGCAGCCTCCTGACTCTTATTGCCTTTGTAAAATCATTGCTGTTGTTCTTTATAAATTCTCTTCCGGAATTCCTTTTCTCACCAGTTCCACAATTCTGGAATAATCTTCTTTCAGGTACAAATATCCCATCAGTGCCTCAAAGCCTGTAGCCCTGCGGTAATCTGCCATTGTAGCATGCTTGGCCATTGTAGGGGAATGTGCATTTCTGCCTCTTTTATAGACAGCCAGTTCTTCTTCTGTAAGATCAGGTTCCAGAAGCTCCATCATCTTTGACTGCGCTCCTGCCTTTACCAGGCTGCTGGCCTTTTTATGAAGCTGATTCACCGGACAGTTGCCTTTTTTAACAAGGATTGTCCGGATCACCAGTTCATAAACACCATCTCCAATATAAGCCAGTGTCAGCGGGGAATAGGTTCGCAGATCCCTGTCTTTCAGTTCAAACAGTTCTTTTAATTCACTTAAGCCCGTTTCCATTTTACTCCTTCACGTGTATCTTTAAGAATGATTCCCTTTGCAAGGAGTTCATCACGAATCTCATCTGCTCTTGCAAAATTCTTTGCCTTTCTTGCCTCCTGGCGCTCTGCAATCAGATCTTCGATTTCTTTATCCAGAATTTCTTCTTTCTTCACAGCAGCAAGTCCAAGCACATCACAAAGCTTCACAAGAATTTCAAGAATTCCTTCTGCAAAAGCGGCGCTGCTTTCTTCTGTTACATTTGTATTGGCAAATTTGACCAGTTCAAATACAGCTGCAAGCGCATCAGCTGTGTTGAAATCGTCTTCCATTGCTTCTTCAAATTTCTTTACATATCCTTCTGCCTCTGCAAGAAGTTTCTTCTCAGCCTCAGTAAGTTCAACAGCAGATGCCTTCTCCTTACGGTCTTTCAGGCGTCCTGCTGCCTCTGTAATTCTCTCAAGGGCATTCTTGGAAGACTCCATAAGATCAGCACTAAAGTTCAGCGGACTTCTGTAGTGTGCATTCAGCATGAAGAAACGAAGCACCTGCAGGTCATACTGCTCGCTGATCTCACGCACAGTACGGAAGTTTCCAAGAGACTTGGACATTTTTCTGTTATCAATATTTAAGAATGCATTGTGCATCCAGTATTTTGCAAAGATTTTGTCGTTGCAGCATTCACTCTGTGCGATCTCGTTCTCATGGTGAGGAAAGATCAGGTCTTCTCCGCCTGCATGGATATCAATCTCATCACCAAGGTATTTTTTCGCCATAACAGAACACTCAATATGCCATCCCGGACGTCCGTCACACCATGGTGAAGGCCAGGATGGTTCTCCCTCTTTCTTCGGTTTCCAGAGAACAAAATCCAGTGGATCTTCTTTCTGGTCTTCACCGGATACCTGCAGAGAACGGAAGCCGGACTGCAGATCATCCAGGTTCTTGTGCGAAAGTTTGCCATATTCTTTGAACTTCTTAACTCTGAAATAAACAGTACCGTCTGCTGCCGGATATGCATATCCTTTATCAACCAGAGTCTGGATCATGCTGATCATTCCATCGATTTCCTGCGTTGCCTGTGGATTTGTAGTAGCAGGTTTTACATTCATGCCATCCATATCTTTCCTGCACTCTGCAATATAACGTTCAGAAATCTCCTGAGCACTTACGCCTTCCTCGATTGCTTTCTTGATGATCTTATCATCTACGTCTGTAAAGTTAGAAACAAAGTTTACTTCATATCCCTTGTACTCCATGTAACGGCGTACAGTATCGAAGATGATCATTGGACGGGCATTTCCGATATGGATCAGGTTGTAAACAGTCGGACCGCAGACAT
>OGEO01000795.1_pt1 | contig 25076 bp, 23 predicted proteins | sample 1570661 | NCBI WGS metagenome assembly OGEO01 (sample SAMEA2582142, study PRJEB24529) | metagenome | biome: Human gut stool | place: China | collected 2011
ATCCAGTACCAACGCCTATCAGGGGGTGATCAACTCCAACATTAAACAGCGCTACCGTATTCCCCCACCGTGCCATATTAGACCGCTGCGACTTTTTCCCAACTGAAGCAACATCTTCGCTGACATATTTTTCGAAAGCCGCCACTGGCTGCAAAGCACTTGTGCTTCTTTCTCCCCGAATAGCAGAAAGTGCCATAGGTAAAACCAAATAAATAGAAAAAGCCAGCCCTGTCACAATAAAAACTTGTACAAGACGTTTTCCCCAAGCAGGATATCTCCCCAAAAGAGAAAGAAAAATCAGCAACAATAATTCTCCTAAGTATATCACTTGCGCTGTTCTTGCATGAGTTAAAAACACCATGTAAGTAAACAGGATAAGCACCAGTCCAACATGCTTTTCTTTCAATTCAAGTGCTCTATACCACAAAAGAGGAAGCAGGAACAGCGCCTCTATCCCAAAATATGACGGCTCATAAGCAAAACTACGAAGTTGCCCCTTCCACAAAAGCGGTGGCCACCAGCCATGCGCATTAGCAGGATCATACAAATGCACATTGATCCACCTCAAAATCCCTGCACAAAATTCATTCCCCGTCAGCAGCCACGGGATCTCTATCAGAGAATACAGGCAGAGCATCGAAGCGGCCAGCACGGCGGCTCGGCTCATGGTATCCAGGATATACTCCTTCGTCTTCCCGTGAAACATCACATATAGCGCGAAAGGGATCCCCAAAAGCGGCAGGAGCAGGCTCCTCACTGTACTGATCAGCATCGACACGCCGTACTTCAAATGCAGCAACGTTTCATTCGTCATGATCGCCGGATAGACATGCGCGATCATCTTGACCATCGTGGTATCCCGCAGGAACTCATTCGCCTTCTCATCCCAGTAAGGAAACTGAACAGCCCCGATGATCGTGCAAAGAAATGGCCACAGGATACAGAGCGCCAGATACCACTTCATCCTTCGGGACCAGGTGCTAAACTCTTCCCTTCTATGTACATAGTGCACCACAGCCAGCAAAAACAGCCAAATCAAAAAGAAGTACGGCACATTCTTCATAAAATCCGGGATTGGATACGCCTTGGGAAGCCCATTCACCGGGATCGTCACGACCATTGCATACAACAGCCACCGCTCGATCTTATCCAAATTTCGCATTATATGATCCATACCACGCCACCTTTCCATAGATACCACACAGGAAATGAAATTTATGACACCTTGAGACTTGGAGACATTAGCCTGCAAGTCTCAAGGCTAACCTCTGAACTCTGATATCTAATGTCTCCTATTCTTCTAGTCTCTTCTCCGCGCACTTCAGCGCCGAATCGATCACCGCATCCATATCATAATACTTATACTCGCCAAGGCGTCCACCGAAAATGACCTTCGTCTCCTTTTTTGCCAGCTGCTTATATTTCTGATAAAGCGCGCCATTCTTCTCATCATTAACCGGATAGTATGGCTCATCGCCCACTTTCCATTCTGACGAGTATTCCCGGCTGATGACGGTCTTCGGTAGATCATTTCCTTCACTGTCTTTACCGAATTCGAACCACTTATGCTCGATGATCCTCGTCCATGGCGTCTCTCGATCCGTGTAGTTCACTGCTGCATTTCCCTGGAAATTCGGCTTATCCAAGACTTCTGTCTCAAAGCGCACACTGCGATATTCCAATGGGCCCAGGTCATAGTGGAAGTAAGAATCAATGGGTCCTGTATAAATGACTTTATCTGCCAGACGCTCCAGCTCTTCTTTATGTTCCAGGTAGTCACATTTCAGCTCTACCTCTATACCCTCAAGCATATTTTCGACCATCTTCGTGTAGCCGCCTACCGGAATCCCCTGATAAAGCGCATTGAAATAGTTATTATCAAAAGTCAGACGTACCGGAAGCCGCTTAATGATAAAAGAAGGCAGTTCCGTACAGGGCCTCCCCCACTGCTTTTCCGTATATCCCTTAATCAACTTTTCATAAATATCTGTCCCCACAAGGGAAATCGCCTGTTCCTCCAGATTCCTGGGATTTGTAATACCGGCTGCTTTCCTCTGCTCTTCGATTTTGGCAGCTGCTTCTTCTGGTGTCACCACGCCCCACATTTTATTAAAGGTGTACATATTAAAAGGCAAGGAATAGAGTTCACCATGGTAATTTGCCACCGGTGAATTGGTGAAGCGGTTGAATATAGCGAACTGATTTACATAATCCCACACATGCTTCAGATTCGTATGGAAAATGTGGGCGCCGTATTTGTGCACATGGATGCTATCCACATCTTCCGTATACACATTCCCTGCGATGTGGTCTCGCTTTTCCACGATCAGCACCTTTCCCCCTACTGATTTCGCTTCATGGGCAAAGCAGGCACCAAAAAGCCCACTACCTACTATCAGATAATCATATTTCGCCATAATAGAGTCCTTTCTAAAATCCTCTAAATTCTTATTTTAAAACCAGTAAAAATATTTTATTGTATTTAGTTTAAAATATAAATTATTATTACTAATGCTAAGCCGGTACAATCCGTAGTTCACTATATATGCGAGTGTAAAAGGAAAACGTCTCTTCCTTTACATTCCCGATGATCATCCTTAGAATATCGGAGCTCTCTTCTGCGCAAAATCGAATTGATTTTCAATTGTCTCTTGGCATATAGGAAATGGAAACATCATCTCACTACCGCTGGTCGTAAATATCTTTACAACATTTCCTCTAAATATACCTATTCGTAGGTTTGCCTACAATTGTCCACTCCTCATTTGGCATGGTTTTGGTCGCCGACAAAAACGGAGGGCTCATTCCAAATGCTGAAATCCCCTATAATTTTTGAGCATTAGCTCCTCTTTCTGTTATTATTTTCACTATTTTGTTCCCAACCGATTTCCAGGTAAGTTCATGATTTGCAAAATCATAGGATGAAAGACAAAGTTGTCTATATTTCTTCGGGCTTGCCTGTAACATCAAAATAAAATTAACCCAATCCGACATATTAACAGGATTATTCAAAGGAAATAAGAATCCATTCGTACCATTCTCTATAATAGACCCTAATCCGCCAGTTTGATATGACAAGGAAGGCAACGCATATGCGCTACTTTCACAAAATACAACAGCCGTACATTCAGCATGTGTCGGTAAAATAAAAAAGTGCGCATGTTGATATAAAGCATCCAATATTTTTTTCTGGGCTGGATTAGCCTTACTTAAAAAACCATGTACTTCTACATCAGTCTTCAATTCATTCGGAATTTCTGGTGTACATCCAGCAATATCAGCATGATAATGAATTCCTTTTTTCTTCAGCATTCTGCAGAGTTCAAGGAAATCAGGACCACCTTTTCTTTCCCAATCCACACCAACGAAGAGAATCCTTAACATACTTTTTATATTTTGAATACGATCAGAAATAATACGATTTATATCGGAAGACTTATACTCTTTCATATGATTCGCCCCAATGCGAACTACATATACAGAACTCCTCTTTACTCCATAATCACGGATAAACGAATCAGCTACCCACTGACTGGTGGCCAGTATACCCCCCCCGTTTTTTTGCGTATTTACAGCAGCAAGCAATTCTGCATCTTCGGCATCCTTTAATGTCTGAGAATCCCAGCTACTAAATTCAGAATAGTAGCCTTTCATAATAGCCATAGTACCATCCGTATAATAATAAACTGGAATCCCACAATTTTCAGGAATAGCAGAAGCATCGATACTCCCTACACAAAAAATAGCATCAAAATCATCTTGACATAAAGCCTTTTGTATACGATTCCTTCTATAATCCATGCAAAGCCTACCACGACTCAAGTCACCGGAACGATTGGATACTTTTCTTTTCCATTTATTAATGGCTCGAATATATTTGGGTAAGTGGATTTCCAAAGGCGATACCTTCATACCATAATCAGACAAGATATCATACAATGATAATGTGGTTCCCGACCAATTACGGACATCCAGATTACCTTCAAGTACAAATAGAATTTTCATGAGGAGCTTCCCTTTCAAAAATAGAATATCAAAACCTTTGTAACCATTTTTACTGATTCGGTACGGGTTTAATCAGATGCTTCACTGCCCTCAAAACTTTAAATGTTTTCGTTTTACGGAAGTGACGCATCCAAGGTACACGGTTCCCAGGAGCCCCTGCAACATAACTATTAGTTCGAGATAAATGGATTTGTGACAAGATATCCGGATAATTGTCCTTGACCTTACCCAGGAATTCAACAAAAAGCCCATCTTTATCACACTTTTGAATAATTCTGGTAAAGCAGTCAAAAAGCATACTATATCTTGTATCCACAATTGCAAAAAGATATTTTTTTCTTACGGGGCTATTAATTTGTGCTGAATCCCGGTGATACATCTGGATCAGAGAATATTCAATTTTTATTAAATCCTCAATATGCTTATACATACCTTCCGGACTAACACTCTGACCTGCCTGGCCCAATCTATACTGGTATGCGCAGCTGTCGTTAAAGAGAACCGTTCTCGCAGCCAGTTCGACAAAATATACATATTCTGTATCTGCATAGAAGCAATGCTCTGTAATATGCATATGTACGTCCCTGAGCCTTCGGGTCAAAATTGTACAGCTGTGCATAGCAAACATATCCCGAAGATGGCTGGTATCTACCAGCAAATCGTCAAATGCATAAATTTTTCCGGTAACATATCCATTGCGTAGCGATACACGGCGCTTATGATTCGGATACACTTCCATGTAATCATTAATGACCAGTTCCGCCTCTGTAGATTTCAGGCAATCACAGAGCTTATCCAATTCCACCGAATCCACCCAGTCATCTCCATCAATAACCTTATAAAACTTTCCTGTCGCCAGAGACAACGATTTATTGATTGTAGACCCATGGCCCCCATTTTCCTTATTCACTAGTTTGATAATGCCCGGATAATGTTTTTCGTACCTCGATACAATCTCTGCTGTGCAATCCTTAGAGCCATCATTGATTACAAAAATTTCGAGATCATTCAAATACTTGCATGGCAAAAAAGAATCTAAGCATTTTTCTATTGTTTTTTCAACATTATAAGCCGCAATGGAAATGGTTAATAATTTAGACATCAGTCATTTCATCCTTTATGAATAAATATACAAAATATTTTGGATTTAAAACGCACCAGCAGTATTCAGAATCTTATGTATTTCTTTTGCTCTATGGCTCCAAGTATTATTACTAACGAAATATTTGCCATTCTTATTTTTGGTAGGAAGCTTTTCCTGCAACAGCATTGAAATAAAATCCATATAATCTTTTTCATTATAATATAAATACACATAGTCCGAAAACTTTTCCGATTCACTATATCCGCAAGCCATTGAAGGAATACCAGATAAAATATACTCATAAAGCTTGACAGGATTCACTGATTCAATCAAAGAATTAACATAAAATGGCATGACAAGAAGATCTGATGCTTGCATGGCGTCTGCAATTTTATTCTGCGGCAATATACCTTTATAGAAAATTCTCTCATGCCTGGGTACAGTGCAATCAAGGGGTCCATAAAAATGGTATTCGATATTATCAAAGCTTTTAAGGCTTTTTAGTATTAAGTCCCAATTTATCCATTGCGAAATAGTCCCAATATAAGTAATCACCTTATTCTTATTCAGTGATTTTGTCTTTGCCAAAAGGGAATTCTTTCCCCTATATCTATTCAAAAGTGAATCACTTACCGCATTATTCACAACATAAATTTTTTTCACATCGATAGCAGGATGCCTCTTCACTAAAACATTCTTCAGATGATTCGCACTCGTAAAAACAACCGAGCTAGAATTGATTAACTCAAATTCATCTTTCAAATATTTTGCTTTGAGTTTTTCATTGCAAGTATATTGCGGAAATTCCACCACATCATCCATGCAATCATAAATGATACATTGACTACTTGTAATATATGGTTTTATCAATTTGAAATAGTTGACATCTGCAACCCAAATATATTCGTATTTTTCAATTATTGATTTCAACTGAATCTTATACATGGCATCGTTTATCCGATGAATAAGCGAACACCTTTCTAAAGGAAGACGAAAAAAGCTGCGAAGATGGACGGAGTTCACTGAGTTTCTCGTCAGGCAAGATTTATTAAAAGCAAATTTTTCATAAACATCTACGCAATAAAACTCCGCTAACGCTTCTGCCAGATACTGTGGACGCTGCTTAATCCAATCCCAATTAACATTCAATAGATAAAGCATACTTTTAGCACGCGACATACCATTTACTGTTTCACGCCGCGCGCAATCTGTTGTATGTTCTACCCCCCCCAATTTTTTCTGGCATTCCAGGGTCCCTCCTCGTCTACGTTGCTTCCAGTTTTAGTATGTTTTACCACTTTTAAAATCTTCTTGTAAGCCATAACTGTCTGCTCCGCTGTTCTCATCCAGTTAAAATCTGTGATTATTCGTTTTTTGAGATTTTTATGGATTTCAGAATGATACGCCTCTAAAATAACATCATGAATTGATGATAAATCTTCAGGATTGCAAATAAATGCATCCATTCCAAAATATTCCCAAGTTGGTGCCTGAAAAGACGTTACAATGTTGGTATCGTAAAGAGCTGCCTCCAAGGAAACTAATCCCGGTGACTCTCTAAGACTAGGAAGTGCATGCACCTTAGCTTTTTGGTAGAAAGCTCCAAGATAATCATGATCAACCTGAGGCACAAAAAACACATTCCCTCTTTTATCTGCAAGTTTCCTGCACCATTGTCCATATGGCTTCTCTATACCTCGACCAATAAAGACCAGAGGAATTTCTTTCTCAACCATCATAGCTCTGATAATTTTTGCTTGTCCTTTTGTCGGTTCAATTCTTCCTACACACAGGACATAATCATCAGGCAGCCTATCCAACTCTTCCTGGCATCCGGAAGAAAGTGCTTCCGGATTCTTCGTACTATCTATGGCATTAACAACAATACTGCTCTTCTGTCGAAGTTCTGGCATACTAAAATCCTGCGTCAAAATTTCCAACTCCGCAACTGAATTGGGGAGAAGCCAATCAACCGAATTTAGAATGATACGTCCATTCTTTCTCTTCCTTAAATGAAACAGCAGCTTGTCGAAAAAATAAATTCTTTTATATTTGTTAACCCAAAATAAAGAAGTCAAAAGAGATAGGCATAGATGGTACTTCCACCCGCGGAAATTGCGATAATCATCATCAAGATCCATATACTGGAAATCCCACCAGATTGTAGAAAGGACAACCGGCTTCCCCTGATTTCTGGCATTATATATCTGTGCTTTGGTACCATCGAAAGTTTGCAAATTGAAAATATGGACAATGTCATACTTAGAAACATCGGCATTCTCTGATAAATCTATATCAACCGTATGACCCATCTTTTCAATAGCTTCCTTCGTCTTAAGTACCTGTGTGCTATCTCCACCTATCTCTGCCAGCAAGTTTGGTCTACTTTGGAAAAGAATTCGCATCATTAACTTTCCCTTTCTAGATAAACGATTGATAATAAGGTTATTCACCTATTGTTAATTCATATACACTACGCAATAAAATCAATCATACTACCAACACAACTATAGTCATTTATTCAATAATGCAACGTACAAATTACCATACGACTATTTCAAAATTTAAACATATCTTTGGGCCCTAGCCACTTCTGGTCTTTATCGCTGAGGTTCAGCGGAGTGCCGTCATCCAGGGTATATCCTTCTGCCGACGGTGTTCCTTTATATTCGCCCACCAGTTTCGGCCACCGGATGCCGATTTCCGGATCATTCCAGGCCATACCGCCTTCGTCATTGGGATGCCAGAAGTCGTTCACCTTGTAGCAGAATTCTGCCACATCGGAAAGAACCAGGAAGCCATGGGCAAAGCCTTCGGGAATGAGGAACTGTTTTTTATTTTCTTCTGTCAGCTCCACGCCATACCATTTCCCATAGGTGGGAGAATCAGCCCGAAGGTCTACGGCCACATCGAAGACACTGCCCCGCACGGCTCTCACCAGCTTGCACTGGGGATAGTGCTTCTGGAAATGGAGACCGCGAAGCACGCCTTTTGTACTCATGCTTTGGTTGTCCTGTACAAAGTTGATGTGGAATCCTGCTTCCTCCATATCCCTCTGGTTATAGGTTTCCATGAAATAGCCCCGCTCATCTCCATGAACTGCCGGTTCAATGATGCAGAGTCCTTCAATGCCGCCTACGTTTTTAGTCACCTTGATTTGTCCCATAATTGTTCTCCTTATGTCTTGATTGAGTAATCATATAATCGTTAAATGTTGAGTTGCAAGCTGTTGGTAATCGGCTGTCGGCCTCCGGCTGCTGGCTCCCGGCTGTCGGCTGCCAGCAGCCGGCTTCCAGCTGAAATCCCTACTTTCGGCGTATGCTCGGGTGTCGGGACTCGGGACTCGGGACTGGGGACCCGGGAGTCGGGAATCTAGATTCGGGACTGGGGATTCAGGACTCGGGGCTCGGGACTCGGGACTGGAGAATAGAGAGCCGACAGCCCACAGCCGGAAGCCATAAATCAACCGCCAAGAGCTCCGATTTCCTTCAGATATCTTCTCAGCGCATCCTTCCATTCCGGCAGCCTTGTGAAGCCGGCCTTATCCAGTGAACTTTTATCCATGCGGCTGTTCAGCGGCCGGACAGCCTTAGTGGGATAGTCCGAGGAAGGGATAGGCCGAATGCGGCAGGAGAAATTGGCTTCTTTCATGATAGCTGCTGCGAACTCAGCCCAGTTGGTGATGCCTTCATTCGTTGCATGATAGATTCCATATTTCTCAGTCTCTACCATATCGCAGAGCAGCGGCGCCAGGTCTGCCGTATAGGTTGGGGAGCCCCACTGGTCTGCCACAACAGTCAGTTTATCATGGGTCTGCCCCAAGCGGAGCATGGTTTTGATAAAGTTATTTCCATTTTTACCAAAGACCCAGGAAATGCGGACGATAAAATATTTCGTAAGTTCCATCTGTACGGCCTCTTCACCAAAAAGCTTGGTCAGTCCGTACACATTCAGCGGCGCTGTAGCGGCATCCACTGTAAAAGGCTCTGTCCCCTGCCCTTTGAATACATAATCGGTGGATATGTAAAGCATCTTCGCATCAATTTTTTTAGCAGCCTTCGCGAGAGCCAGCGTTCCCTTTGCATTGACATCCATGGCCCTGCCATATTCATCTTCCGCCTTATCCACGGCTGTATAAGCAGCACAGTGAATAACAGCATCCGGATGATACGCAGCCACTACTTTCTCCACTTCCGCCGGAACGGTCAAGTCCATATCTTTGGAACCGACGCCTTTGTATTCAATATGACGTCTTTCCAGTTCCTTATCTACGTCATAACCAAGCTGACCGGTCACTCCTGTAATAAGAACTTTCATCGTACGTACACTCCTTTATAAGTTTACCGCTATCGGCTATCCGCTGTCGGCTATCAGTTTTCCGCCGGAAGCCGAAAGCCAAAAGCCAGCAGCCGTCAGCCAGAAGCCGTCAGCCAGGAGCCGGAAGCTGTCCGCCCGCGGACAGCGGTCAGCCGATAGCGGACAGCTGGTAGTGGTCACTGTCTCACTTTCCCACTGTCTCACTTATCCCCATACATTTTCTTATAGTAATTCTGATACTCTCCGCTTACGATTTCCTGCCACCAGGGCTTATTGTCCAGGTACCAGCGGATGGTCTTCTTGATGCCATCTGCAAATTTCGTTTCCGGAAGCCAGCCCAGTTCTTTATGGATCTTGGCGGGGTCGATAGCATATCTCCGGTCATGGCCCTTTCTATCCCTCACATAGGTAATGAGGCTTTCCGGTTTTCCCAGTTCCTTGAGAATAAGTTTGACAATGTCGATGTTTGCCATTTCGTTATGGCCGCCTATATTGTAAACTTCCCCTACGGTACCTTTATGGATGATCAGGTCGATGGCCTTGCAGTGGTCCTCTACATAGAGCCAGTCCCTTACGTTTTTTCCATCTCCATATACCGGAAGGGGCTTATCTTCCAGAGCGTTCATCATCATGAGAGGTATCAGCTTTTCCGGGAACTGGTAAGGTCCGTAGTTATTGCTGCAGCGGGAAATGATAGCCGGCAGGCCATAGGTACGATGGTAGGCGCCTACCAGAAGATCCGCTCCAGCCTTGGAGCTGCTGTAAGGAGAACTGGTATGAAGGGGCGTCTTTTCCGTAAAGAAAAGATCCGGTCTGTCCAAGGGCAGATCTCCATATACCTCGTCAGTGGATACCTGATGGTACCGGCCGATGCCATATTTCCTGCAGGCATCCATAAGGACAGAAGTACCGATAATATTCGTTTCCAAGAAAATTTCCGGATTCAGGATGGAACGGTCCACATGGGATTCCGCCGCAAAATTCACCACCACATCCGGATGCTCCTCTTCAAAGAGGCCATATACGGCATCCCTGTCGCAGATATCTATCTTCACAAAGCGGAAATTCGGCTTATCCATGACCGGTGTCAGAGTAGACAGATTTCCTGCGTAGGTCAGCTTATCCAGACAAATGATGCGATAGTCCGGATACTTCTTCATCATATAGAAAATGAAATTAGAACCAATAAATCCGGCGCCGCCGGTGATGATGATAGTCATAGTCGTGTTTTCCTTTCTGCATTATTATAGGGGAATCGGGATTGGGGATTGGGGACTCGGGAATCGGGACTGGGGGCTTGGGAGTCGAGACTCGGGAGCCGGGAGCCGGAAACCGAAAGCCGGAAGTCGGAAGCTGGAGGCCGAGAGCCAGCAGCCGAGAGCCGACAGCCATTATTCCCTTCTTACTTTCCCCTCCACTACCTTCATCAGATACTTTCCATAAGGGCTCTTGCCATACTGTCTGGCGCTTTCTGCCAGGGCTTCTTTATCTATCCAGCCGTTCACATAGGCGATTTCTTCGAGCATGGAGATATGGATACCGGCCCTGGTCTCAATGGAGCGGACAAAAACGGATGCGTCATACAAGGAATCCATGGTCCCTGTGTCAAGCCAGGCATACCCGCGGCCCAGGGTGATTACATTGAGCTTGCCTTTTTCCAGATAAATTTTATTCAGATCCGTGATTTCCAGTTCTCCCCGGGCAGACGGTCGGATAGTCTTTGCATATTCGCAGACATTCTTGTCATAGAAATAAAGCCCGGTAACTGCATAGTTGGACTTTGGATGAGCCGGCTTTTCTTCGATGGACTTTGCCCTTCCCTGCTCATCAAAGTCGATAACGCCGAACCGTTCCGGGTCATCCACATAGTATCCAAACACCGTGGCTCCCTCTTTGTTGGCAGCCGCCTCTTTCAGATACTTCGTAAGACCGGCGCCATAGAAAATATTGTCCCCCAGAATCATGGCACAGGATTCTCCGCCAATAAACTCTTCCCCAAGGATAAAAGCCTGGGCCAGACCATCCGGAGAGGGTTGCACCTTGTAAGACAAATGGACGCCAAACCGAGAACCATCTCCCAGAAGACGCTCAAAATTCGGCAGATCCTGGGGCGTGGAAATAATCAGAATATCCCGTATTCCCGCCAGCATCAGCGTGGATAAAGGATAAAAAATCATGGGCTTGTCATAAATAGGAAGCAGCTGCTTCGATGTCACCCTGGTTAATGGATAAAGCCTTGTGCCGGAACCTCCGGCGAGAATAATACCTTTCATAAAAAATCCTCCATATTCCCTAATTTCTATTTTTTATATAATGTGTTTCGGCGCAACAGAAACAGATTCTTCTAATTTGTTGCGTTCCTCATTATAAATCTGATCTGCAAATTCACGCACTTTATTAGTAATCCACATATATGCAGTCGTTCCCTCTGTATAATTAGCCTCTGCATACATATTAATTCTTCCATCTTCTCGTAATTTTTCTACCTGCTTAAACGCTCTTTCATCACCTTTAGGATATACCGCAAAAGTAGCTCCGCCAAATTTATTAATCACTGAAAATGCTGGCACGTCACTAGGTCCGTCAGCTATATAAATCATATGTTTAAATTTAACGCGGCGAGACTGCTCACTCATTTTAGCATTTACGTCTATATCTGGATTCTGTGGAATTCCTTTATTAATCTCAAAAAGGGCTCTTGTCTTTGTCGTATTATCTATTGTATATCCAACTTCAGAGATTTCATCGTTACCATCTACTTTTGCATCGATCAACTCACATCCCCAAATCCCTGCAACATATGAGCTCAGCTCCGTTCCTTCAATTACTTTCTTAATTCCTGTGCTTACAATATAATTTTCTACCCTTATATTGTACTCACTATAATTTTTTCCTTCCGCAGAATCCTCCAAATGCTTCTGCATATTGCGAATCAGCTCTACAACACCAGGATAAAAATCCTGTTCATGGCCAAATTTTTTTAGGGACTTATTACTGAGTCCCTTCAGTTTCCCATCTTTAACATATTTGATTAAATGGTTCAAATAAACTGTATCTTTATTCACTTGAACGCCCTGCTTTTGTTTATAATAATCAGGCAAGCTGTTAACCTCTCTCCAAAAAGCCGACTCATCTATTTTATACTTCTTGAAAATTGGTGTCTGCATATATCCTCGGATTAAGGTTTTGTCAAAATCCCATATCACCGCAATGACATTAGCCATAAAATAATCCCCCTTTTTCAAAATAAATATATTAGATTTATTAATATCATGATATTATGTTGATAAAAAGCGATTCGCCTTATATATGGGTACGGAAAAGAATATCCGATACAGTGATTTTTCCCATTGAATAAGATATCCCATATTTGGCAAGTTCAATGGCCAAGGCCTTTGCTATAACAACCGGATAGGGAGTTGGCCCTATAATCAAATGATCCAGATTAGCTTCCAAAGAAAAACCCTCATTATTATTTTCATTGTCATTACTCAACGGGATTTTTAATATCAGCTGGGGAATACCACCAACAACAATTGTATCCTGCTTCAACCCATGACATCTTTCCAAATCTGCAATAATCCGCTATTCTTTTTCTTCTTTAAAACCAGGATGCTTTATTGAAACTACAGCGAACCATGTATTTAACCCACTGAATGATTAATGATACTGGTAAGGATTCAAGAAACGCTTTTTCAGATGAAATTCTAATAGTCAAAAGTTTGATTAATTCAAAAAATTGATTTTGATCAAGATATTCAACAGGGGAAGTATAGATATCAAAAAAAATTATTTTCAGTAATAAACAAATCAGGTTTCAAAACAAAAGCCACACTGGAATCACTCCCATAGCTACGCCACATAGAAAGCCGCCCATATTGATTTTCCTCACGCATATGTTCAGAAAAGCATGCTATATATGTGGTGTTTGTCCATTAATCAAATTCTTCAATAGCCTGCGATATCGCCACTTCAACAGCTTTGCCCTGATTTCCAAAGGCATCTTTTAATTGAATAAACTCTGGTCTCCTGCAAAGGTTTTTGAATAAGTTGATTCCATATTTAACTTCTAAAAAGTCATTCATACATCTTGTATTTCGCATCCAGATCTCATGATGCTTCAGAATACGAAGTGCTGTGGCTGCAGAAGTATAATGGACAAGATTGTTGCCGAAGGATTTCAGTTGTTCCACTCTTTCCAAATAGCAGGGTAAAAATATACTTGCCAACCAATTATTCTCTTCACGATTATTCATTATGTAAATATCTCCATTCACAACCAAGCCATATATTTTACAAGATTAGTTAATGAATAACGAAACTTAATTGTTTTTCATAAATCTACCTTTTATAAATACATAAGGTACCATAATAAATATTTGTTCCAACCAAGAAACTGCTTCTATTCCGGAAAATAAAACCGTTCCAAGTGCTTTACCTTCAAAAAGGTATTTGCAAAAGTAGTATCGTTTAGATTTATTCATGATTTTTACACGATTTAAATAAGAAATAAATTTTCCTATTGTTGCTGAATGATCATGTATAAATCTAACATCTTTAATAACTCCAATCTTCCCCCCTAAATTTCTTATTTTCGACGCAAGAATATCCTCTTCCATAAAAAGAAATGTTCCCTCATCAAATCCACCGGTTTTTCTAAAAACGCTTGCCCGGATAAAGAAGAGGCATCCTTCCACAGTAGGCACGTCTACTATCTCTCCATTGGAATTTTTTATTTTTTTTATAACATAGTCTCCAAATAATAAATTCTGCAATTTCGAAGCCGTTGGCGACATACTGATAATAAATTGCGGAACGGTCAGCTCTCGCCAAAAAGCCCGTTTGCTGACATTTCCATGTTTATCAGTCTGCATGCCAGTTAATATTGCAAAATCAGGATGATTACGGAATTGTTCTTTTATCTGCTCACCAAGAATGTTCTCAAAAAAAATATCCGGATTAACTATCCCGATTATGTCTGAATCTGTGTTATTTAATAAATAGTTTATGCCAATATTATTACCGCTTGCATACCCACCATTAACATCCGACTTGATAATTTTTAATTTAGGTGACTTAATTAAATTAGAAAAGTCACTTATTTGTTTGAAAGATTGATTAGACGATCCATTATCTACTATCACAATATAGTCTATACTGGAATAATGAATAATATGATTTGCACATTCAATTGTCCTTTCATAGTCATTATAGTTTAAAATAACTATTCCAATTTTCATTATAATTTCTCCATAATTCTTTACCCTATAATTTTAGTCATTATATTTTCAATACATTTTTTAGCAATGTCAAATGAGTAATGCTTACAAAATATCTGTTGATTCTGTATCTCAATTTCCGTTAGATTCTTTTCCCCTGATGCGAATAAAAGATTTATTGCTTCAACATATTCATCAACTGAATTAGCTCTAATAATTGCATGCAATTTATCATCTCTTATAGCATCTTCATATCCAACCAGCGCCTCATCACTTCCAGCAATAGGAAGCCCCATGCTAAGAGTTTCAGCAACCTTCACCTTCATGCCCGCCCCAGTTGGAATAGGCGCTACCATTAAGCTGTTTTGAGGGAGAAAGTCTTCCAGTTCATTGAAGTCCGCCACCAGTCTGATATTGGGAGCCAGCTTTGTCCAGCGATAAATCTCATCTATGGGATTCCCACCAGCAATAATGAGCTGGAAGTCATCATTTTGAGCAAAATTTGGAAGCCACACCTGCTTTATCAGCATTTCTACTGCCGATACATTGGCACCATAACCTAAGCTTCCTATAAACGCTACCGTTTTCTTGGAAGTTTTTATTTTCAGGTTACGTGTATGCTCCAGGCATATAGGAAGGATATACTCACATGGATCATTATAATGATAAAGTTCTTTGCATCGTTTTACATCTCTATGTGTTAAATAGACAAGTCTGTCACTATATTTTATTGCATCTCCTTCATCATTTTTCACCACATGCTTTTCAATCGTTTTAAGGATTTTTCCTTTAATACCCTTTTCCAAAGCAAAGTAGGAATCCACATAATCATATTCAATATTGTCTACAAACGTAATAATTTTGATTTCAGGTTGTCCCCTTTTAAATTCTTTAGCGATAAATCCCAACCGTGTGCGCCCTAAAAAGAGCACATCCGGGTGATATGACATAATTTTATCTTTATGCTTTTTCCAGGTAAAATACATAAAATTGCTATGGCCATGCAGCCTAGCACTTTTATCCAGCTTCCTATTTTTAACAACATCTACATCCATAGCTTCCGGCATATTCTGCCCCAGGGAAATGACTTTAAAACTCGCATTTTTCTTCAAGGCATATGCTTTAATCGCACTATAGTATTTCCGTGCTCCTAAGCAGCCGCCGCCATGTCCCATAATGTTATTATCAGTAATATATAAAATATTCATCTTCAATCCTCTTTAAGTAAGGACTTCCTGAAATCCTTCCCAGATTCTATTCCATTCATATTTATCTTCTACCAGTTTTTTCCCAGCTTCAGCCACACGCAATGCCACATCATAATGTTCTAGCAAATAGTCTACCTGCTCAGCTATCGCTATAGAATTATTTCTAACCCAAAATTCTTTGCCATCATCTGCTGCAATGCCTTCAGCCCCTACATCATTAGTCACAACCGGCACGCCCATGGACATGGCTTCCAGAATTTTTGTCTTGATTCCGGTACCATACAGAATCGGAGAAAGGAAAATCTGGCTCTTTCGAATATATTCTACTAGATTGTCGACACGTCCAGTAAATATGACATGATTATTATCCTTATATTTCTCTTTGATATCATCTGGGCATTTTCCAATAACCATGAATTTCACATTGTGATGAATTTTAGGAAGTATATCGGAAATAATCCAGTGCAGTGTATCTACATTTGCTGCCACTTTTAGATTGCCCACATAAGAAAGAAGATATTTTTCGGGGGTTATAGCCAATTCCCTTTCCGGAACAGCATTAATTCCAACAGGAATGGTTATGGCTTTTCCCGGTAATTTCTTATTGAGATAAGCTGTTTCTACGGCAGAAACAAAAATAACTTTGTCATAAAGCTTGGAGTAATGAATTTCTGCTTTTGCTGTCAGGTCTCTTTCCATAGTAAGGACAGCATTTCGCACCATTTGATTACCAATGAGCTTATTAATAATGCCCGGCAATCTTCCGGAATACTGACCAGAAATATTAGATTTATACATGGCATGCAACTGTCTTTCGTAGCGGGCTGACAACAAATCATCCATATCCAGCACTTTCAACGCACGGCTATGCCGGAAAGCATCATAATACATGGATGTTCGGATCATGTCGGTGAAAATATAATCAGGCTGAATCTCATCACAGTATTTCTTAATCTGTTCCGAATTCTGCCTGCTGTAATACAAAGAGCACTGGATTGGCCATTTACGAGTGACCAAAGTCTTCGTTACCAGATTTTGAATCTTATCTATTTTTCCAATAGGCTTAGCCAACCGTACATCTTTGATAAATTCAGGCTTTTTCTCTATATCTTTCTCTGTCTGCCCTGATTCCAGAAAGGAGTAGATGTAAATATCACAATTATACTTTTCATGAATACCTTTGCAGTAATAGTACAGGCTTAATTTCCGCCCGCTATCTGTTGGCCAGAAAAGTCTAGTCGTTACAAAAAGCAGCTTTTTATTCTTCATACCAGCTTGCGAAACTCCTTATTTGCCTTTTCATAATCTTCCGGAATGCCAATATCTATAAAATATCCATCACAAGGGAATGCGCTAAACACTTTTGAATCTACATATTTTTCCAGAAAATCTTTTTCCATCATAAATTTATCCTGAGGGATATCACCAAAAAGGGTACGATTCAGCACATATACCCCACCATTGATAAACCCTTCCTGACATGCTTTTTTCTCTACAAATCGAGTAATTCTATAATCATCATCAAAATGGACTGTCCCATATCGTGAGAAATCATGAAGCTCTTTCACTGCCAGTGTAGCGTCAGAATGAGTCTGATAGTGAAAATCCATCATTTTAGAGAAATCTACACCGAAGAACGTATCTCCATTTAACACAAGCACTGCTTCTTCCGTAACCATCTGCAAGGCCTTCTTTAGTGCCCCACCGGTAAGAAGCGGCTTATCCTCTATAGAGTAGGACAGAGAGATTCCCTTATAGCCCGAGCCAAAAAAGTCTTGAATGGCTTCTCTCTTATAACCCACTGCCAGAACAGCATGAGCGCATCCCTGTCTATCCAATTGGTCAAGTAAATAGGAAAGAAATGGTTTGTCCGCAACTGGTGCCATTGGCTTGGGCACATCATGAACAACTTTTTGCAGTCTGGTACCAAATCCCCCCGCCAAAACTATTGCTTCCACACTTACTCTCCCCTCTTAAATATTTCGTTTTCAACCGCCAGACATAAGGCATGATAAACAGGCAAATGTAATTCCTGTACCTTGAAGGTTTCAATTTCAGGGACTGCAATGCAAATCGTTGCCAGGTTTTTGAGTTTTCCCCCAGTTGCACCTGTGAGGGCAATTACATTAATTTCCTTTGCCAGTGCCACTTCTGCTGCACATACTACATTTTCCGAATTACCTGAAGTACTGATACAAAAAAGGATATCTCCTTTTTGACCATACCCTAATACCTGCTGTGCAAATTCATATACCGCTTCCACATCATTACCAAGAGCGGTATTTAACCCGACTTCACAAACTAACGACATTGCCTGGAGAGGCATCTGTAAATTTTTACAGAGTTCTTTGCCATGGGAATACTTCAATATATTTTGTCTGAAGTTTTCTGGAAGAGGCCTTGGAATTTTAAAAGACTTCATCAATTCTCCAACTATATGTAAAGAGTCAGCTGCGCTACCACCATTTCCACAAACAAGTATTTTGCCATGATACGGAGCAGAATACATATTGATTAACATATTGAGTGCCTCTACAACATCATCTTTTACTTTTTCAAGTACAGGATATCTTGTAACTAATTCTTCGATATATTGCATGGTTGAAGATTTCATTAATACAAACTCCTTACTAAGGGACATTACTCATCATAATAGATGATACGGGTGCCATCATTTTCAAAATTAAAAGGAATATATAATAAATTCTTTAATGCTTCTCTAACATATTTTTGTTTATCCTTATCCACATAGAACAGTAAAAAACCTCCACCCCCTGATCCAAGAAGTTTCCCACCTTCAGCTCCTGCCTTAATAGCTGATTGATACATGTCATCTATATCACTGTTAGATATAATGGATGATAAACTCTTCTTTAACTTCCATGTTTCATGAAGCATTTTTCCAAAGTCAGACAAATGATTACCTTTTATTAATATATTCTGTGCATCATCAACCATGGACTTCATGGTTTGCAACCGTCTTATTTTATCGGAGAAATTTTCTTTTACTCCATTTTGAACGGTTGATGACATATGTGTAAATCCAGTAAAAAACAACATCAGTGAATCATTCAGCTCTTTTTTGCGTTGTTTGGGAAGAATAATCGGTTTAACCTGATATCCATCCTCACTCATATCAATACGGTTGAATCCACCATAAGAAGCAGCTATCTGATCCTGAATTCCTCCCGATTCATTACAAAGAACTCTTTCTACATAAATAGCCTCATCTGCCAGTTCTTTTTTATTACACATTTCTCCTTTAAGAGCATGAAATGCATTGAGCATTCCCACTGCAAAAGAGGAACTTGTCCCCAACCCTGTTCTCGCTGGAAGATCAGCATCATATGCCAGCCGAATATTCTGTAAATTCATAAATTTCATACAGTTTCTAATCAAAGGGTGTTCTATTTTATCAATGTCTGTTACTCTTTCTGTCCGAGAATAAACAAATTCTGAAGAGTAATCGAAAAATTCAGGTAAAAATCTAGAAGTTACGTAACAATACTTATCAAAAGTGGAAGAAAGTACACTGCCACCATACTCTGAATAAAATTCCTTAATATCTGTTCCTCCACCAAAAAAGGACATCCTAAAAGGTGTTTTAGTAATTACCATAGCTACTCCCTGAACTCATAATATATTTAGCGGCTTGATATAAATCTGGAAAATAAAAATCTGCTTTTTTTAAAAAATTCCCAATTGCAACAGATTTTATTCCAAATTTATGACCTGCCTCTATATCCGTAATACTATCGCCCATCATAAATGAATGTAATTTATCTACGGGAAATAGCCTGGCAGCCTGTAAGAACAAGCCAATTTCCGGTTTCCTGCAATGGCAGGTTCCCTTTTCATGAGGGCACACAAAAAATGCATCTATATGTGCTTTGTATGCAGAAATCTGTTTATTGATTTGTTCATGGATATAATTTACATCCGACATGGTCATCAGCCTTTTGGCTATCCCACGTTGGTTACTGACAACAACAACTTTGAAACCTAAATCATTAAAAATATGAATTGCCTCAGGAACCTTTTCTAAAAAATGAAATTCTTTCCAATTTTTAATATAATCCCCTTCTGGTGCTTTTTTATTTATGACACCGTCTCTATCAAGAAAGATAACCTTGAATGTCTTTATAGTACCCATTCTGATTACTTATATCCTTCTGGATTCTTAGACTGCCAGTTCCATGTATCCCGGCACATGTCTTCCAGAGTTCTTTCCGCATGCCAGCCAAGTACTTTCTGCGCCTTGGTTGAATCTGCCCAGAATTTCGGAAGATCTCCCGCTCTTCGTGGCCCGATTTCGTATTTCACTTTAACTCCGGTAGCCTTTTCAAAAGCGTGAATGATATCGAGAACGCTGTAGGGAGTTCCTGTTCCCAGGTTAAACACTTCAACGCCCTTGTGGTTAGCTGCATATTCTACCGCCTTCACATGGCCGTTCGCCAGGTCCATTACATGAATGTAGTCGCGAAGGCAGGTTCCATCCGGTGTGGGATAATCCCCTCCAAACACTGTGAGATGATCTCTTCTACCAACTGCCACCTGGGCAATATAAGGCATCAGATTGTTTGGAATTCCCTGGGGATCCTCACCAATCAGCCCACTTTCATGGGCCCCAATTGGATTGAAATAACGGAGCAAAATGACGGATAATTTTGGATTCGCTTTAGCGGCATCTTCCAAGATTTGCTCCATCATAACCTTAGTCCACCCGTACGGGTTAGAACAGCTGCCACGATGCATGGTTTCCACATATGGTGGCGTATTTTCTTCCCCATACACCGTGGCTGAAGAGGAGAAAACAAACTGATTAACTCCCGCTTCTTCCATGCATTCCAGAAGTGTCAGCGTGGTATCAATATTATTACGGTAATACTTCAGCGGAAGACGGACCGATTCCCCTACCGCCTTAAGACCTGCAAAATGAATGACACAGTCAATGTGATTTTCTGAAAAGATATGACGCATCTTTTCCTTATCCTTCACATCGGCTTCATAGGAATTTATTGATTTTCCTGTGATTTTTTCTACTCTGTGAACCGCTTCAGGGCTACTGTTGCTGTAGTCATCTACAATCACCACCTGGTGACCGGCATTGAGCAGTTCCACTGCGGTATGTGAACCAATATATCCCGCACCACCGGCAAGTAATACATTCATTATGTTCATACTCCTTTACTCAAAATTACACTATCTTATTACCCATATTGGAATAATATCAAGACAGATTTCTTACCACATCAGACAGATAATTTTTAAATGCCGGGCCCAGATCATCCCTGCGAAGTGCATATTCTACGGTAGCCTTAAGAAACCCCAGCTTATTGCCTGTATCATAACGCTTGCCCTTGAAATTATAAGCGTAGACATTTCCGCTGTGCGCCATAATCCTCAATGCATCAGTAAGCTGGATTTCTCCCCCTTTTCCTGGCTTTGTATGTTCCAGTATCTCAAATACATCCGGGGTAATGACATATCTTCCCAGAGCTGCCAGCCGGCTCGGTGCCTCTTCTATTTTAGGCTTTTCCACCATATCTTCTACAAGAACAAGGTCAGAGTTTTCCGTAAGATTCCCTTTTATGATTCCGTAGGAGGAAACCTGTTCTCTTTCAACCAGCTGACAACCCACAATAGTGCCTCCGGTTTTTTCATATTGTTCAAGCAGCTGTCCCAGGGCCGGTGTATCATCTCCGTTATACACCAGGTCATCCCCCAGAATAACTCCAAAAGGTTCCCCATCAGTAAAATCTTTAGCACAGAGTATAGCATCTCCCAATCCTCTCATGTGCTGCTGCCGAATATAATGTACTTTAATATTCGCTACTTTGCGCACTTCGTCCAGTAATTCCATCTTGTTGTGCTCAAATAAATGCTGTTCAAGTTCCGGTGATGAATCAAAGTGATCTTCAATGGCACGTTTTGCATGTCCGCTGATTATCAGTATATCTTCAATTCCACTGTCTAATATTTCTTCCACTATATATTGAATTGTCGGTTTATCTACAATAGGAAGCATTTCCTTTGGCATGGCTTTTGTTTCTGGCAAAAAACGAGTTCCAAATCCTGCCGCTGGAATGACTGCTTTACGAATTTTCATTTTTCATCCATCCTGTTTAATTAATAAGCACCACGGCTATGAATGACAGCAAAAAATGTACGCCAGATAAGAATGATATCAAGCCATACACTCCAGTTATGAACGTACCACATATCCATGGCCACGCGCTCAGGATATGTGGTATCACTTCGACCACTCACCTGCCAGAGGCCTGTGATTCCAGGGAGTACCATGTAGTATTCTTTAATATACTGTTCATACCTAGGCACTTCTTTCTGTACAATCGGACGGGGACCTACCAGGGACATTTCCCCCTTCAGTACATTGAGAAGCTGCGGAAGTTCATCAAGACTGGTCTTTCGAAGAAAAGCACCACTTTTCGTAATACGTGGATCATTTTTCAGTTTAAAATCCCGTTCCCATTCTTCTTTTGCCTTTGGATCTGTGGCCAGAAGTTTTTCCAGTCGTTCTTTCGAATCTACGACCATAGAGCGGAATTTGTAGCAGTCGAATTCTTTTCCATCCTTGCCCACCCGGCGCTGTTTATAGATTGCCGGTCCTTGCGAATCCGTTTTTATCCATACACAAATTCCAAGAAATAATGGGAGCAGGAATAAACCTCCACTAAGCGTCAGAACAACATCAAATATCCGCTTAATAATCTGATTCAGCCGAAACGCCAGATTATTTTTAATATTTAAGAGCATAATCCGGGTGTCAAAGAAAGATTCCACTTCCACATTTGACATCGGTACGCCTACCAGATTTGGAACTACGCTCACATAGGGAACCAGTGTCTGTGCCCGATAGAGGAGATGATTCAGCTGGTCCTGTGGAAGTCCTGGTGCCGCAATGATTACATCCTGAATTCCGGTTTCAGCAATTACCTTTTCCAGATCATTAAAACCTCCAAGAATCGGATATACATCGGCATAGCGGGAAGATGGTTCAAAATCCTCAAGGAATCCGGCTACCCTATAGTTAATGAATACGTTGTTTTTTCCTTCATCAATCGCTGCATCAGCTGTCTTTCCGGCACCTACTACCAGAACAGGAATCTGAAGTCCTGGAATCCGTCGGATAATCAATGCCGTAATATATTTTTCTACCACTAAAAGAATATAGACGATGATGGCAAATAATCCCACATAAAGGCGTGATACCTGACCGGATACCTGGGTAAGGAACATGAGGATGATGGAAAATGCAATAGCCCCCAGGCAGGCTTTAAACAGTTTTTCCACCATCTGTGCACTGGTATAATGTTTGGAATATATTCCGGCAAATGCCAGCGCCAGAAGGAATACAGCAGGTGTCACTATATAGATGTATATGGCGTTTACCTGAAATATATTGCCCATCAGGAAATTTCTGATATGGAAGGCTATCCATTCGGCCAGTAAAATCCCCACATAATCTCCGCAAAGATATATGGCTTTGCTTATAAGGCGAATCAGAGAAGCACTGCGAGGCTTCTTTTTCTGTTTTCTTTCTGCATGGTTAATCCACTGCTGCATGCTTTTCTCCGTTGTTAACTAGATATACAAATTTCGACATTCTTGTTATAGTCAAATAGGTATCCCCTTTCTTTAAATTGGAGATACCTATTTCAGTTCGTATTGCTTTCCAGCATATGGTCGAGTATCTGGACAATTTCGAGTGCGCTGTCCTTTTTATCATTGCCACAGGCAAGTGCCATTTGCTTGAGTTTATCTTCATTTTTCAGCAGACCGTCGACTGTGTCCGCCAGTTCATTTTTCCTAGTCCAGACAGCACATCCCTGTTCTTCCAGATGCTGGGCGTTTGCCCGTTCCTGTCCGGGAAGGGCGTTGACCAAAACCATAGGCAGATTCATGGTCAGCGCTTCCGTACAGGTGAGCGCACCAGGTTTGGTGACGATGAGTTCACTCTTACTCATCATTTCTGCCACTTTATTGGTATAGCTGTGCAGATCCACCGGATGCCGGAGGCTTGACCGGATAGATGCCACTTCTTCATATAGATTGATATTCTGTCCCGTAGCAATAATAAACTGGCTCACGGAATCAACCTTGTCCAGACGTAAAAGAGTATCTGTAATATTTCCGAGTCCCAGGCCCCCACCCATGATGAGTACGGTCCCTTTTTCTTTAGGACTTGGATTTTTCAGTTCTTCATAGAAGGATTTGCGAACTGGGATTCCCGTGGTGTGAATAATATTTCTCGGCACATTATGGGCTTCCAGTTTACGCGCCAAATCCTCGGAAGGGACGCAGTACACATCCAGATGTTTGTACACCCAGAGCTGATGAATATCAAAGTCGGTAATAACTCCGAGAAGAGGGGTATTAATGTCCCCTTCCTTCTTCAGCAAATTGGCTGCACAGGCCGGAAATGGATGGGTAAACAACAGGGCATCCGGTTTCAAGACGGTAATCAGCCTCTTCATCCGCTTTCGGAAACTCCAGGAAAGAAGACTCTGAAACGTTGCTCCTAAATGCCTGTTCTGTGAATTGCTATATAGACTATCGTACATTTCAGGGAATATACGAATCATTTTCAGGTAAGATTCTTTTAAGACGTGATCAATGGAAAGAACATCCCTGGACAGAAAATCCAGCACGCGAACCGCATCATCGGGATGAACCTGTTTGATGGTCTCCGCAATAGCCCGAGCCGCCTGAGAATGCCCCTCTCCAATAGAAGCCGTCATGATGAAAAATTCACGTTTCTTCTGCATTTTTCTCCTCATATATATTTATATATTTTAGCATAAAAGTAAGACTCTGTGCAGGAGAAGATGAGCGGAGTTCAAAGTCGGTGCAAATTCTTAAAAAATTTGCAGGTCGGCAAGAATCTATACTCTAAAAATTGTCGTGCTGCCATTTATCAAGCTTTTTAGCAGACCGGGCTTCCTTTTGTAAAAATCAAGGATTTGAAGCCAGAAATGGCAAACCATTGTCATTTCTCTGCAAGCCTTCGGCTCGGGACAGCAAAATCTTCCATTGGAAGATTTCGAGGGAAAAATTCTGCGAATAGCTTTTTATAAATTCCCCTCATCATCTCCCAAAACATTTCATTTTGTTCAGTTCCTGAATAAGATTGATCTTAGCATTTATTTGGTTCTTCACGCTTTCTCGTGGGATAAAAATAATAACATATAAAATTGGCATTGAAAAAGAGCATTATCTACT
>OGEO01000801.1_pt1 | contig 24865 bp, 20 predicted proteins | sample 1570661 | NCBI WGS metagenome assembly OGEO01 (sample SAMEA2582142, study PRJEB24529) | metagenome | biome: Human gut stool | place: China | collected 2011
TACTGCTTCCACACGAGGAACAATAAAACAAGATATCGAGGTAAAATCAAGCACATGCTACAGGCTGTAGCCCGTTGCGTATGGATAAACATGCGCCGACTTTTCCTGTTTGACGCAAGAATTGCCGCTCAAATGGCATGAATCAAGCAAAAGGGTAAGAATTGCCTAATATTCCCCCTTTAAATGGGTCGTAGTGCTATAATATACCCTACATACGAATTAAAACTTGACATTTTATAGAGTCGAACTCTATCACCATTGCCGTTCAAAAATCGGTCGTGGTACAATCAGAATAATCAATAATCCCACTTTTCAAAGTGGACTCAAAAAATACAAAAGACAATGACGCAAGACGAAAGAACACTCTGGCAGGTCGTAAAGGGATACTTTAATGCTCTTCCCGATAAGGAAAGCGAGGCGGAGACAATCAGCCAGATCAGTAGTGGGGTCGAGTTTCACGGTTCCAACCTTTGGGTATTAATCTTTGCCATTTTTATTGCCTCATTGGGATTGAACCTCAATTCCACCGCAGTGATCATCGGTGCCATGCTTATTTCTCCGCTCATGGGTCCGATTATCGGCATGGGGCTGTCTGTAGGGATCAATGATTTTGAATTGCTCAAGCGGTCTATCAAAAACTATTTGGTTGCTACCGTCATCAGTGTGATAACGGCAACCATCTACTTTGTCATCACGCCACTTAATGAGGCACAATCCGAGTTGTTAGCGCGCACTTCACCTTCGTTATACGATGTGCTCGTGGCTATATTCGGTGGTGCTGCCGGCATTCTTGCCATAGCCACCAAGGGCAAGGGAAACGTAATACCGGGGGTAGCCATCGCCACGGCATTAATGCCCCCACTATGCACGGCCGGATATGGTTTGGCTGTCGGCAAATTTTCATTCTTTTTCGGAGCGTTCTACCTTTTTTTCATCAACACCGTTTTCATAGCCCTTTCTACTTTTGTCGGGGTGAGAATGTTACGGTTCAAGCAGAAGACGTTTGTTAATACCCAACAGTTGAAAAAGGTAAAGAAGTATATTATTGCCATAACCATCATAACCATGTTGCCGGCCACCTATATGACGATACAGATTATTCGAACGAGTGTGCGAGATAGTAATACGCAGCAATTCATTAAGAATGAACTCACCTTTAAAGGCACGCAGATACTCTCCCATAGTCGCAACGACGACAAGAAGACCATAAGAGTCGTGGCTATAGGAAAATCTATTGAGAAAAATGCCATTGACAAGGCAAACCTTAAGCTGGAGAACTATCATCTTTCAGGGTATCGTCTGAATGTTATTCAGGGATACCAATCCGACAGCCTCCTGTTGCTTGAAGGACAAACGATGGCACAGGCATCAAAAGCAACCCAGCAGCAGCTAATAGAACAAACAGCGCAACTGAACACAGTGAGCAGACAGCTACAAGAATATACCGCTTATGAGAATCTGGGGAAAGAGATTTCCCAAGAGGTGAAAGCCATCTGCCCTAAGGTGAGAAGAATAAGTCTTTCGCAAGTGTCAGAAGCCCGCACCGATACTTCGACAACACTCCGCTACACGATAGCCGTTGCCGGCTGCAACAATCCTTTGTCTGGTGCTGAACGTACGCAACTCCAACGGTGGTTGAAAGCGAGGTCGAAAGCAGACAGTTTGCGACTCATCACCACACAATAATTATCTGTGCCGGTTTTCAATCTTTCCGGCAATGCTGTCTAATCTAATTTAAGATAGATAATCATCACCTATGTATGTTTATATATTGTAGGTGGAATCGTTATTTTAATTATTAAGAGAGAGATGAATTTTAAGAAATCAACTTTTACACGTAGCGTTGCTTATCCTGGGTTGTTTGTCCTGATAGGTTTATCATTGGTTTGTGCTTTTTTCCCAAAGTGGACGAATGCGGCGCTAACCTCGGTTCAGTCTGGTATTTACAGAAACCTTAGTTGGTCTTATATCCTTTTAGTGTCGTTTTTCTTTATCTTCCTCGTGGTACTTGCGTTCAGCAAGTTAGGGAACATTCGTTTGGGCGCGGATAATTCTTCGCCTCAATACAGTTTCTTCTCGTGGATAGCGATGCTTTTTGCTGCAGGAATGGGTATCGGTCTGATGTTTTTCGGTGTGGCCGAACCGATGTCTCACTATGTTAGCCCGGCACTTCCTAATATAGCTAATCCGGCCAAGGAGTCTCAACTAGCCACATTCTTTCATTGGGGTTTGCACGCATGGAGTATATTCGCACTTATGGGGCTTATCCTTGCGTATTTCTCTTTCCGTTATAAGCTACCTTTGACTATCAGGAGTGGTTTTTATCCCCTATTAGGTGAACATATAAAAGGGCGCATTGGCGATGTTGTTGACGTTTTTGCCTTGGTGAGCACTTTTTTTGGTATAGCAACATCTTTGGGCTTTGGTGTAGTTCAGTTAAATGCCGGTTTAGTTCACTTGGGAGTCCTTAATCAATCAAGTCTCTTTTTTCAATGCGTAATTATCATACTAGTTAGTTCTGTGGCCATAGCGTCGGCGGTGGCTGGTGTACATTTATTTGCAACAACATCCATTCCTGACAGGCTTATTTCAGTCTTTGGACGCTTACTTCACCACTGGTCAGCCTTCTTCTCCCATGATAATAGAGGCTAAGCTCAATAACGGTTATTTGAGGTTATCTCTATAAAATACCTCTATCTTATCATTTGGTCGTAGAGGTCGCAATGACTGGCGCCGGGGATAATGAGTAGCTCCTTGTTTCCTGTTTTTGAACTCTTGCCTTGCGGATTGGTTCCTGTCATTTTCTCAAAAGCCGTTTCGCTGAAGTAGCGGCTATGAGCCTTCTCGCCATGCAATTGAAGAACGGCATTCTCTATCTCGCCGACGTAAGCCATTAGTGGTTGATTAAGGAACGACTGGCACCCCGTCACGTTCCACCCTTCGTTGGAGTTGAGCGAACGCTTGTGATAACCACGTTTCGTCTTGTAGTAGGCCACATAGTCTTTGAGGAATTGCGGTGCCCCGTCGGGAGCGGCTTCGGGCAGTCCGCCCAGGTGTTGGTAACTTCCTTCTGCATATTCCTTGGTGCGTTGCATAGCCAAGGCACGGCGTTTCTCCATACGCTTCTCTGCCGAGTCTTCACTGTCGAAATAACCGTTTGCCGTTACACGGCTCATGTCATACATCGTCGATGTGACGGTTGCCTTGATGCGAGGGTCGAGGGCGGCTGCATTCAATGCCATTCCTCCCCATCCGCAGATGCCGAGGATGCCAATGTGTCCCGCATCAACATTCTGTTGTGTGGAGAGAAAATCAACAGCTGCCAAAAAGTCCTCGGTGTTGATGTCGGGCGAAGCCATGTAGCGAGTCTCGCCGCCGCTTTCACCACAATACGAGGGATCGAAGGCAATCGTCAGGAATCCTCTTTCTGCCAGTGTCTGCGCATACAAACCGCTGCACTGCTCTTTGACGGCACCGAAAGGTCCGCAGACGGCAATGGCGGCAAATTTACCTTCGCCTGCCTTTGGAGTGTACATGTCTGCCGCTAAGGTGATGCCGTAACGATTGTGAAAAGTCACTTTCTTATGGTCTACTATATTACTCTTAGGGAAAGTCTTGTCCCATTCCTGAGTCAAATTCAAAGTTTGTTGCATAATATTCCTTTTATCTGATTTATCTCTTTGTTCCTACTAATCGTGAGCCCTTAGCCCACAAGTCCTATAAACATATAACGTTGTTTTTATATTATTATTTGATTGTCTTTTTCCCATTCTTAATGATGATCCCTTTTTCTCCATCGTTAGCCAATGTGCCGGATAACGTGTAGGCTTTTGCCTTTGAACCATCGGCTTTTGTCCGGTTGATACCTGTAGTGTTGGACAAGGAAAGGGTTATGGTGACGTTACCGCCGCCCGCATTCACCCACTTCTTGATGTCGCTTGCCGACATGTTGTCGAGCTTTCCGATGCGAGTGAAATTCCACGAGTTGGTGTCATAGTAGATACAGAGGGCATTGCCCAGATAGAGTATCAGGTCGCCCGGCGAGGTGGTGATTTGCTCATTATTCCCGGGGAACGAATAGCCCAGTGTGCCCACTTTCTCGAATCCGCCGTAGTCATGAGCTTCGTAAGTGATGTTGCCTCGTTGCAATTGTGCGACGAGCGCTTCTGTCGGTGAGTTGCTGACGAGCGTTGCCGTCTTGGTTACGCCGCCAATGGTAAGATAAAGTTTCTGCGTCATATTGTTTGATGTTAAAGATGTACGCTTCGCTTTCACCTCATTGTTCGATGAACAACAAGTAAGCAGTATTGCGGTTAAAAGCAAAATAACCTGTTTCATATCGCCTTTCTATTTTAAGTTTTAATTCAATTGCAAAGTTACACGATCCCTATCATATATATGTTATATAGATTTTGGTAAGAATTACCTAAATTGCAGAATCTGCGGCTTTTCTCCAAATTAGTATCATTCTACTTCGTGGATAATCACTTCAAGCAGTTGAAAATGAATTAAGCCTTTACTGAAATCATAATCAGGCTTTTTGAGAAAACGGGCGTACAACTTCCAACTGGTCAGAGATGCAGGGAGAGGAAGAAGTTTTCGTGAACGGACAACCAAGAGGCTATGCGCCGCTTTATCCGCTCTCAACCATTATTACCCTGTCTTTTCAGTTGGATAGCACGGAAGCCCATTTGTTCAGAAATTCCTGTTTTCCAATACGCTCTATTTCAAACCAATAAAACAGGTTAAATTTTTGTCTGTTTCAAAACTTTTACTTATCTTTGCAGCGTGAATTGTAAATGTAAATAACATTCAATCAGGAATTAGCAAGAGTGAAACTGCCGGTAACATTATTATATAAAGGTATAAATGCGATGCAAAGAAACTTTGATTTCTCTGCATCTTTTAACGTTTTATCTTTGGCAGGTTCGAACAATTTGCTAACACACACACACACACACACACACACACACACACACACACACACACACACACACATTCGCACCTAGCGTCTAACTACACTTTTTTCACTTTCGCTTACGCGCGCGCGAAGTGTGTCGCATCCCCTATAAACAAAGGACTCCAAGGAGTTCCCTTTGTTCGCTTTTTCGTGTCCGTTTTCCAAGCGCGGAAAGGCAAAAATCAAACTAAATATTTATCATTAAAACAACGATTATTATGAGCAAGAATCAAGTAACCGTGCAGGACTACATTGCCCCTGCCATCACTGTGCATCAAATGCCGATGGAAGCCCCGCTCATGAAGACCTCGTTCTACGGCGGACACACCCCGGGCGAGATTTCCGGCGACGGTTCCGACCAAGGAGGAGGGCACACCGGCGGAAGCGTGGACGACGACACCGGCGATGCCAAAGCATGGGGCAGCGTGTGGGAAACAGAAGACGAGGACGATTATTAGCCCCGACCTCGTTGAGTATTAAACTATCATCAAGAGTAAAAACAGAACAACAATGAGAAAGATTTTATTTTATGCAGCAGCGCTTGCCATCGTATTGGCGAGCTGTTCGCAAAAGGACATGACAGACAAGACACCCGAAACAGAAAAGCAGGGTACAGCATTCGAGGGTACCTCTGAGGTAAATACAGGCGAGAATCCTCTCTCGCGCACCTCGCTCGACTACGACCGCGCGGCGCGCACATTGACCTATTACTGGGAACCCAACGACAAGATATGGCTCGACGACAACAACAGCGCCGAGGCCGACTTCACGGTAAAGGCAACCACCGGCTGTTTCACGTTCACCTCGGGCACCTTCAATGCGCCTAACTACAACGTGTATTACACGGGCACGAACGGCACATCGCACAACACGGTAAATATCGCCACCACACAGACACAAGGCACCCCCAACACCACCAGCCACATCGGCGAGAGTGGCGATTGCGGCACAGCCTTAGCCACGCGCACGAGTGCCGGCAAGTATGGGTTCACGCTCACCCACCGGTCTGCGTATCTCTGCTTTCTGCCCCGCACCACCAATGTCACTGAAACGGGCTGGGTTTTGACCGCTGTTAAGGTGACATCCGACAACAACATTGCCGGCAACTACACCCTCACCCCCACCGGTCTCACTGGCACGGGCTCGTCGAACGAAATCACCCTCAACACAGGCAATTTCGACATCAGCAATGCTGCCACGAGCCTCGACACCAACGGCGCCTACATGGTGATTGCCCCGGGCGTGCACACGCTCACTGTGGAATACACCGTGAAGAACACCAACACTGGCAACACCGGCACCATCGTGAAGCATCTCGATTCCAAAGACTATAAGGCCAACACCCTCTATCCCGTCACCGCCCATTTGTTTGAAGATTATTCCAATACGAAATACTATCTTTGGGATGCACAAGAAGACATGTGGCACAACAAAACGCCGGCTAATTATAGCGAGGGGCTATACACAGCTGCTGATGAGCCGGCATCAGAGCTTCCTGGGTTCTCTTCTTTTTGGATTTTTGGACCTCCACTCCAATATACGGGGCCTGATGCCGACCGCATTTATAATTACAATCCTCCCCAAGTGCCGAGCTTTACCTTTAGTCATGGTTACAGCAACACGATCCAATATGCTACACGATCGGCCAAGGACTGCCCCAGCGTGTGGGAGTTGGCATGGTATTACGACAAGGGCGACATCCGTTGGGATGGTGAAGCAGCTTTCTTGTTCCGTGGAAAAATTTATCATGGCGGTGCTTGGATTAAAAAGCAGAGCGAGATAGCCGCAGAGAACAGCACCACGGTGGCAGCGCTTAAGAATCATGACCATGTTTATGACAATTTAATCGACCCTGATGCAGGCATGATGAGTGATGGCGTTTCAAAGACGATAGGGCAAGGAGCACCTTCAACGGCTGCACTTAAAAAGTATTTCTTCCTGCCAGCCCTGGGTAACTATGGAGGAGCAAATATGTCTTCAGATCCAAAGTATAAACTTTATCATTTTGCAACTGAAGGTTTCTATACCTGTTCATCGAACTATTGCGGGGTTAATAATGCTGATTATTGCTGGGCTTTTAAATTCAATAGCTCGAAAGTTCAAATCTATTCGCTGAATAGTATTCGCTTCGGCCTTCCCTTGTGGAAAGCGAAATAATCGAGGAAATGCTCGTCGTAACACTTCGCAAGTCGGATTTAGTCTCTGCCGGCACCGCTCGGCACTCTGCAAGCCGGATTTAGCCTCTGCCGACGCAGTGCAACTGACGCAAAGCCCGCAGACCAATTGTTTCGGTCGCCGGATTGCCACGATGGTGCGGGAAGCATAAAAGAGACACCTTTATATATACACACAGAGTGGTACGCGTCGCGACAACGCGTACCACTCGCTTTGTTTTAGTCGGCTGCGTTGAGCACAACACTTATTTTACAAGCAATTTGCGTGTTGCAGTGTCTGTGCCGTTTTGCAATGTTACGATGTAAATACCGGTGGGGAGGTTGATGGATGTGTTTGTAGACACGGTATCAGAGAAGAGCACCTTGCCGTTTGCTCCGAGTACGGTTGCCTTTACCTCACTGTCAGTATAGATGTTGATTTCGTGATTGCCGCCCTCTGCGGTTGCCATTGTGCGTTCAACACCACCGATTGAAGATGCCAATGCAAACTTCACGACAACTTCGGTTGCCTGTTTCACCGTGAATTTATTGTTTGCAACATCTTCGCCATTTGCTTTCACCGAAATCAAGGCGTAACCGCTCTTCGGTGTGGCATCAACGGTGAGTTCGGTGTTCTTCTGCACCTTAGAGCCGCTCTTTACGAGGTCGTTTCCCGCATCTTTCACGGTTACGTCTCCGTTTTCATAAGGCAGAATGGTTATGTATGCCTCATTGCAGCCTGTTCCGTCTCCGTCTTTGGTGTAATTCATTATCCATAGCTTCGATTTTGCGAGCAGTGTTTCGGAGTGTTCCACGTCGTTTTCATTATTGCCATATGCAATCCACAGTTTCGTTGGTGTGGTTTTGCCGGTTACTTCTTCTCCCGGGTCTACGTATTTGGGCAGTGTGTAGTAGAAGTCGTTGAGCTGGCAAGCGTTCCATTTGTTTCCGCGTACGTCGATGTACCAGATGGCGGTATTTGCCGACAGGTCGAGCTCATTGAGCGTGTTTTCTGCTGCATCGATCTTTTCAAGCAGCACGTTCTTCGACAAATCGAGCGACGTAAGTTTGTTTTTCATTACAAACAGGTCGAACAGTGCTGGGTTGTTCTTCAGGTCTATGCTCTCTATGCTGTTGTTGTTGAGATATAGCTGTTTCAAATCGGGCATGTTCGACACGTTGATGTTTGTCAGTTTGCAATTTGTGAGGTTCAGGCATATCAGTTTCCGGTTATTCGTCAAGTCTATACCACTCAGTGCCGTATTCTTTAGGTTGATGAGTTGCAGCTCCGGATTGTTCTTCACGTCTACATGGTTCAATTCATCCAACCCATATGCTTTTAGTTGCAGCATCAACGGACACTTCGTTACATCGATACTCTTGATTTCACTGTTCAAAGACCTCAACGAGTATCATGTCAGCCGTGTTCGTGAGCAACAGAAAAAGCTGGAGAAAGCTCCAAAAACAAACAATAAACCCAAACAAGTCAAACTAAAAATACGATAGAGCAATGAAAAAGATGAAAGCAAGTAGAGAGGAGATAGACCAATCCATAAAAGAAGCGTTCAACATGAACAGACAGGAAAGTAATGAAAGAACAGAAAGGAAAAGTCTTACATACTACTTGGGAGATACAGAAGACGAGGTGGAAGAACAACCACAGGCAAAAGCGCCATCAAAGGAAACAGATTGCCGAGAAGTAATAGCTTCCGAGTCTGCACTGCACACAGAGAATGCAACCGTTCAACGGCGTATCAGTGCCAAGATGAGACGGGGAACGCTCGAAGCCTACAAGCAGGCGTTCCTTGTTCCGACCAAATTGAACGACCGAAAGGCGGTCTATCTGAGCAGGGAGACACAGGAGCGTGCCGACTTCATCATACGCAGGTTGGGCGACAAGGGAGCCAACGTGTCAAGCTTTATCGAGAACCTCGTGCGCAGCCACTTGGAGGAATACGGTGAGGACATAGAGAAATGGAGAAAGCTGTAAACCGCAGGAGGGGGGCGAGGGATGAATTTCAAAAGATTTATTTCCCGCTCTAATCTTACTATCGCATTAAAATATGATGTCATATTCTCGTAAATGAGACGTCATATTTGGGTAAATATGACATCATATTTTTAGTAAGCAGACATCTGAATGATGAAAACACCACGAACACAGTTAAACACAGAATGCACGGCATTCACTTTTCGGCTGCAAAACGCCTCGTGCGTAAATGGTCTTATCACTGACATTGCAAGACGTCAGTTTGTACCCACAAACTGCGCTTGCTCCCCTTGTCAGACTGTCGGGGAGGTTAGACCGTAATCACTCCATTCTCATCGGTCAGCATTCAGGAATTAAGCAATAACGAAAAGAGGACTTTTATATGAACAGATACAATAGCAAGACTGCCCGATGGCAGCAGCAGGAGAAGAAAGAACTGCGGATGAACAAGACGGAGTTCATCAAGGTAAGGTGCACCTTAGAGGAGAAGCAACGAATTAAATCAAAGGCAGAAAGCGCAGGGCGGAAGTTCTCAGATTACTGCCGTGAGATATTACTTAATGGAGAGGTAACAGCAGTTCCTAAGATGACGGACAATGAAAAGGAAGCCATAGAGGTGTTGAGACGAACGGCCTACTTCTTTACACATGTTTCCAACCTTATCAAGGTAAAGGATGATGCGTGGGTACTGATTACTCAAAGCCTTTCCTATTTGGCAAGGGAAGCATTTAAGCGTTTCTTTAATCCCAAATACCGTATTGAGGAAAGGGCAATTAAACCATTCCTTGCAGAAGAACTTCGAGATAAGCAACAAGATAGAACCAAAGAAAGCTACGACAATGGCAGATGAGCTGGCAAAGAACAAAACTCAATCCGATACAGGTTATCAACTTGTTCCTCCCAGCCGCTTCTATACATCACCTGCCAACACAAATGAAAGTTCATCTATTGCACAAGCAGTAGGTAATATGGCAAATACAGCCATAAATGCAGCCGAAGAAATCATTTCCGCAGCAGGCGGGTTCATCAACCCACAGATACATGGTGATGATTATGCCGAGACTGCGTGGCAGCACAGGCTCAGAAACCAAGCCAAGAAAAAGAAGAAAAGAGGGAGAGGATTGTAACCACTTTTCTCTATTCCCAACCTCTATCCCAAAACGAAGACAAAGCAAAAGAGAGAAATCTTCATCAAAAACGCTTGTTATTCAAAGCAAATGATTATCTTTGCAAATAGAATAACAAGCGTTCTTTGTTAATGCAGAAACCCGCGACTAAAAGCAGCTCGCTCGTTTCCAAATCGTTACCTGTTTAGTTTATGCAATAAGGTAACTTCTTTATTTTCAATTAGATATATTTTAAGAATTATCTTACGATGTATAATGTATAGTGTATAAATTATAAGCTATAAATATGAAAGCAATACTTATCAATATATCTGCCGTCGCTCTGTTGGCTCTTGCGCTGACGGCGTGCAGCAGCGACGACGACAAGACATTTGCCGTCACACCCGATGCAGCCAGCGTCACGTTCACACCCCGGTCGGGTGGGGCTGTGATGCATTATCAACTGCCCAACAACCTTGATGTCCAGTCCATCCGTGTGCGTTATACCAATGCCCAGGGACAGCAAAACATTGTCGAGGGTTCATATCTTGGCGACTCCCTGACACTGATAGGTTTTAATGAGGCATGCACCGATGTGCCAGCCTACATCTCTTATGTCAACCGTCAGGGCGATGTGTCGGAGGAGACTCCTACGACATTTTCCACCAAGGACAGCGGCCCTTTTGCCTTCTTCAAGGAGGCCGATGTCAAGTCTGCGTGGAATGGCGTGGAACTGACTTATAACCTACCTGAGGCCGATATGAAAGGTTTCGCTCATGTCTTTTATATAGGTAAGGATCCCAGCACCAATCAACCTGACACTATCCTTGCAACAACCATCAACTTGCAGCAGGGAGAGAACAGCAACTTTATCAAGTTCGAGCAGGAGATGGACGATTACGATATTGTCATCCGTACAGAGGACTTCCATGGTTACTTTGTTCAGTCCAAGGAATGGAAGGGTATCAAGTCTTATCAGACGGTGAAGTTCCCCGAGGATCAGCTCAAGGTCACTTGCCCATCTTCCATTGAGGATGATGACGCCAAGATGGGTCTGCAATATCTTACGGATGGTGACGATCGCGGCTATAGAGCTGCCAGAGGCAGATACGATGAATACTATACTTTTGCTATGGGGCCTTTCGCATTGGACAAGAACATAGACATTGACCTTGGGTCAGAGCAGGTGCCGGCAAGCGTGCGTATCTATGCGCAGTGCTGCGTGAAGGAATCCTATGATGGTATCTTCCACATGGACTATGTCGGCCGACTGCCCAGTGAGATAACCATCTACGGCTCCAACGATGGTGAGAACTGGAAACAGATAGGTCATCATTATGAGCCTGCCGATGTGGACAACGGACAGTGGTGGAGAACCAACGATTTGGTTCAGCGTTTCGGAGAGCTGTCATACGATGACCTCACGCAGATTCCATCGCCTGTCTATTTGGAAGTGTCGTTCAGCGTTTCTGATGACAAGTATCGCTATCTGCGCATCGTACCCAACGCCGTTTTTAAGTCCAATACTATTTCCAGTTTTGCCAATACAAAGGAGTATGTCACCATGCAGGAGCTGGAGGTCTATACTAAAAAATAACAAGCTATGAAGAATAAAGTTATATATATACTCACTGCAGCGCTTGCTTTGTTCTCTTCCTGTGGTGACAGTTTGGATGATACCTACAAAGAATATGCTGGTGACGGCCCTATCCGCTACACCGGTAAATGCACTAACATCAGTGTCAACCCTGGCTGGGAGTGCCTGCGCGCCAAATGGACACCGAGCAAGGACCCTGCTGTGAGGAATATCCGCATCACCTGGATTTCAGAGAACAGCGATACGGCATCGGCTGAGGTCGCTCCAACAGACACCGCCTATACCATCAAGGGGCTTACCAATCAAAACTACCGTGTTTTTGTGCAGTCTATCGCTGAGGATGGTGCCCCTTCGCTTGACAACGAACTCACACGACACCCTTATACCTACGAGCATAAGGCCGTAACGGCTTTCACACAGGGTTTCAACAAGTATTATCTCTATAAGAATCACCTGCTGCTGTTCATGGGCAATTGGAGTGATGGCATCGTTAAGTTCGATATTGCCTATACCAATAAGCGAGGGCAACCCGACACGCTGCATCTCACCAAGGATGTCTTTGATGAGCAGAATGTAGATGTGGCTGATGTCGACATGAGCAAGGATGTCACGTTGAGTCGTACGGGATTGATAGAAGGCTGTCCCGACACTGTCAACTTCCAGCCTGTGAAACTCACTAAGAACTTCATGATGAACACTGACTTCAAGAAGGAGCTGTGTCAACACTATGGACTTGGCAACGATAATGTGGAGAATTTTGCGGCTTCGGCTCAGACCGTAGGCCTCGATTATGACCTCTATTCCCTTGAGGACCTGCTCTACTTCCCCAATCTGAAGACTGTGAACCTCGGTGCCCGCCGATATATGCTCTCCGATCATTTGGTGGCCAGCAAGGTAACTGAGTTGAAACGGTCACAGTGGGTCATCACCAAGTTGCACGAGATAGGTGGCGTTACAGTGAATATGTATGCCAATACTTATTTCGGTGCGTCGGTGCCCTCGTTTGTTAATAGGCGCAGTGTGGCCACTATTCCTGTCAGTGATTTCTACAATAGCAGTTCTTGGAGCATCACTACCTCTGAAGATGACAGCGGTAACAGCCTGCTGCCTAATCTGCTCGATAGTAATGCTTCTACCGACTGGAAGTCGTGGCCTTCTGACGGAACCATCCGTTCCTTTGATCTTGTCATCAATATGAGGGCTGATAAGGCAGTCCATGGGGTGGCTATCGTACAGAGTCAGAATTCGGAGATGCTGAACTTTGAACCTGAGAATATCTCGATAGAGACGCCCAGGCGCAGGAAGGCTACCAAATAACGGGTAAGACCACTGACATCGATGACGGCAAGGTCTGCCTCATCAGTTGCAACGCCGACACCCTCGGCACCACCGACATGAAGAAAGGAATGTTTGTCTTTACCGGCTCGGTGAAGACTCCTGACGTGGCCTACATCCGCACGGAGAAAGGCACGGGTATGATTCCACTGATGTTGGAGAACACAAACTTCCAAATCCTCGCCGGGCCATCCGGCGTGAAGGTCGCTGGTGGCCCAGCTCAGGATGCCCTCAACGCATACCAAGAAATTGTGGACAGCACGCAACGCGAACAGAACAAGGTACAGCAGGAGATGCGGACTGCCTACCAGGAAGGCAACCAGATGAAGATGCAAGGCATCCAAAACTCTTTCATGAAGTTTGTGGAGAAAGCCCGCGCAAAAGAAGAGGAGGAGTTCGGCAAGCTGACTCACTCCTTCGTCGGCGGTTATATCCTCGCCACCCACATGATGCAGATGCCTGCCGACATGCTGCACAAACGTTACGACATGCTCGACGACAATATCAAGGCCATGCCTAACGCCAAAGCTGTGCTTCAGCACTTGGAGACTGTGGAGCGCATCTCCGTAGGACGTGTGGCGCCCGACTTCACCATGCTCAACAACGAAGGCGACTCCGTGACGCTCTCTAAGGTCAAGGGTAAAATCAAGCTCCTTGACTTCTGGGCCTCATGGTGTGGCCCCTGCCGTCAGGAGACGCCGAACCTCGTCAAGCTCTACAAGAACTACCAGACACGCGGACTGGAGATTGTCAGCGTCTCGCTCGACACCGACAAGCAGAAATGGCAGAACGCCATGATCGAGGAAGGCATGACATGGAAGAGTCTCTCTGATCTTAAAGGTTCGCAGTCGCCTGTCGTGGCACTCTATGTTTTCCAGTCTATTCCCTTCACGATCTTGCTCGACAGCGATGACACCATCCTCGCCATCAACCTACGCGGTGAGGCTTTGCAGAAAAAGGTTGCTGAACTACTGAAATAGTTCAAACTGACAACTATATATATTCTTATCATGCTTTATAAGTTCTCTCTCGTCATGGGTTGTCTCCTTAGTGGGGCGACCCTTTTTGCCCATCCCTCGTCGTTACCGTTTGACAACCAAGTGGTGACAGGACGGTTGGACAATGGCATCACCTACATGATTCGCCACAATGCCACCCCGCGCCATCAAGCTTGCTTCTATCTCATCAACGGCATCGGCGCCTTAGCAGAGAAATCTGGTGAGCACGGCATGGCGCACTATCTGGAACATCAGATGTTTCAGGGCACGAAGCACTTTCCCGGCCACAGCATGATTGCCATGCTGGAGCGCCACGGCGTGCTATATGGCTACGACATCAACGCCCATACTTCCGAAAACGAGACAGTCTACACACTCAGTCATGTACCTACACAGGACACAAAGCTCTTAGACCCTTGTCTGATGGTCATGGCCGATTGGACGTATGCACTCGAGCTTAAGGACGAACGTATCGAGCACGAGCGCGGACCGATCCTCGGCGAGATGGCTATCCGAGACACACCGGAAAATCATATCAAAACAATATGGGCCAACACGCTTCTGAAAGGAACAGCCTATGACCATCACGATGTCATGGGGACGTTGGAAGACGTAAAGTCGATCACTCCAGCTGGCTTGCGCGCCTTCTATGACAGTTGGCATAACCCTGCACAACTCGATGTCGTCGTTGTTGGCGACTTCGATGTGAAGCAGATGGAGCAAGCAGTCAAGCGTATTCTCTCTGCAGCGCCCATGGGCGACAAAAGTCAGCCGCGCCCGTTCTTTGCCATTCCAAACCATGACTCGTTGACTTATTGCCTTGCTACTGACAAAGGCGAACAGGGCGAGTCGGTGATGATCATCAATATCATCCGCGACACGCCGGAAGATCAGAAGTCCACAAAAGGCTATCTCGTGAAACAGATCATGGGACAGCTCATCAACAAAATGGGAGCAACACGCATGAACCAGATAAGCCGTGAGCAAGGTTCGCCCTTCCAAGGGGCAGGCATCTCCCTGCTACCGTTGAAGCGTGGATACTTCACTTATCAGATCGGAGCGTCGATGGCACAGAAGGGAAACGAAGCACGTGGCGTACGTATGCTCTTTTTAGAATATGAGCGACTGAAAAGAATCGGCTTCACACAGGAAGAGTTCAAGCGTGCCAAAGACTGGATGCTCACCAACAACCGTCAATCGGAAGGTAACAACAAGAGCAATGACGACATAGCAAAAATGCTCGAACAGCACTATCTCGAAGGCGAACCTGTCATCGACTTTAATAAGTGGTATGCCTTTGAGCGCAATGTTCTTGACACACTTTCACTGTCTACGGTCAATAGCCTCATCCGTTCGTGGAGCACCGACCGCAACATGTCGGTGGTCATCACCGGACCGGAAAGCCTCTCCTACCCTTCCAAAGAGGATGTGACTGACATCTTCGACCAGGTGAAGAAGGTCAACTATAAAGGTTTTCCCTTTGAGTTGAAACCGGAGACACCGCTCGCTGACCTCACCATGACACAGCCGAAAGCCGGTCGCATCGTCAAAGAGACAGTCAACAAAGTAAAGAACATGACCACTTGGAAGCTCTCAAATGGTGCCACTGTCATCTACAAGCAGACTTCTTTTGATAAAACCAAGATCTGTCTGCGTGCCGTACGTCCCGGTGGTCAGTCGATGTTCAGCGTGAAAGAATTGCCATCAGCGCAAGTCGCCACGATGTTCGTGGAGGCTGGTGGCATCGGCAATCTATCTTCCTCACAGCTCAACCGTCTGCAGGAGGCAAAAGGCTTCAAGTGCGACAGCAAGATTTACGAATACAGCGAGCGCATGGAGGGTGCCGCACTGCCGGGCAGCGTGGAAAAGATGCTGCAACTGATGTACCTTCGCTTCACCGCACCTGTCATCGACACCTCACTCATCAACGGTTCTATCAAACAGAACCAGATGTATGCTCACTTACCTATGGGTGCCCAACAGAAGTTGGAAGACTCTGTGGCTATCATCCGTGGTGGTTACAGCCCGCGCATCCTCAGCCAGCACGGCGACTATTTCGACAACATCACGTCAGCATCCATCATGGACGCCTACAGCCGTTGCTTCGGTTCGGCCCGTGGCTTCACCTTCGTCCTCACCGGTTCGCAGCCCGCTGCTACATATAAGCAGCTCGTGGAACAGTACATTGCCTCGTTGCCCGGTAAGGGTAATCCGACACAGTGGGTTGACAACAAGATGTACGGCTATCAAGGCTTCACGGAGCGCACGGTCAACACAGGGGCCATGGGACAATATGCTTATGATGTTCTCGGCATCAGTGTACCCATGCCTTACTCTCCGCTCAACGAACTGCAAAACCGTATCGTCAGCCGCATCTTCCAGCAGCGCGCTATGAACCAGTTGCGTGAGAAGGAAGGCGATGTCTATACCATCAACGTGGGGCAGGAGAGTCAGGCTATTCCTCGTGGCGCTTTCGAGATTTCATCTGAGTTCCAGGCTGACACGCTCCGTGCCGCTACCTTATTAAATAAGGTGTATGGCATCTGGGAGAACCTCGTGAAGAATGGTGTCACCGCCAACGAGACCAAAAAGGCGTTAGCCTACTTTACCAAGGTCTATACCGAGAATGATGACAAGGCCGACAAATGGGCAGATGCCATTGCCGAAGATGTTGTCAACGGCACCTCTCTGCTCAATGCCGGCAACTATAACGTTTGTGCCAAGCAGGTGAACGTTTCGTCTCTCAACGCTTACATCAAGGCGATGGACAACAAAAAGAATGTGGTGAAACTCATCTTCAGATAAGATAGAAACAGACTCGATATCATGAAGAATAGACTTTCTTGAGATATTTCGTATAAGTATAGTGATTATTATTAGGTATCCAGTTTGTGGATTCAAGATTGGTGAAGGATAACACGCAGAGTCCAAAACTTTAGGTAACAGATTCTAACTTGTCCCTCCTGTCATAGCGATGGCAGGAGGAACCATTTTTATTCTTCATAGATTTCCATCATCCGTTTTTCATCTGCTCTCGCTTCCATCCCGACAAACATACAGTAGATAAATGAAAGATGGCCTCATCGACTTTGCAAAGATCACAATTCAACATTAATTGATAATAAAAACACGCCCTTTGCTTCATTTCTCGTTTTTTTTCGTAATTTTGTAAACTGAGAAAGAAGAAAAACATCTTGGAGAAAGAGAAAGAATTTGAGGAGTTTTTTCAAGGCGCATTACCAGCACGCCCGCCACTTCGCCCGTCAGATGATAGGTGACGAGGAGACATGTCGCGACATTGTGGAGGATTCCTTTGAGATTCTTTGGAAACGGTTCAACGAGATAGAGCCGGACAAACGGGTAGGTTTCATCTTCCGCCTCGTACGCTTCCGGTGCGCTGATCATGTGCGACACAGTCAGACGACCACACTCTACGCCCAGCGCTATCTGCAAGAACAGTCGGAAGCCACAAACCCACACGCTGCAGACCCACGGGAGGAACGCATCAATAAGATGATGACGCTCATGGATCAGCTGTCGCCCAAGACAAGGGAGATCCCCACCGAATGCTATTTCAACCACCACAGCTACAACGAGGTGGTGGAGAAATACGGCATCTCGACGAGTGCCGTAAAGAAGCACATGATGCAGGCGCTGAAATTTTTCCGCGAAAACATGGTTAAAGAGTCTAAAAAGAGTGATCAAGGGGTACCTTATCATAAGGTGTTTCCGATAAGAAAATAGACAAGGAATCAAATGCCAGATAGAAAAAGGGAAATAGACGAACACATGCAGGAGGCCATTGACAAGTTCGATGCCGACAGCAAGCTCACCGACAAGGAGTGGAGCGACCTGGACCCAGACGTCCAGGACGACCTCGCATTGCTTGCCGAAATCGGTGAGGCGGTGTGTCGCGTCTCTTCTACTTCTCAGGCAGAAGATGCCGATACTGACCTCGCCTGGGAAAGAATGAAAGCGCGAATGGCCAACGACCATCTGCAAGAGGCCCAAGCTAAAGAGGAAGAAAAAAAAGAAAAAAGAAGTTAAGGAGATAGAAGTCAAGCCTGTATACACCAAAGAGGAAAAGACTAAAGAAACTCAGCTTGACAAGAAGAAGACAAAAACAAGGAAGCTGCGCATTGTCTATTATTCTATCGCTGCTGTGGCCGCTGCCCTATTGTTGCTCTTCCTCATTTCAAAACCAGAAGAAGGCGGACAAGGCTTACGCTCTGTAGCAACATTGGCACAAAAGGCGAGCATCTCCGCAAGCAAAGAAAATAAGAAAGCAGACACAGCAGCAGTCTCCAAGTCTGCCACAAAGGGCAACACCACAGCAACAGTCACCTGTACGGCCATGGCACGCCGCAGTTTAGGCAATGCCACACAGTTGATCATGGAACTGCAAAATCAAGGATACGCTGTTGACGGTCAGGTGCAGCGCTCCTCGCAGCCCGTACAACCAGGCAAGTTGGGTAAGGTCGTACTCCCTGACGGCACGGAAGCCTATCTCTACGCTTCAAGCAAACTTACCTATCCATCATCTTTCGTCGGCGACACGCGTGACGTCGTACTGGAAGGTGAAGCTTACTTCAAGGTGACACACGACGCTTCTCATCCGTTTATCATCCACACCGCCAACGCCACGACCCGCGTGCTCGGTACAGAGCTGGACGTGCGCGCCTATCATGGCGAACCACTACACGCTGCTCTCATCACCGGCGTGGCGGAAGTTGTCGGCGGCAACGATGTCTGCCGGCTGAAACCTGGTGAAGGTGTGACACTGCAAGGATCCAACTTGCTCAAACGGGAGGAGGACATGGATGTCTACGCCTATGCTTTGCGTGGTTTCATCTACGCCGACGATGCGCCCCTGGAGAACGTGCTGACCTCTTTGGCCCATTGGTATGGCATGAGCGTAAGCTATACCAACCGCAAGAATGCAAGCCGTCGCATCCACTTCTATATGCGGAGCAGTGACTCTCCGGAGCGTGCCGCAGAGTTGCTCAACAGCATGGGTGCCTTCGACGTGAGCGTCAAAGGCAACAGCTTCGTGGTTAACTGATCATCCGCACTTTGTCTGATGATCCGTTAACCACACAAAGAAATTTCTATTAAAGAATCAACCCTACAGACGTAGTAACGCCGAAGAGAAACATATTTCGGGCTGTTTCTCCCAACACCTTATTTAATTCCCGTCCATGATCGATCTTCAACAGATGGGTAAAAGCCAGCGAATGCAATGGCAGATAGACGATCAACGGAAGAAGGAAAGCCCATAGATGACCTTCAACAATGAAGACGACATTCAACAGCAACGCCACAACGCCGGACAGGAGATAGAGCATCTCACCTCCCCGATGGCCGACTCTGACGACCAACGTCATCTTTCCGTCGCGCCGGTCGTTGTCGATGTCGCGATTGTTGTTGATTAATAATAAGGTGTCGATGACAAAGCCGCAGGCCAACGAAGCCAGGAACACGGTCAGCGTCACCGTTCGCGGACCTTCCGGCAGACAGAGATAATAGGTCAGACAAACGGGAACGATGCCAAAGAACACCAGCACGAGCATGTCGCCCAAGCCCAAATAAGAGAGCCGGGTGGTATAAAGAAAGCAGAAGAGCACGCACAGCGCACCGACGAGAATCATCTCCAGTCCGCCAAACAACACCAATGGCAAGCCGACAGCACAACCGAGTGCCGTGGTGATGAGCAGTGCCTTGCGCATAGCACCTTCGGTCACCCACCCCATTGAGCAGGCACGCTGTGGGCCGAGTCGCGTTGCCGCATCGTCGTTGCCACGCTTAAAATCGAAATAGTCATTGATGAAGTTGGCATCAATCTGCATGATAAACGCAAAGAGAAAGCACAGCACACAAGGCAACCACGCTATCGCGCAGCCATGATCAGCAATCGTCAATGCCGTACCGATCATCACCGGCACAGCAGCTCCCGTCAATGTCTTGGGACGTGCAGCCAGCAGCCAGGCACGAAAGGAATTGGTTTTCACGTTATTTTCTTCTATCATCTTCTTGTCTCTATTAAATGAGCCGCTCAGTTTGCAGGTTTGTCTTTCTTACTGGCAGAATTCATCAAAAAAGAGCCTCAGTCCACGACACATATCGTCGACTGAGGCTTTTATCTATGTTTCAACAAGCTTAGAACTCAGCGTTCTTCGGCGTACGTGGGAAAGGAATGACGTCACGGATGTTCTGCATACCCGTCACGAAGAGGATCAGACGCTCAAAGCCCAAACCGAAACCAGCGTGAGGACAAGAACCGAACTTACGTGTATCGAGATACCACTTATAGTTGTTCTCATCCATACCGCGTGCCTCGATCTCGTCGAGCAGCTTCTGATAGTTCTCCTCACGGACCGAACCGCCGATGATCTCGCCAATACGTGGGAAGAGCACGTCGGTGCCCTGCATCGTCTTGCCGTCGGCATTCTTCTTCATATAGAATGCCTTGATCTCGGAAGGATAGTCGGTCATGATCACCGGACGCTTGAAGTGCTCCTCTACGAGGAAGCGCTCATGCTCACTGCTGAGATCCATGCCCCAACCGGTGACAGGGAATTCGAACTTATGTCCGTCCCTGACAGCCTGCTCGAGGATGCGGATACCTTCGGTATAAGGCAGGCGTACGAAGTCCTCCTTGATGACAGACTCAAGCGTAGCGATCAGCGTCTTGTCGATCATCTTGTTGAGGAACTCCAGGTCGTCCTTGCAGTTGTCCAAAGCCCACTTCACACAGTACTTGATGAAGTCTTCCTCAAGATCCATCAGCTCGTCCTTGTCGATGAAGGCGACCTCCGGCTCGATCATCCAGAACTCAGCGAGGTGACGCGGCGTATTGCTGTTCTCGGCACGGAAGGTAGGACCGAAGGTGTAGATAGCACCCAAGGCTGTTGCACCGAGCTCACCCTCGAGCTGTCCGCTCACGGTAAGGTTGGTCTTGCGTCCGAAGAAGTCCTTGTCGTACTCTACCTTGCCACTCTTGGCCACACGGTCGAGATCGAGGGTAGTCACCTGGAACATCGATCCGGCACCCTCAGCGTCACTGGCAGTGATCAGCGGCGTGTTGAAATAGTAGAAGCCGTGGTCATGGAAATACTTATGGATGGCGACGGCCATGTTGTGACGGATGCGGAAGACAGCACCGAAAGAGTTTGTGCGCAGACGCAGATGAGCGTACTGGCGCATATACTCAAAGCTCTGACCTTTCTTCTGCATCGGATAGTCGCTCGGGCAGCCGCCGTAGAGCTCCAGCTCAGAAGCCTGGACCTCGCAGGTCTGTCCTTTGCCCTGGCTTTCCACGAGCTTACCGGTGGCACGGATGCACGCACCGGTAGTGATGCTCTTGAGCAACTCCCCATCCACCGTCGAGGGATCAACGACAATCTGAATGTTCTTAATGGTCGAACCGTCGTTCAAGGCAATGAAGTCCACAGCCTTGCTGCTACGATGCGAGCGCACCCAGCCTTTGACAGTCATCTCTTTTCCAAAGTCGGTGCTCCGCAGGGCATCAACCACTTTTGTTCTACTCATGATTTGTCTCTCTTTGTCGATTCAAACATACTGTTCACTCACTCTCATTACTCGAACATGCCGCTGCGCAGCATCTCCACTTCTTTCTCAGTGAGGAAGCGCCAGTCGCCACGACGTACATTCTTCTTGGTCAGTCCGGCAAACTGCACACGGTCGAGCTTCACAACGCGATAGCCCAGACTCTCGAAGATACGGCGCACGATGCGGTTCTTACCGCTGTGGATCTCAATGCCCACCTGGCTGTGGTCACGCTCGTCGGCATATTCGATAGCGTCGGCATGTACCTCGCCATCCTCCAGCTCAATGCCTTCGGCGATCTTCTGCAGATCTCCGGGAGCCACGTTCTTGCCGAGGAAGACGTGATACACCTTTTTCTTGAGGAACTTAGGATGCGTCAGCTTGCTGGCGAGCTCACCGTCGTTGGTCAGCAACAGCACACCGGTGGTGTTGCGGTCCAGACGGCCTACAGGATAGATGCGCTCCGGGCAAGCGTCCTTCACGAGATCCATCACGGTCTTGCGCTGCTGAGGATCGTCGCTGGTGGTGACGTAGTCCTTCGGCTTGTTGAGCAGGACATAGACCTTCTTCTCAAGTGTGACGGGCTGATCGTGGAACTTCACGACATCGGAGCGGAGCACTTTAGTGCCGAGCTCGGTGACGACCTTGTCATTGACCGTCACCACGCCTGCCTGGATGAACTCATCAGCCTCACGACGAGAGCAGACGCCGGCATTGGCCAGATACTTGTTCAGACGGATCGGCTCGTTCGGGTCGATGTTCTCCTCCTTGTACTCGATACGCTTCTTCAAGCTATACTTAGCATTGGGATCGTATCCCGGACGATGCTGTCCATAACCGCCCTGGCGATTGTAGCCGCCCTGACCCTGCTGACGATAACCACCCTGACGATAGCCGCCTTGCTGACGATAGCCGCCCTGCTGACGAGACTGGTAGCCGCCTTGTCCCTGCTGACGATAGCCGCCCTGCTGACGAGGCTGATAGCCGCCTTGTCCCTGCTGGCGATAACCGCCTTGCTGACGAGGCTGATAGCCGCCCTGCTGGCGAGACTGATAGCCTCCCTGCTGACGAGGCTGATAACCGCCTTCGCGCTGCTGATAGCCACCTTCGTGCTGCTGATATCCTCCCTCCTCATTATTGTTGTTGTAGCGCTGACGCTGCTGATAGCCACCCTGACGCTGCTGATAACCGCCTTGGCGCTGCTGATAGCCACCCTGGCGTTGCTGATAGCCGTTGTGGGGACGCTGCTCGCCACCCATCAGGCCAGCACCGAAGCCCTCCGGACGGAAGCTGCTGCTTTCATCGCGGCTGGCACTCTTGTCAGAACTGTAAGCGCGCTGTGTATGAATACGTGGACGCTGTACGCGGCCATTGACATAATCTCTCTGATAACCCTGTTGTGGACGATAGCCTTCACGGCTTGCATCGCTACTCTGCTTAGGTTGTGCGGACGAATCCTGTGTGTTCTTTTCTAATTCTTCTGCCATAATCGTTACATTGTGTAGCCTCTCGGCTTACTTGTTAATACTTAAAAAAATAAAACTCTAAAAATGATATTATTAATAATGTGTAATTTGAAAACAAATCTTTTCCCGTGCGATTACATACCCGTATAGTTCATCGGTGTGATCGCCGTCAGCTCTGCCTTCACGTCATCACTGACGTTGAGCGTCTGAATGAAATCGTGGATAGTCTGTTCCGTCATCACGTTGTTGGTGCGCGTCAGAGCCTTCAGTGCCTCATAAGGATGAGGATAGCCCTCACGGCGCAGGATGGTCTGGATAGCCTCAGCCACCACAGCCCAAGTATTGTTCAAGTCTTCTGTCATCTTTTCCTCGTGGAGGATGAGCTTGCGAAGACCTTTCAGCGTGCTCTCGATGGCGATGACGCTGTGACCCATAGGCACGCCGACATTGCGGAGCACTGTAGAGTCGGTGAGGTCGCGCTGCAAGCGGCTCACCGGCAACTTGGCGGCGAGGAACTGCAGGATGGCGTTGGAGATGCCGAGGTTACCCTCACTGTTCTCATAGTCGATCGGGTTGACCTTATGCGGCATAGCGCTGGATCCGACCTCTCCCTTCTTGATCTTCTGCTTGAAATAGTCCATGGAGATATACATCCAGAAGTCGCGGTCGAGATCAATGATGATGGTGTTGATGCGGCGCATGGCATCGAAGATTGCGCCGAGATAGTCATAGTTGCTGATCTGTGTGGTCCACTGCTCACGCTCCAATCCGAGTTTCTCACTGACGAAGCGGTTGGCGAAAGCCTTCCAGTCGTAGTTGGGATAAGCCACATGGTGGGCATTGAGATTTCCCGTAGCGCCGCCGAACTTTGCAGTGATCTTGCAGGCCTTCAAGCTGTTGAGCTGTTCGGTCAGACGATAGACATAGACCATGATCTCCTTGCCCAAACGTGTGGGTGATGCAGGCTGACCGTGTGTCTTGGCAAGCATAGGCACGTCTTTCCACTCATCGGCATATTGCTGCAGCTGAGCGATGAGCTCTTCCACCAAAGGATAGTAGACATCGTGCAGCGCTTCCTTGAGAGAGAGGGGTACGCTGGTGTTGTTGATATCCTGAGACGTCAGACCGAAGTGGATAAACTCCTTATAGGCATCCAAGCCTCCGATCTCGTCGAAGCGCTCTTTGATGAAATACTCCACGGCCTTGACATCGTGGTTAGTGATTTTCTCAATGTCTTTGACGCGCTGGGCGCTCTTCTCGTCGAAATTGCGATAGATGTCACGCAGACGTTCGAAAAGGTTGTGATCGAAGTCCTTCAGTTGCGGCAAGGGCAACTCACACAGAGTGATGAAATACTCCACCTCCACACGAATGCGGTAGCGGATCAGTGCGTATTCAGAGAAGTAGTTAGCCAGAGGCTCTGTCTTGCTTCTATAGCGACCATCGATAGGCGAGATGGCCGTCAATGTATCCAGATTCATAATGCTGTTAATAAGCTGTGATAATACGTATTATATTCTATCCTGCAAAATTACTAATTTATTTCGACATCTAATAAAAGTGTAGTGAAAAAGATGATTAAAAAGGAGAAAAGAAAGAAAACAAGGAGGAAAGGCGAGCAATGAAAAGGCATCAAGCGGGCTCAGTATGAAAAAGGTGGGGATTATTTTGTTAATTCATAAAAATTTCTTTCC
>OGEO01000855.1_pt1 | contig 23514 bp, 20 predicted proteins | sample 1570661 | NCBI WGS metagenome assembly OGEO01 (sample SAMEA2582142, study PRJEB24529) | metagenome | biome: Human gut stool | place: China | collected 2011
TGTTGACATTGCTCAATAATTGATTTCCAATTAGCAAGCCTTACTTCATGAGTGGTTTTATCCATAGTATTTACCTCCACTTGAAAAAACTAGTTAGTTTTTTGCATTTTTTCAAGTGTGCCATAAAACTCATCAGAAAGAAAGGCGGATGGTTTGACGTTTACATTTTACATTCAATGTGGGAGGACTCTTATATTCAGGATACTTCACGGTCTGGCTGGATGACGGATTTTTCAATTTATAGAAAGAAAAGGGCGGCCTGAAAATTAATTCAAAACCGCCGGTGGAATTTGAAAGGCTAAAACTCATATCTAGTACCATGTGAGAGTAACAGGCCATCTGTTAATTCTACACATAGAATAACGGTATTCTCATCATCGAAATCATTATGTCCGTTATCAATCCATTCCGCAAAAATATTTTTCAGCTTTTCAGCAATTATACCATTCTCTTTTTTTCCGAAATACCCCAGGCTGACGCCTTTGCCATGTGCTGTAAACCACTGGCCGGCAATTGCAACAACAGGGTTATCTTTTATATGTTTCATTTTATTTGAGAGTGCGTATGTAATGATATAAAATGCACCATTTTCGTAATAGGCATTTACATATCGCACATAAGGCGTTTCATTTTCCGTTGTTGCCAATGCTATAATTGTGTCTTTTCCGAAACGCTCAATCATTATCTGTTCTGCTTCTGGACTAAAATTATTCACTATATCCTTCCCTTTCTAAATTATGATTTGCTTTTCCATAATAATAGACTTTACTCGTTATAATGAAAAACCATTACATTCCAACTACCCTTCTAACAGTATTAGCCGTTCGTATTGTTAATTTGCTGCTGATAGCTGAACTTGCTGTCTTAGACCACCAATTTGTTTTTTGATAATCTTTTCGGCTGAAAGACCAAAATATCGCATTTTTGTATGCCTTTATTGTTTCTAAATCCGCTTTAGGCTCTCCAATCTCACTATATACCTCTGCGGATCTGGCCGGCGGCATAATAAATATAAGATTGTCATAAATTTCATTATTTCCATTGCCCCACCATTCTGGCGCATTATACAGGATGTTTTCAAGTTCTTCTTTTGATATGACAAAAACAGGAATATCCAAGCCAAACCGTTTTTTTATCATTACCTCAATCTGGTTTGTAAACTTCTCAGCCCCATCTTCGTCACTTGAAAAAATTACATTTCCACTGTTCAAATATGTCTTGACCTCTCCAAAATCAAGTTTTTCAAAACCTTGTTTTAACTCTGCCATCGGCACTTTATTTTTTCCGCTGATATTGATACCGCGCAAAAATGCAATATATCTTTTCAAATTCTCCGACACCTCCAACATATTCTTGAGTCTGATGTTGTCTGTCATCATTCCCCATACAAAACATGCCAATTCCCTTGCGATTGCCGCCACTGCCACATTTTTCTTTTTTCCATGCCGGATAAATTTATAATACCGGCTTCTCAGTCTGATATTGGCCCTGTCTGCATACGCTATAACTTCCGCAGTATTTCCTTTTTGCCTTGCACGTAATTCTTTCGATTTATGCCCCACTGCATCCTTACATATTCCACGTGATGCTTCGACCAGGAGTTCTCTCAGATGTCTGTTCCCCGCCTTGGAAATACCTGTCCTGTTTGTATTCTCCCCACTCGAATGTTCTCCTGGAGCCAGCCCCAGAAATGCTGCATATGTGTTTCCTTTTGCAAAACGGCTGAACCCCCCCCCGGTTTCCACGATCAGGCTTAATACCGTATGGGTCTTAATCCCCAGAAAACAGCACAGTTTTTTTACCTTTTCCCAATAATGTTCCTGCGAAGCAAGCTCCTCAATCCGCAGGTCAAACCGTTCGATTTTTGCTGTCTGCTCATCGAAAGAAGCCATATATTCATCCAGAGTTTCTCTATATAATGGAGACAGTTCCAGTTTCCTCAACCATGTGACGTGTTTGGTTGTCCACTTGGTTCCTTCATAATGATGCCCATAGCGAAGACACATGGAATTAATCTGCTGCTTAATCTTCTTGAGAACGTCCTTGTGGTCATCACGCATCCGCAGATATTCTTTCACAGAATCATCTTGCTGCGTAGGAATATAAACGGCATGATACCCGCCATAAGACAGACACTGGGCAATCACCAGCGCATCTCTCGCATCTGTTTTCACCCGTTTTCCCTGCTGTGTCAGCATCGTTGTCGGTGCCAGGATTACGCATTTCACCCCTGCGGCTGTAAGCTGGTTATACAAAGAATATCACAGACATCCCGATTTTGATTATTCTATACATAGTGGCCTCCTTTTGTATGCGGTAATCCCTGTTGCCATTGTTATCGTCAAACTCTAGTATACAGGTAAATCCACGTTGTTACAAATGTGAGGTCACTTCATATTATCTATACCAGAAGTCGGGGAAATAGCAATTTATCAGATGTACTGAAAAAGCATGGGGGAGACTGGGAATAGTAGACAATAATGGAAAATTAGTAGAAAAGAAAAGTCATAGCTTGAGAACCATGACTTCTCAATTCATATTTGCTATCTTACTCTGCAGAAATACCTGCCAGTTTTACATTTACGTTATAAGTTGCTGGGTCTTCTGCGGCTGCATTATTAACACAATCAGCATCCGTGCCTTCCATCCAGATATAAACTCGCATTTTTACGCCATCATACCCTACGGAAGAAGCGATTTTTTGTGTGCCAGATGAAACCTCATAGTTCTTTCCAACCTTAGTGGCTACCCAGTTTTGACTATTCTGATCGGTATAAGTAGTAGCATAAATATATGGATAAGTCACTGCTACTGGTTTTAATTTTCCGTCTGTACCATTTCCTATGCACGTCCATCCATCACGAGCTTCTGCATCGTTGCCTTTTCCAATTTCTTCATATGGTGCGTAGACTACTTTTAATTCTTCCTCTCCATCATCAATATATTTGTTATCTGCAATTTTTTTGATATTCTGGATGGTAATACCAATTCGCATAGATTTTGGAATTGTATCAGTAGTGGGTGTTCCGTTTTCTGATAAAGTAATTGGACTTCCTTCGGAAGCATCCAGATAAACATCTGCAAGACCTGTTTCGGTAATGGTATACAAAACATACTCACTTTTTAGATATGCGTAGTAAGGATCCTTAACATCCCCATATTGCCCCGGCTTGACATTAGGATCTTCTGCTTTTGTTGTAAAGGCCGGGGTTCTGTATGAAGTTACTTTTCCTTCACCATTCCAGCCTTCACACACATACCAGTCTACTAAGTTATCTGTGGAAGAAGGACTAATTCTCCCCCCTTTTGTTGATGCAGCTAATGAAGTTTGTTCCCCACCATGTTGTGGACCTTGATCCGCAGTTGCAATCTGGAGAATAAAACCATTTGCAGTTGCGCTGATGTTTGTAGTGGTTGCCTCAACCCTATTATTCGTTACATACCAAGCATAAGTAGCTGATGTCAATGCAAATGCTGTAACCATTACAGATGCTGCTGTTGCAAGCAGCTGCATTTTCATTTTCTTTATATTCGCCATATGTTTTACCTCACTGTTTCTACATACCAATACATACCAAAAAGCAGAATTTCACTTCTGCCCTTTAGTATGTACCCCACGCCACAACCGTGGGGTATGAAAAATTAAATTATGCCTGTGTTTTGTTTCCTGGCTGAGCAGGTGTTGCAGTAAATGTAACTGTTACTCCACAATCTTTAAGATCTGCTAAATTATCACTGTTAACCTGTCCATCTGCACCATCATAGAATACATAAATATCAACAGTAACATCGTTGTCTTTTGATACAGAAGCTGCGATGGCTTTATTTGTAGCGTCAGTATATTTAGCTGTTAATGTTGTGGTCTCAGTTGCATTACCCGCAGTATTGAGTGTATCTACAGATGTAACTTCGGCACCATTTTTCCAAACAGTCCACTGGTCTCCGCATACAACTAATACTCTCATTGCATTAACAAGATCTGCTTTATCAGCATTCTTTGCTGATACTGTTACACCTTCAACTTTAAGATTCGTAAAGCTACCATCGTATCCACCAGTACCAATATAGAATGTATCTTTATGTGCATACTGGTTTGTTACTGCCTCTGCAGCTGTTCCATTATCCCCTACAGTAAAACGAGTAGAAGTTTTTTCAAGTGAATTTCCTGCTGCTGCTGCATATGCACTTTCAAATTTGTAACTTCCTGTTGCTGTACCATTTACAACCTGTGCCGGATACAATGCAACCGCTGTTCTATCCTCTGCTGTTGCAGAAGATGTAGATGTGCTATCTGTTGCTGTTTTATCAGCAGTTGCTTCCTGAATTACAAGATAAGCAGAGTTAGACTGTGCACTAATATCTGTTGTAATTGCGTCTACATTATTGTTACTTACAAACCAAGCATACGTACTTGATCCCAGCGCTACAGCGGCAACGCATACCATGGCAATCGCTGCACCCAGTTGTTTTTTTAGTGTTTTTACACTTTTTGTTTCTGTCATATTTTCCTCCCATTTACGTTCTTTCAGGACTGAGAATGGACTTTTCAGAGTAGAAATATATTCATGTTTCTTGCCATCAGTTCATGCTCTCACCGGGCCCGGTTAAAAGAGTTTCTCCTCAAACCGTTTTTCGGTGAGGATATCAGCTCATAGCAAGTCTTAGGATATGGTTTTCGCTCCTTTCGGTCATTTCAGCTACTGAAAGATTTGGCTTTTTCTAAAAAGCTTGTTAAAATGTATTGATTTATATAAACAGTGGTTGTGGCACTGCTCATATCACTTGTTGCGCCTGGTGTTCCAGGTAATCTCTTTATCTGAATAGTAGCTGTCATTCGGTGCTTCATTACCAGAAGCATTAATCGGTTTATCACCGGACAATGTATCTTTAATATCTTTGACAAACTTCCATACAAGATTTGTCTCATCATCATAATCTGCATCAATGCGCATACTGAACTGTACACTGCCACCGATAATGGAATCTACACATTCAGGATCATCGCCCTCCATCCAGATTACAATCGTATAGCGGTCAACATTCCCTACAAGAAAATCAGGCTCTTCATATGTACAAACCACCTCATCAGATTCAAAATTCTTACAGCCAGGCTCTTCGCCCCCATCTGATGCCGGCTCCGCGTACACTACCCGTTCTCCGTTACGCCAAACCGCCACCCGGACTGCCTCTTCAGCGCCTTTGGCACAGGAATCCAACATAATCCTTGCCTTATATCCCAGATCTTCCTTACCTGCATTACGTACATAATATGTGTAAGCCATGTAATTCTTACCATTGTGATTTCCTTCTTCTGCATCGATGTTATCTGGAAGATCCTCAATAGAAATATTGGTAGCATCCTGTACAGTACTTGCAGTAAGACGGGCAGTTGCTTTCTCAAAATCACCGGTATCGGAAATACTGATACCCTTGCGATATAGTTCAAGACGATTCAGGTTAATTGTAAAGTTACCCATCTTCTCCTGCATGAATGCGGTAATGAACAAAATCGCAACCAGAAGCATTAAGCCCATAAGAAGAAGATGCAATTTGTCTAACTGAAGGAGCGCTGCACCAATCCTGCGGCGTCTTCGGTGAGGAATATACATGCTGACAATGTCTTCGGGGTCAACATCCTTCCCATACCTGCTCATAACCTCTTCCAGTTCTTCTATTCGAATGATCTGGTCTGTCTTCTTCCGTCTGCCAAAGCGTTTCTTTGGTTTTTTCATTTCCTGATTTACGTAATTATCAGAAAAATGTGTTTCCTTTTTATTCTTATTTTTCTTCATAGCTACAGTCTGTATCTTTTCTTTACATAAGCTACATAATTCTGCATTTCATTACGCTCTTCCTGATCTGCGAAACGTAATTGGATACCGGCGATAAAGCGGAAATTTCCTCCCTTGGGAACCTCGCGCATCCAACAGACTACACCGACAACTTCATGTTCCGGTACTCCAGATGATGCCGTTCCAATTCTCGGAAGACTAAAAATACAAGTCTCACCTACATCAAACCAGTGATTTAAATATACCGCAAGACCACCATTTGAAATATCCATGGTCTCTCCGGATTCTTTGTCAATCTCACCATCGGAATTTAACGCCCAGGTATCCTGCATATACTGGATTGGTAAAGCCACCTTCATACGGATATCCACACGCTTTATAAACTGTCGATGCTCCGTTACACGGCGGACTTTCCAGTAATGACGGATTCCTGATTTCACCACATCGTCTACATAACCGGCAACAATACCCAAGTCTTCCCCGTCACCATATTTAAATAACAATTTCTGGTTATCGTCAGGCTCCAGCGCCTTCCCACCGACCATGGGTATAGATACAAGAAAAGCAGATTCATCTAACGCTTTGTTAAAGGTGCATATCATATTAAATTTCGGTTCCTGACCAATGGGGACATCGAATGCTATTCGAAGCTTCGTACCCGGATTAATCTTAAGTGCTCCTGCCATGTTTCAACCTCAACTCATTCCCTTTTCTGTCGGGAAATCTATTTTCTATAATGCTAATCATTTAAGTATTATAACAAATCTTGCTTTTTTAGTCCATATACTTTTTCTCAATTATTTCCAGAATATTTCCTGTATATTCATTTCGGTGTGGGGTCTGGAGCAGCTGGCTGTCTTTTTCCGCAGACTTCATCCACTGTTAAGGTTCCTTTTGTGACACAGCTTACACCATCTATAATAGTCGATACGTCCGAATCCACTATTTGAATTTCACGTTCCAAAAGCTGTTTCTGGTATCGCTTTAACTGCGTGGCAGCCTTATTTTCAGCCTGTTTTTTTGTATAAACTGTTTTCTGAAGCTTATAGGGTGTCCGCGTGATTTTTCCAATTGAAATAGGAAGGACAAAATTCTCTGTGATTTTCCAGGGCAGCTCTTCTGCAGAAGTGAGATATCCGGTCTCTTCCAAAGTGTCCGCACCCAAAATCCAGTTTCCAACATGAACGTACCAGCTGATTCTTGAACTCCCGTTCGGAATCTTTTTTTCATAGGATAAAGGAAATTCCTGATAATAAGCAATTTGATGGCGCACATAGATGTCTGCGTCTGCCGGAACGTATTCCACACGTACAACCTCCTGGCTGTCATTCAGGATTGGCACCTCGCCAGATACCAGAATATCGCCCTGTTTGCAAATGTCTCCAGTTTTAACAAGTGGAGTTCCATTTCTGATAACCATATTCACAATTTTCCCATCCAGATTGGAAATCAGATTGCATGGAGATTTTGTTTGCCGGATACCTTCTGTGAGGTTTTCTTCCTGAATGGTAAGAAGAAGCCGGGTACCTTGAACCCTGGCGGAAACAAAAGTAATATCCGGGTAGTTTTTCCTGAGAAGGTCGGCAATCCGGGTACAGTTAACCTGATTTTTACGGATCCCATGGGTAATTCCCTGCTGGTCCAGAAATTCCAGAAGCTGAGGGGTGGAATTTTTTACATTTCCATCAATGTGGATATTCCAGATGTGGCCAGAGAGCCAAAGCAGCAAGACCACACAAAGAAGGAACCCGGCTGTAAAGCACTTACGTTTTTGGATTCTGAGCAGCAAAAACGGCAAACCTCTTTTTTTTAGAATATGGATACGGACTCTGGTCTTTCTATGTATGGGAAGGAGTTTTCGGAAATCATTTATGGAGATGCGAGTTGTTATGTTTTTTTCTGACAGATAACGGATTCTTTCCAAAGAGACAGCTCTGGCATGGCACAAATTTAGGAAACGTTCCAGCTGGTCACCGGATACTGAAATTTCTAAAAATCCATGGAGTATTTTTTCGGGGTCATTCATTTTAATCTCGCCTCCATTTATATTGGATTTACAATGTACTGCCGAACGGCAACCGAATTCAGGTGAAATATACTGCAAACCGGGGCATACAGATTGCGGAAATGATTTTTCAAACACGCTCTAACATTACCGACAAAACCTGCCCTTTTATTTCCATTTCCCAAGTAGTGTAATGAACTATTTCCAGATTTTTCCCTTGAAGGATCACGCGTCCCTGGCAGGTAACCACGATTAATTTCTCGCTTGTATAGGATAAGATGCTTTTATAATTTTCAATCTGTACCTGCGACGGTCCGGTAATCGTTATAATAGGGGCTTTACAGGACAGGTCACCAGGAAGTTCCATAGCTGTCATAAAACGTTCTGATACAGACATAAAAAAAAGCCTCCCGGTCTTTAACTCTAGCTTATGCGGGAGGTTTTCTTTTCATTCTGATTTATATTTAACAGATCACGCTCTCTGGCGAAAAAGCACCAGGGAAAACCACAGAATGGTATTTCCGCCAAGATTATATTCCATGGAATGATGCTCTACCAGCTCATTTACCACTACACCGTGACTTTCCAGGCAGGGATGCATTTTCTCCGGGAAACGACAGGGTTTTCCGTCTAAGTAGGCACAATGCTCGCAAAGATCGCAGGATTCAGTGGACAAGGTAAATGTCTCAAATCCCTCCCTTTTCAAAAATCCGGCTACCTCTGTAGTCAGCTCCTCGTGAGCATCTCGGGTAGCAAGCATTTCCGCCATGTTCATCACATCGGAAACCTCTGCCACACTGGAAAAAAGGATTCCATTTGGATAACTGTGGATTCGCTTCCCACATTCTTCCAGGCTGCCCACAGCAGGGGGACAGGCCCAGGTAGTGCCGTAACGCTCACACTCCTGTTTGCAGATGATCCGCACTCGCTCTCTTACCTCTATTTCAGCAGTATCCACAAGGCGGTATTCATAAATGGGATACTGAGATATAAATTCTTCAAAACGATCGGTATTTAACATGTTATTCCTCTTTCGAATTATTTATTGCTATTTAGCCCGCCAAGGGGGATCCTTTCAGCGTTCTAAATATCCAAAATACTTAATCTATCAAATCCTGCTCTGCAAATAAACTGGATACCACAGACGAATACTCTGACAGATGCTGGGATTTCTTGATTTTCTTGGCATATTTCTCATAATTTGTAAAATTAACGGCCATATAGCTCCATAATTCTTTCATACGGAACAGCACATTCCGTTCGCCGGAAAGAAGTTCCCGATACTCTTCGAAAAGACAATCATGGAATTCTTTTACTGTCTTTTTATCCTGACGAATGCCTTCCCGGATCTCAGTTACCAGACCTGGGTTTGTGATCAGCCCTCTGCCATACATGAAGCAGCAAGTGTCTGGAAAACGCTCTGTAATCCGCTTATAATCAGCTACAGAAAACAGATTACCATTATAGCAAAGGGGCATTTTCAGACGGTTTACAGCCTTCTCATAAGCTCCAAGCCGCGGCACTCCGCGATACATATCTGTCTGAATCCTTGGGTGGATGATCAGTTCATGAATGGGATATTTTTCATAAATGGCCAGCAGATACTCCCAGTCTTCCTCATAGTGAGTTCCAATTCTGGTCTTTATGGAAATTTTTATATCAAGTTTCGAAAAAATCTGATCCAGGAACTGATCCAGCTTCTGGGGCTCTGCCAGAAATCCGGCACCCTTTCCCTTCGCTGTAACTGTTCCAGAAGGACAACCAAGATTCAGGTTCACTTCCTGGTGTCCGTAATCATCTTTCAAAAGCTGGGCAGTACGGATAAAATCATCTGCATTGCAGGTCAGGATCTGGGGAACCACGTACATTCCCTCATTCCGCTCCGGTGACACCTCGCAAATTTCCTGGAAGCTCAGGTTTTTCTTCGGCTTGGCAGAAATAAACGGAGTAAAATATTTATCCATGGGATGATAAAACCGGTGATACGTCCGGCGGTATACAAAGTTTGTCACGCCCTCCATAGGGGCCAGGTAGTCTTTCATTTATGTCCTCGCATGTCTTTTTATTCAAATCAAGGGGGGGGGATTTCTCAGCTGCTTTATTCAGAGCTTTCACCATGCAAAAAATTCCTTAAATTCTTCGAGAAACTTTTTCATTTTCTTTTCCTCCCTTGGTTTGATATAGCCAATTATACACGTTTCTCCAATTTTAGACAATGCCCTCTTAAGTGTCAGCTGTTATTTTTTCTCTAAAATCTATACAATAAAGAACTTTCCCCCTAAATCCGGCAGTGCACGGCAGCCATCCCATTTTCGTTTTCTAACAGTAATACAAATGTCTTTCCTGATAATACATTTTCGTCTTGCACTCTGTTATAGTACTGTGATAAAATAAATAGGATTATAGCATAAACCTATTGGTTTGGCATTTTGAGAGAAAGAAGGCTTACTTACGATGAATTTTTCCAAAAGACTGAATTTATTTGGAGATGAAATTTTTGCCGCGCTCAATGAAAGGCGGCTTGAACTTGAGAAACAGGGAAAGAAGATCTACAACATGAGTGTTGGAACGCCGGATTTCCATACACCGGATCATATTAAGAAAGCACTGATGGAAGCTGCTGCTGACGATCAGAACTGGCGTTACAGTCTCCGCGATCTGCCTGAGCTTCTGGATGCGGTCTGTGCATATTACAAGAAGCGCTTCCATGTGGAAATCACACCGGATATGGTAATGTCCGTTTATGGCAGTCAGGAAGGCATGGGACATCTTGGCATGACTTTATGCGACGAGGGAGATGTGGTTCTTCTTCCTGATCCGTGCTATCCGGTTTTCGCAGCAGGAAGCAAATTAGGAGGTGCGGTTCCTTACTACTATCCGCTTGTAGCAGAGCATGATTTCCTGCCATATGTAAAGAATATTCCGGAAGATGTGGCTCGCAAGGCCCGTTACATGGTAGTCTCTCTTCCATCCAACCCGGTAGGCAGCATTGCTACACCAGAACTTTATGAAGAAATTGTTGCATTTGCAAAAAAATACGATATTTTAATTATCCATGACAATGCATACAGCGACATTATCTTTGATGGCGTGGAAGGTGGAAGTTTTCTTGCCACTCCTGGTGCGCGGGAGGTTGGTGTTGAATTTTTCAGCCTTTCCAAATCCTTTAACGTAACCGGCGCCAGAATCAGCTTTCTCATTGGAAATCCAGAAATCATCTCTGCTCTTAAAAAGCTTCGCAGCCAGATCGATTTCGGTATGTTCCTGCCAATCCAGAAAGCTGCTATCGCTGCTCTTGAGGGACCTCTGGACAGCGTAAAAGAACAATGCAGACAATACCAGGCACGCCGTGATGCTCTATGCGACGGACTTGCTTCCATTGGCTGGGAGAAGCCAAACGGCAAAGGAACTATGTTTGTATGGGCAAAGCTTCCGGGAAAACGCACGGACAGCATGGCATTCTGTATGGAATTAATGGAAAAAGCCGGTGTCATCGTTACTCCTGGCGCAAGCTTTGGTCCTCATGGGGAAGGATATGTGCGCTTCGCGCTGGTACTTCCACCAGAGAAAATCAAAGAGGCTGTGGAATCTATCCGTACAAGTGGAATTTAAGTACCACTTCCAAATTTATCTTCAAATATATTGCAAGCTTTAACAAACCGTACACCACACGTTTTGCGCGTTATGGCAGCAATCGCCAGAAACTTACACAAACGTCGGCTTTAGGTTTTGACTGATTGCTCGTGTAAACTAATAAACTCCCGGATGTTAGCTGCCTCGAACATGCTCTAACATCTGGGAGTTCTTATGTCTGTAATTATCATTTATGGAACTTTACAAAAATGAAATCTCATTATTTATGATAAGGCTCATGATTCATAATCCGATATCCCCTGTAAATTTGTTCCAACAGAATCATCTGCATCAATTGATGCGGAAACGTCATTCTTGAAAAACTGAGCTTATAATCTGCCCGTTTCAAAACAGCATCAGAAAGCCCAAGTGATCCTCCGATCACAAAGGCAATGCTGCTTTTTCCCTGAACGCCTAATATGGCAATCAGGTCAGAAAGCTCTACAGAATCCAGCATTTTACCCTCTATAGCAAGTGCAATCACATAATCTGTATCGCGAATATGGCTAAGAAGCCGATTGCCCTCCGTCTCTTTGATCTGACGGTTCAGCGCATCGGAAGCTTTATCCGGAGTCTTCTCATCTGGCACCTGGATAAAATTCAACTTACAGTAGCGGCCAAGGCGCTTGGCGTACTCTGCAATTCCGTCATTCAGGTATTTCTCTTTAATTTTTCCAACTGTGATAATACGAATTTCCATTTACACCTCAAAGTCCATTGCTACACGGTCGCATACATTTGGTCTTACGTAAGTGTCCGCAACATGAACATGATTCGGATTTACTGCATAGGCAGCCAGTGCCTCAGCGCTCTCCAGCTCAGTAATCAGGCACAAATCACGTGTGCTGGATGGAAGAAGGTCTGTAACAACCTCTGCCTTAATGAGCCCTGGCACAACACCAACCAGACCTTCAAGATGTTCTTTGATCTGTGCTTTTAATTCAGGCTTCTTCTCCTCAGGAATCTCTTCTTTAAATGACCACATTACCATATGTTTTACCATTTTTATTGTCTCCTTTACATGTATTATATTTTCTTAACTATTACTCCAATTCATACTTCTGATAATCCGTCCTCATAGTTTATTTTAAACGTATTTAGACAGGCTCTGTGCTATTATTCATATACAAATTTTCATAACATGAATTAATTTCCTATAAATGTTCTTCCACATATGTCTGGAATTCCTCCATAGACATAAGTACCTTACGTGGCTTGGTGCCCTCTTCCGGTCCTACAACCCCTGCATCGCACAGCTGGTCCATAATACGGGCTGCGCGGTTAAATCCAATCTTATACATTCTCTGCAGCATACCGATGGAAGCCTTTTCCTTCTCAATAATGAACTTACCCGCCTGCTCGAAATAGACATCCCGCTCATTGCCGCCAGAGCTTCCGCCAGCTGTAAGAACCGCATTGTTCATCTGCTGTTCAATCTTATTGTCGTAATCTGTCCGTGGATTTTTATCTGCAAGGAAATCCACAATATTGCTGACTTCGTCATCTGAAACAAAGGCTCCCTGCAGTCTGGCAGGCTTCTGGTAGCCCTGCGGATAAAACAGCATATCTCCTTTACCAAGAAGCTTCTCTGCGCCGTTCATATCCAGAATGGTTCTGGAGTCCACACCGGAAGTGACAGCAAAGGCAATACGTGACGGCATGTTCGCCTTAATAAGACCGGTAATAACATTGACAGACGGTCTCTGGGTAGCAATAACCAGATGGATGCCTGCAGCACGGGCCAGCTGGGCCAGACGACAAATAGCGTCCTCCACATCCCCTGGTGCAACCATCATAAGGTCTGCAAGCTCATCTACGATAATGACGATCTGACACATTTTCTCAGGGCGCTGCTCTCCCTCCGGGAACTTCATCTTCTCAATCTTGCGATTAAACTCTTCCAGATTTCGTACCCCATACTCTGCAAAAGTATTGTAACGGTTACTCATCTCATTTACTGCCCAGTTCAGAGCCCCCGCAGCTTTCTTCGGATCTGTGACAACCGGAATGAACAGATGCGGGATACCATTATAAACACTAAGCTCTACCACTTTCGGGTCAATCATGATCAGCTTAACCTCGTCTGGCTTGGCTTTATATAAAATACTGATAATAAGTGTATTGATACAAACAGATTTACCAGATCCGGTGGAACCTGCGATCAGAAGGTGGGGCATCTTGGCAATATCTGCCACGATCGTCTTACCCTCAATATCTTTACCAGCAGCAAAAGCCAGCTTGGATTTGGCATTCATAAACTCCGGGCTCTGGATCAGATCACGGAGCATAACCGCACTGTGTTCTTTATTTGGTACCTCGATACCTACAGCTGCTTTACCCGGGATCGGAGCTTCGATACGGATATCCGGCGCGGCAAGATTCAGCTTGATATCATCAGAGAGACCTACGATCTTGCTTACCTTTACACCCATTTCCGGCTGCAGCTCATACCTGGTAACTGTAGGTCCGCAGCTTACGTTTGTAACCTTGGCATTTACTCCGAAATTATACAGGATTTCCTGTAATTTCTGAGCTGTCTTTCGAAGATGGGAATCAGAATCTCCCTGGGATTTCCCATTTCCACGTTTCAGAAGATTCACAGGCGGATACTGATATTCCTTTTTCACCGCCGCTTCCTGGGTTTTGATCTCATGCTGGATATTTACAATTCCGTTGGCAATCTCCTGCCTGGAAGACTTAGGATTCTTCGCCGACTGACGGGAAGTAGTTTCATCCGAAACTCCATTCCCCGCTGCCATTTCGTCAGAAGCTTCAGAAGAGTGGAAGCCAGAAGTTGCCGGAGATCCATGGGCAGCGCCACCTGCTGCGCCAGAAGTATCTCTCGTCAAAGCAACTGCATTCTGCATGGTAGCCATAGCTTCATTAAAATCCACTCCATCATAACTGTTTTCTTCTTCCTCTGCCTCAGCTGGTTGGTCACTGCTAACTGGATTTTTCATATAGACAGTACCGTCCTCTTCCGTGGTATCCTTTTCCATAGAATATGACGGTACAGGATCATCTTGTCCAGAGGAGGCGCTCGTATTCAGATCTGGCTCGTCTGACTGCTCTGGCTCAGAACGGTGAATTGCAAACTGCAGCTGTGTTTCCTCCTGTGATTCTCTGTCATCAATTGACAAATCATCATCCTGGACCCGATACTCACTGATATCCACATACTTTCCTGTATTAATCGGAAGATTCTGAGCAGAAGCACTCTCGGAAAATTCTCCATTCACTGTAGTCATATTCTCCAGTGATCCTGCATCTCCCGGATTCATGGCATTCTCTGGATTTAAAGGAAATTCCTGATCCACAGATTCCCCGCTTTCCTCGGAATTTCTATCTTCAAATAAATCTGTCCCTGCAAGAAAGCTTGTAGAATCCAGGTTTTCTCCTCTTCTGCCCCGGGTCTGGTTATTTCCACGCATTCTCATCCGGGAATTTGCCCTGGAATCATTTCCAGCTGTCCTGGAAGCCTTTTTCCCTTTCTGTTTGGCTGCCTTTTTCTCAAAACGGGATGGTTCTTCCACCATATCTGAAGCAATCCCTTCTTCGGCAAGTGCAGCTTCCAGCTCCTGCATCCTTTTCTCACGGCGCTCCTGGGCTGCCAGCTGGCGCTGCTGGACTTTCAGCTGCTTCTTCAGCTGACGCTCCGGTGCTCCCTCCTGATAGAGCGCCTGCTGCCCCTTCACAGCTTCCAGGATCTTATCATAAACCTTATACAAAAATCCCAGGAAAGAATGCTGCGTGATCAGGATCAAACATACCAGGATCACAAGTACAATGATCACATAAGCACCGATGGTTCCAAATGCGGAGATTGTAGAAATACAGATTGCGCCTCCAATGGCTCCGCCACCAGTACGATACTCAGAACTGATCCTGTAATATTCTGCAAGAGTTATACTTTCTGTATAGCCTTCTGTAAAAAGCTGTGCCAGTCCACAGCAGATCAGAAACAGAACTGCGGCGGCGGCTGTTTTTTTATAAGCAAGCACATTTCCCTTATTGGAGATCAGAAATGCTGCCATAATAAAAAGTACAACGGGAAAAATATAAGCCATCAGTCCCATTACTCCCATGAGTACCTTGCTGATGCTTCCTCCGACATTTCCACCAAGTCCGACACAACTTACCATAAGAATGATCGCTGCCGCCATCAGCACCAGAAGTATGATTTCCGTCTGAAAGCCGCTGGATATTGACTGCTTTCCTGCTGTATTCTTTTTAGACTGGGTACGTGCGGAAGATTTTTTCTTCGCGGATGTACCACGTTTGGTTGTTGATTTCTTCGGCGTATTAGACGCTGCCATTAAAAAGTTCCCCCTTCATCAGGCAAATTTGTAACCGATCCGTGTTTCTGTAAGCTTTCCTGCCGGACAGTTATGCAAAATTGCTAATAAGCGCTATGGCTCCTGCCACAAAACAGTAAAATGCGAAATAGCGCAGTTTCGCATGCTGCAAAATGCGGAGCAGATTGCGTATCATAAAATATCCAACTACTCCCGCCACGATCATACCAAAGACATAGGTAAATCCAAGAGACACACTCATCTTTGGCGTGGTAAACTGTCCAAGCTCCAGAAAAAGAGAGCCCAGAACTGCCGGAATGCTGATAAGATAAGAATATTTCACTGCAAATTTCCTGCTGAAACCGCATAATAAGCCTGCACAAATCGTCATTCCACATCTGGATATACCTGGAAATACGGAAATCCCCTGACAAATTCCAATCCACATGGCATTGTCATAAGTCACATCTTTCGGTGTCTTGATTCCACCGATATTACTGAGGTCTGTCACAAGAAGAAACACTCCTGTCACAAGGATACATGCTCCTGGAAGAAGCGGGGAAATCGCCGCTCTTGTCACCAGTCTTCTGCAAATGTATCCAAGCAATGCTGTGGGAATAAATGATACAGCCATAATCGCTGTAAATTTACGGTATGTTCCGTGCACCACTCTGGCATAGTGGAGATTCTCACCGGTTTTCCTGTTGTGAAAATAGATATTTACATTCCCGATTATATCCATGATCATGCCCAGAAGCTCCTCTCCGATCCGGCGAAGATCCTCATGGAATGCAAAAAAAACTGCCACCATCGTGCCTATGTGAAGAAGCACTTCAAAAAGGACTGCAGTGTTTCGTGTAATTCCCATTGCATTTTCTATGGCTGCCAGATGTCCGAAACTGCTCACAGGAAGAAACTCCGTGATTCCCTGAACAATTCCTAATAAAATCGCCTGTAAAACTGACATATTCAATATTTCCTTTTCTTTGGGATAAGACGGGCCGCGAAAACCCGTCAAGCGTACCTATTATACCACAAAGCAGGCAAAGATACAACTTTAATCGAACGACTGTTTTGTCTGCAGATTGCAGGAATGATTTTTCAAACACGCTATAATATATAGAAAAAACCCTGCCTGAGATTTCAAACCGAAATCCCAGACAGGGAACTCATACCTTCTTACTTCTCAGAAAAAAGGTGCATATATTTGTTACTGTCCATTTTGAGGCCAGCAGCTTTTATTTTGCATATTTGCTCTTAATATACTCATCGATGCCGCGTGCACCTGCTTTACCTGCTCCCATAGCAAGGATAACAGTGGCAGCACCTGTAACAGCATCTCCACCAGCATATACGCCTTCTTTTGAAGTCTTACCAAACTCTTCGTCAGCAATGATACATTTTCTCTTGTTTACATCAAGACCGATGGTTGTAGAAGAAATCAGCGGGTTCGGGCTTGTACCAAGGGACATGATAACAGTATCAACGTCGATGGTAAACTCAGAACCAGGAATCTCAACAGGGCGTCTTCTTCCGGAAGCGTCCGGCTCGCCAAGCTCCATACGGATACATTTAATACCGGTTACCCAGTCTTTGTCATCTGTAAGGATCTCAACAGGATTGCAGAGAAGATCAAACTGTACGCCCTCTTCTTTTGCGTGATGAACTTCCTCTTTACGTGCAGGCAGCTCTGCTTCTGAACGACGATAAATAATATGTACCTCTGCGCCAAGACGAAGTGCAGTTCTTGCAGCGTCCATAGCAACGTTACCACCACCAACAACAGCAACCTTCTTGCCATGTGCGATCGGAGTATCATAATCCTCACGGAATGCTTTCATAAGGTTGTTACGTGTCAGGTACTCGTTAGCGGAGAATACACCGTTAGCCTGCTCACCCGGGATTCCCATGAACATAGGAAGTCCGGCACCGGATCCGATAAATACAGCCTCAAAGCCCTCATCTTTAAGAAGCTCGTCGATTGTTACGGATTTACCAATGATAACGTTGGTCTCAATCTTAACACCCAGAGATTTTACGTTTTCAACCTCTGCTGCAACTACTTTGTCTTTTGGAAGACGGAATTCCGGAATACCATAAACAAGAACTCCACCAGCTTTATGAAGTGCCTCGAAGATTGTTACATCGTAACCCATCTTTGCAAGATCTCCGGCGCAGGTAAGTCCGGAAGGACCGGAACCGATCACTGCAACTTTATGTCCGTTCTTCTGTGCAGCCGGAACTGGTTTGATACCATTCTCCTTCGCCCAGTCAGCAACGAAACGCTCCAGTTTACCAATGGAAACAGCTTCCCCTTTCAGACCGCGGATACATTTACCCTCGCACTGTGTCTCCTGAGGACATACACGTCCGCAAACAGCCGGAAGAGCACTGGACTCACCGATGATCTGGTAAGCTTTTTCAAAGTTTCCTTCTTTTACTTCATGAACGAAGCCTGGGATATTAATAGATACCGGGCATCCTTCCATACATTTTGCTTTCTTACAGCCAAGGCATCTGTTTGCTTCTTCCATTGCCTCTTCTTTATTGTAACCAAGGCAAACCTCTTCAAAGTTAGTAGCACGAACCTTAGGAGCCTGCTCTCTGACTGGTACTTTCTTTAATACATCTGCCATTATTTGTCACCTCCACAATGTCCGCATCCGCCGTGATGTGTATCGCCTTCCTGAAGTTTCAGCATCGCGCGTCCTTCTTCAGATTTGTACATCTGGCTTCTCTTCATTGCCTGATCAAAGTCAACAAGGTGTCCGTCGAACTCTGGTCCGTCAACGCATGCAAATTTAATCTCCTCTCCAACCTGAAGACGGCAGGCACCACACATACCTGTTCCGTCTACCATGATCGGGTTCATGCTGACAACTGTAGGAATGTTCAGTTCTTTTGTTAACAGGCAGACAAATTTCATCATGATCATCGGTCCGATTGCAACGCAGACATCGTATTTATTTCCGTTGTTTACAAGTTCTTCTACCATAGTTGTAACCATTCCTGCGTGTCCGTAAGAACCGTCATCTGTACATGGGTAGTAGTTGCCTGCAACAGCTTCCATCTGATCTTCAAGGATCAGCATATCTTTTGTCTTAGCACCAACGATAACATCAGCATCGATTCCGTGTGCTTTCAACCATTTTACCTGTGGGTAAACCGGAGCAGCCCCAACTCCACCGGCTACAAACAGCATCTTCTTATTCTTAAGGGACTCAAGGTCTTCATGAACAAACTCAGAAGCGCATCCGAGCGGACCTGTGAAGTCACGGAAACTGTCTCCAGCTTTAAGTTCCCCCATTTTCGCTGTAGAAGCTCCAACTTCCTGGAAAACGATTGTGATTGTTCCTGCTTCTCTGTCGTAATCACAGATTGTCAGCGGAATACGTTCGCCTTTCTCGTCCATTTTAACGATGACAAACTGACCAGGCTGACAGTGACTTGCCACACGTGGTGCATGAACATCCATCAGATAAATCTTATCAGCCAGTTTTTCAGCTTTTAATATCTTATACATGTTTCTCCTCCTTGTAAATAAATCGACGTTATTGTCTTCAAATATTGTGTAAACAATAACAACTCGCTCTTTGTTAATAATACGACACTTCAGCTATGAATTCAAGTAAAACATACGGGCAGATACACAATTTCATGCATCTACCCGTATTGTTTAAGACAAGTTTACCGTGTTATCTTATTATATAAGAACACCGAAACCTTTATTAATTTTTGATTTTAGAAATCAACTTCTGTTCCGTAGTATGTACATGTAAGAAGTTTAGCCATAGCAGCTGGATCGATTGCACGTGGATTAGATCCTGTACATGCATCGCCTACAGCCAGTTCTGCAATCTTGTCAACTTTCTCTTTGAATTCTTCTTCATTGATTCCGAAGTCTTTCAGAGTCTTAGGAATGTTCAGTTTTACATTGAACTCATCAATCTTCTCAACAAGGCTGTTGATCAGAGCCTGCTCAGATGTTCCGGCAAGTCCCATTCTGCGTGCAATTTCAGCATAACGTTTTGCAGCTACAACGTCTTTTGCGTTGTATTTGATAACGTATGGAAGGTAAATTGCATTAGCACATCCGTGCGGAATATGTCCTGTAGAGAATGCAGCACCTGTTTTATGAGCCATTGAATGAACGATACCAAGTAATGCATTAGAGAATGCCATTCCTGCAAGGCACTGTGCATAATGCATCTGCTCTCTTGCAACCATATCACATTTGTAAGATCCTGGCAGATAATCAAGAACCATCTCAATTGCCTGCAGTGCAAGTGGATCTGTGAAAGGTCCGTTCAGTGTGGATACATATGCTTCAATTGCATGTGTAAGAGCATCCATACCTGTATATGCAACCTGTTTAACCGGGAGTCCTGCAACAAGGTCAGGATCAACGATTGCAACATCTGGTGTGATGTTGAAGTCAGCCAGTGGATATTTCACACCAGTCTGATAGTTTGTGATAACTGAGAATGCTGTAACCTCTGTAGCTGTTCCTGAAGTTGTAGGAATTGCTGCAAATTTAGCTTTCTGTCTCAGTTCCGGGAAGCTGAATGGTGTGATCAGGTCTTCAAAGGAGATCTCCGGGTACTCATAGAATGCCCACATAGCTTTCGCTGCATCGATTGGTGATCCACCACCCATAGCAACGATCCAATCCGGCTCGAAAGCACGCATTGCTTCTGCACCTTTCATAACAGTCTCAACTGACGGATCTGGCTCAACACCTTCAAACAGCTGAACTTCCATTCCGCCTTCTTTCAGATAATTAACTGCTTTATCCAGGAATCCCTGACGTTTCATAGAACCGCCACCAACTACGAGAATGGCTTTCTTTCCTTTCAGGTTCTTCAGTTCTTCCAGACATCCTTTTCCATGATAAATGTCTCTTGGTAAGCAAAATCTACTCATAACAAATCTCTCCTTTTTTATGTAGTATTGTTATTTTTTTAACAGATATTATTATAACTCTGTATGCTAAAAAAAGCAACCCTATTTTGGAAAATTTACATAACATTTTCCAAAATCAAGGTTACTTTCTAGTTACTTTACACAGTTTACTTAATATGTAGTAATATAGTTTCGTGTTGTTACTTCCGTTGCTTTTCCATTTTTATCGTTCACGAGAATTGCTGAAAAAGTTGTTTGTGAATTTTCTGGCATATCAATCGGGTCAGTATATTTCTCAGAGGATGCGGTTGGAGTTGAACTGTCCATCGTGTAGTATGCCGTATATCCATCCGGCACCGTAATCGTGATCTGTGTGGCTGTACTATATTGTCCGGTTGATGGAGAAACTGCCGGAGCGTCTACAAGTGGAAATTCAATGGAATATTTTGCACTGGAAACAGCACTTGGTATTCCCTTTTTATTAACAGCAATTGCACGGATCTCTGTGTCACCTTCGGACTGAAGCAAAACAGCTTCTTTGTATTCTGTACTTGACTCCGTCGGATCAGAACCATCTGTTGTATAATAAATCGTTCCTCCTGTAGCAGATGTTAATGTTACCTGCTGTACTTCATCATAGGTTCCTTCTTTCAAACTGAATTCAGGAGCAGCAGAAACATAATCATTCATAGCAGATAATACATTCTTATCTTCACAATCCTGCAGGAGATCAGAAATCTTATTCGGCTGTTCTGTTTTCTCATAGAATTTTACCGCAGCTTTATAGAGATTTACATTCGACGGTTGTGTCTCCAGTGCGTTGAGATAGATGCTTTCAGCACTGTCCAGATCATCCTGGGCAACATAGATATTAGCAAGTCCGGTATAAGCCTCTGCCTTTGATTTATCCTTTATAATTGCTCTGTTAAAATAATTCTCTGCAGAAGTATAGTTACTGTTCTGCAGTGCGGCATTCCCTTTTTTGATCATGCCTGTATAGGAATTCTGATATCCGATATAAATTCCGACACCAACCAGAAGAATGAGCAGGAAAAAAACCGTAAGTAATTTTTGGCGTTTTTTTCTGGCAGCTTCTTGTTTTTTGATCTGCTGCAGGCGTCTGCTTTCAGTAGATGTCCGGCGCAGATTCTCTGTTGACTGACGGGCATCCTGATAACGCTTTGCATCTGTTTTCTGACGTTGTCTTTGCGCTCTCTGGCGCCGTAGCTGCTCTCTTCGCTCTTCTCTTACTTTATCCAGTTCCGCCTGACTTAAGACGCGTGTGGAATTAGGATTCGATCGTTGATTTTGTCGATTTCTGTTCTGTTGGTTTTGGCTCACATTCTGTCTTCGGACTACATCTGCCTGGATCTGACGTGTAGCTCCGGCTACTGAGCCTTTCACTTCGCGTGCGAGTACGTCTTCCAGAGGGTTATAATCTGGTACGATCTGTACTTCAGCACCGCATACGGGACAAATCAACTGATCGTCTGGTATATTTGCTCCGCAATGTGTACACCTCATTTACAAGCTCCTCCTACTTACGAACTGTTTCAACGCAATTATTCATCAGCATCGCAATTGTCATTGGACCAACACCGCCCGGTACCGGCGTAATTGCAGAAGAATGAGGTTCAACATCCGCAAAATCAACATCTCCGCAAAGGTGGTTCGCTTCATCACGATGCATTCCTACATCGATGACAACAGCTCCCTCTTTGACATATTCAGATGTGATAAAACGCTCTTTTCCAATTGCAACAATCAGGATATCTGCTCGTTTTGCTACTTCTTTAAGATCTTTTGTTCGGGAATGTGTAACGGTTACAGTTCCGTTTTCACGAAGCAAAAGGGCTGCCATTGGTTTACCGACGATATTGCTTCGTCCAATGATCACACATTCTTTTCCTTCGATTGAAATATTAGATCTTTTCAAAAGCTGAATGATTCCGGCCGGAGTACAGGATAAAAATCCTTTTTCTCCGATCCAGAGTCTTCCAACACTTACAGGGTGGAATCCATCTACATCCTTATCAGGTGAAATCGTACGGATGATCTTATCTTCATCAATATGATCCGGTACTGGAAGCTGTACAAGAATTCCATTTACGCTTTCATCTGCATTTAATTCTTCTACTAACTTAATCAGTTCTTCTTCCGAAGTCTCTTCCGGAAGTTCATATGATCTGGATTCTACCCCGATATAGGCGCATGCCTTTTTCTTGTTTCTGACATATACAGAAGAAGCCGGATCACTTCCCACCTGAATCACAGCAAGGCAAATATCAATGCCTTTTGCCTTAAACTGTGCTACTTCTTCTTTCAACTCATCTTTAATCTGCTGAGAGATTAATTTACCATCTATCAACTGTGCCATGTGTATCTCCTTAATTAATTATCTAACTCCATGAAAACAATTGGCATTGTCGGTCACAAACTACTATGACCGGCAGCCAATCGTAAAAAACTTTAGAAAAGTCCGGTGATCTTTCCGTCATCTGTAACATCGATTCCGTTTGCAGCAGGAACTTTTGGGAGTCCAGGCATTGTCATAACAGCTCCTGTCAGTGCGACAACAAAACCGGCTCCTGCACTTACATATACTTCACGGATATGAATATCAAAGTTCTCAGGTCTTCCAAGCTTTGTAGCGTCATCTGAAAGAGAATACTGATTCTTTGCCATACAGATCGGGAAAGAACCAAATCCCATAGATTCAATCTTGGAGAGCTGTTTCTCAGCTGCAGGTTCATATACAACATCATGTGCGCCGTAAATCTCCTGCGCGATTGTACGGATCTTGTCTTTCAGAGAAAGCTCATCATTATAAAGCGTATGGAAATCACTTTCTTTTGTCTCAAGTGTTTCAAGAACCTTCTGCGCAAGA
>OGEO01000866.1_pt1 | contig 23327 bp, 10 predicted proteins | sample 1570661 | NCBI WGS metagenome assembly OGEO01 (sample SAMEA2582142, study PRJEB24529) | metagenome | biome: Human gut stool | place: China | collected 2011
CAGCAAGCGCGGTCGCCGGTTCGACTCACCTGCCATAGCAGACATAGCAAATGCCAGCTTCTCCCCATCGGTGTAAGTGGGAAGTGCCGCAACCTCGTCCAGATATTCCTGTAAATAATCCTTTTCCTCATCCGTCAGGAATTCGTCAGGATCCATGGGCTGTCCGATACCTATTTTATGTTTCAACAGATAGTCAAATACCATCTGCAATTGTTCACCGCTTAAGTCAAGTTCCGCGAAGGCATCCTTTACCTGTTCTTCGCTGATGCAGTTCCCCTGCTCCTTGGCGGTCTTGCGGACCTGCTCTAAGGTCTGGGCAAATAATACTTCTTTGTTCATATATGGTCTCCTTTATAATAATACACTTTCTTCGTGCTCCGCACTCTGCCTGCAAGCAGTCATGCATCTGCCTCTTGCAATAATACACTTTCTCCGTGCTTCGCACTCTCGAAAGTGTACATCCATTCGGGGTCCGGACTATCGTCCTTCTTGCTCATGTCTGTTCGATTTGCTAATCGTCTTTGCGCATTGCCTGCAAGCAGTCATGCGTTACAGACGATTGCAAATCTTATTATTTCACGTGCTCATGGGTAAATAAATGATACTGGCAATATTCGTAATTACCGTTGCATTTGGAGCAAAAACGGAACTCCAGGCTCGGATCGTCCTCTTCCGTCCTGCCACAGATCGCACATTTATGCCTTGTCACTTTTGCCCGTCCGGCATTTGATTTTCGCTCAAACTGCGCCCTGCGGTGCATCTGTTTCGGCGAGATGCGGCTTCTGTGCAGACGATAAAAGTATAACACAAAATTAAGTAAAGATGCTATGATCGCGAATCTGGTGAACACACCACCTTTGATCACGTAGTACAGCATTAAGACTGCATCCAGAATTCCCATCCATTTCATCTTCACAGGGATCACGAACATCAAAAGCACCTGCATATCCGGATAGGTGGCTGCAAACGCGAGGAAGATCGACAGATTAATATAATATGTGCTGAAAGCATAAGATCCTTTGTAAAAATATGCGGATGCAATTTCCGTAGGCAGACTGCCATACATCAGATACACCACCCCCATACACAAAAAGCTTCCAATTATGGTGAACAGCATGCCCGAGAAAATATACACATTATAACGGTAGGTCCCCCAGGTGCGCTCCAGCGTAGTACCAAGACTGTAATAGAAAAACAACATAATGATCGTGAAAATGCCCAGACTTTCCGGAGGTACAATGACCCAGGTCACCAGTCTCCAGATCTGTCCGTGCAGGATCCGGTAAGGATCCAGCGTCAGAAATCCCAGCAGATAAGTATTGCTTGCCCTTCCCATCATTTCGATCACATATCCCGCCACGTAACACATGATCAGAATCAGCGTCAGGTTCGGAATGGCATATTTGCCGAATTTTTTTTCAAATTTACTCATAAAGTCGATTCTCCGTTTCTATTCATTTCTATTCGTTTCTATATTGTAACGATATGGAACGTTTTCCAATAGTTACCTATTCGTTTTTTCTCTATCGAGATTGTAACATCCACAGGACAATAAGTAAACCGCACGTTCAAAAGTTTATAGAATTACTATTTATTTCATTTTTTCTTTACACAATTTTAACGACAGCGTTTTGTCTTTGTTCGTTGCAATATCGTTTTTTTTGTCGTATAATGAAAAAAGTTTTGTAAAAGAAAAGTCGCATATATTAAGAAGTAATTCTGTAACTCATCATTGACCTTCTGAATGGTTACAGCATTTTATCAGGAAGGATGTATCACATGAATTCACAGGAAAAATACGCAACACTCGGCATAGATATCGGTTCTACCACTGTCAAGATTGCGATTTTAGATGAGCACCACAATATTTTATTTTCCGATTATGAGCGTCACTTCGCCAATATCCGGGAGACTCTGTCTGCCCTTCTCAAGAAGGCTTATGACCAGCTGGGCGAATTGCAGCTGCACCCCATGATCACCGGCTCCGGCGGACTGACGCTAGCCAATCATTTAGGCGTTCCTTTTACGCAGGAGGTGGTAGCTGTGGCTACTTCCCTGCAGGAGCTGGCACCCAAGACCGACGTAGCCATTGAGTTAGGCGGTGAGGATGCGAAGATCATCTATTTCGAAGGCGGTAACGTGGAGCAGCGTATGAACGGCATCTGCGCCGGCGGTACCGGTTCCTTCATCGACCAGATGGCAAGTCTGATCCAGACGGATGCTTCGGGCTTAAACGAATATGCGAAAAATTATAAATCCCTCTACACCATCGCGGCCCGCTGCGGCGTATTTGCCAAGACCGATATCCAGCCGCTGATCAACGAAGGCGCTACCAAGGAAGACCTGTCCGCTTCTATTTTTCAGGCTGTGGTGAACCAGACCATTTCCGGACTGGCATGTGGTAAACCGATCCGGGGGCATGTAGCATTCTTAGGCGGACCGCTTCATTTCCTGTCTGAGTTAAAGGCCGCATTTATCCGTACCCTGAATCTGGATGACGAGCACATCATCGATGTGGACAACTCTCATCTGTTCGCAGCCATCGGCTCCTACATCTATTTCATCGGCGACGCGGCGGTCAACTACGCAGCCATCGGCTCCGCCCTGAATGCCAAGGAAGATGTCTGCATCAGCCTGTCCGATATGGTGAAAAAGCTGTCCTCCGATATCAAGATGGAATTTGAAGTGGAACGCATGGAGCCCCTGTTTGCAGACAAGTCTGCATATCAGGAGTTCGTAGAGCGTCACAGTAAGCATCATGTAACCACCGGTGATCTGCAGTCCTATCAGGGCAAGGCATTCCTGGGTATCGATGCCGGTTCCACCACCACGAAGATCGCTCTCGTGGGCGAGGATGGATCCCTGTTATATTCCTTCTACTCCGGCAATGACGGAAGTCCATTAAAGACTGCGATCCGTTCCCTGAAGGAGATCTACTCTCTCCTGCCCGAGGGTGTGGAGATCGTGCGCTCCTGTTCCACCGGTTACGGTGAAGCGCTGATGAAAGCTGCTTTCCTGTTAGATGACGGCGAAGTAGAGACCGTGGCACATTACTATGCCGCTGCATTCTTCGATCCCAGCGTCGACTGTATCTTAGACATCGGCGGTCAGGACATGAAGTGCATCAAGATCAAGAATCAGACTGTAGACAGCGTGCAGTTGAACGAAGCATGTTCCTCCGGCTGCGGCTCCTTTATTGAGACCTTTGCCAAGTCCCTGAACTACACCGTACAGGATTTTGCTCAGGCTGCCCTGTTCGCAGAGCATCCGATTGACCTGGGTACCCGTTGTACCGTATTCATGAACTCCAAGGTAAAACAGGCGCAGAAGGAAGGCGCTTCCGTAGCGGATATCTCCGCAGGACTTGCTTACTCCGTTATCAAGAATGCTTTATTTAAGGTGATCAAAGTATCCGATGCATCAGAGCTGGGTAAAAATATCGTGGTACAGGGCGGTACCTTCTACAACGATGCGGTGCTTAGAAGCTTTGAAAAAATTGCGAACTGTCAGGCCATCCGTCCCGACATCGCCGGTATCATGGGTGCTTTCGGTGCGGCACTGATCGCCAGAGAGCATTACGAGGACGGTTACGTGACCACCATGCTGGATTATCAGAAGATCTGCGACCTGCAGTTCGAGACCAGTATGGCAAAATGTAAGGGTTGTACCAACAACTGCCGTCTGACCATCAATAAGTTCTCCGGCGGCCGTCAGTTCATCTCCGGCAATCGTTGCGAACGCGGTATCGGTGGTCAGAAGAATGCCCATAATGTACCGAACTTATACGAATATAAATTACATAGATTATTCTCCTATGAATCCCTGGACGTCGACAAGGCTCCCAGAGGTGTGGTAGGTATCCCCAGAGTACTGAATATGTACGAGGACTATCCGTTCTGGTTCACATTCTTCACCGAACTGGGCTACCGCGTGGTGCTCTCTCCCAGCTCCAACCGTAAGATCTACGAGCTCGGTATTGAGTCTATCCCGAGTGAATCCGAGTGTTACCCGGCAAAGCTGGCGCACGGTCATGTGACCTGGCTGATCCGTCAGGGTATTAAGTTCATCTTCTATCCTGCGCTGTTCTATGAGCGTAATGAGTTCGAAGATGCGAACAACCATTACAACTGCCCCATCGTTACTTCTTATTCCGAGAATATCAAGAATAACGTGGAGGAAATTGCCGGCGGTGAGATCACCTTCCGCAATCCGTTCATGTCCTTTAGAGATCTGGGAACAGTAACGGATGCACTGACGAAGGAATTCACCGAGATTCCCGCTGGCGAGATCGCCGCAGCCTGCGAAAAGGGCTGGCAGGAGCTGGCGAATGCCCGTCACGATATGGAGAAAAAGGGCGAAGAAACGCTGGAATACTTACGTCAGACCGGCAAGCGCGGTATCGTGCTGGCTGGCCGTCCTTATCATGTGGACCCGGAGATCAACCACGGTATTCCCGAGCTGATCACATCCTACGATATGGCTGTGCTGACCGAGGATTCCATCTCCCATCTGGCAAAACCGGAGCGTCCTTTAATCGTATCCGACCAGTGGATGTATCACTCAAGACTTTACGCCGCTGCAAGCTATGTGAAGACGGTTGAGAATCTGGATCTGATCCAGTTGAATTCCTTCGGTTGCGGTCTGGATGCCGTTACCACCGATCAGGTGAACGATATCCTCTCCGGCTCCGACAAAATCTACACCTGTTTAAAGATCGATGAAGTCAACAACCTGGGTGCGGCACGTATCCGTATCCGTTCCCTGTTGTCCGCGATCCGTGTCCGTGAGAAACTTGGCAAGCACCGCACCATCCGTTCTTCCGCTATTGAGAAGGTACCGTTTACCGAAGAGATGCGCAAGGACTACACCATCATCTGTCCGCAGATGTCCCCGATCCACTTTGAGATCTTACAGCCTGCGTTCAATGCCTGCGGTTACAATTTCGTCGTATTAGACAATGACAACAAACATTCCGTGGATGTAGGTCTGAAATATGTCAACAACGATGCCTGCTATCCTTCCCTGTTGGTAGTCGGTCAGATTATGGAAGCACTGTTGTCCGGCAAATATGACCTGAACAAGACCGCCATTATCATGAGTCAGACCGGCGGTGGATGCCGTGCGACGAACTATATCGGCTTCATCCGCCGTGCCCTGAAGAAGGCAGACATGGAGCAGATCCCTGTCATCTCCCTGAACCTGGCGGGTATCGAGAGCAATCCCGGCTTCCACCTGAACGCAGATCTGATGCTGCGTGCAGCGGTAGGTGCCGAGTTCGGTGATATCTTCATGCGTTGTGTCTACCGGATGCGCCCTTATGAAGCAACTCCGGGGTCTGTGGATGCTTTACATAGAGAATGGCTGGCCAAGGTACAGAAGTTTGTATCCGCAAAGCATATCAGCATAGGCAAGTTCCGCAGGATGTGTACCGAGATCATCCGGGATTTCGATGCGATACCGGTACTGGATATCAAGAAGCCCCGCGTCGGCGTCGTTGGCGAGATCCTGGTGAAGTTCTCTCCTGCCGGCAACAATCATCTGGTGGAGCTGTTAGAGAGTGAAGGTGCGGAAGCTGTGGTTCCCGACCTGATCGACTTCATGCTATACTGCTTCTACAACCAGATCTACAAAGCAGAGCACTTAGGCACCAGCAAAAAGACCGCGAAGATCTCCGCGCTGGGCATCTGGGCCATCGAGCATATCCTGCGCGGCTCTGCCGTGAAGGCATTTGAAGAAAGTAAGCATTTCGATGCACCCACCAGCATCTACAAGATTGTCTCCTATGCGGAGCCCATCGTATCCATCGGCAACCAGACCGGTGAGGGATGGTTCTTAACCGGTGAGATGGTCGAGCTGATCAAGGAAGGTGTACCGAACATCGTATGTACCCAGCCCTTCGGCTGCCTGCCGAACCACGTCGTAGGTAAGGGCGTTATCAAGGCCCTGCGGAAGGCATATCCTTCCTCCAACATCGTGGCCATCGACTACGATCCCGGTGCCAGCGAAGTCAACCAGCTCAACCGAATCAAGCTCATGCTCTCCACCGCCCAGAAGAATCTGAAAAAGGGCGAGGGTGTGGAATAAGTGACTTGTTACTTTATATCTGTGATAGCCATATTATGTGTTGTGCCTGTGTTCTTGCTTCTATGCAGGACGCAGGTCACACACGCCATTTGGGACATCCCTGATTTCGTAGGACATCCCTGCTTTCGTGACATCCCTGTTTTCGTAGCATCCCTGATTTCGTAGGACATCCCTGATTTCGTAGGACATCCTGATTTCGTAGGACATCCCTGATTTCGTAGGACTTTATCTGTTTTTCATAAAAGTACCATTTTTCATTGATTTTATTCTATTTTTCACCATTTACTCTCAAATTTTTTCATAAAAAGTTTAAAAAGCAAGCTTCTATGAAAAAATAAGCAAAAGCGCATATAATCTGCCTGTTTTTTTCATAAATTCTTCATTTTCCCTCAATTTTATGAAACTACAAATTCTCAATTACTTATTAGGAGGTCAAACCATGAATACGCAAACTCGGCTGAATCAATTAATGTCCTTTCAAGAAAATTTAAAGCAAAAAATTTCAAACTTACCAGAAGGTGAACTATGCATTTATCAATCTCCCTCCTACCAAAAATGGATATGCTCATTACCTGGGAAGCAGAAATACTTATCTAAAAAAAATCAACCATTAGCGGAAGCCCTTGCCCTGAAAAAATACTATTCCTTATTGCTTGCCGAAGCCGAAGAAGAACTCTCCCTGCTCAATTTTTATATAAAATCCCATGAAAAAAAGAATTCAGCGGTCAATCGTTCCAAGCCTCTGACATCCTCTGACCTGTTGGCAGAGTCTTCTCCTTATTACCCATTACTGCAAGGCTATTTTGCAAAGGACAAGCTTCCTGTGTCTGCGCAGAAATGGTGTGCGGAGAGCTATGAACCCAATCCTTCTCATCCGGAAAATCTGATCCATACCACACTGGCCGGGCATAAAGTCCGCTCAAAATCTGAAGTTATCATATCGAATCTGCTCTATACCAACCAAATCCCTTATCGCTATGAAGCGGCGCTGCCGTTAAAGGAGTTCACGGCTTATCCGGATTTTACGATTTTACATCCGGTTACGAATAAAATCTTCTACTGGGAGCATTTCGGTATGATGGATAATGCGCCTTATTGTGATACTGCCTGCAACAAGCTGAAAACCTACTGCTATAACGGAATCTTCCCATCCATGCAACTGATCACCACTTATGAGACCAGTAAATGCCCCATTTCCACGGATCAGGTGCAGCAGATCATTACACAATATTTCCTCTAAATCCATAATTCCCTACATGAAAATTCTCCTGACATTGACTAAAGGTAATCAAGAATATTCAAAAAGCCTCACAAGATGTTGCTCCATAGTGAGATGGGCTCCGCGGTGTGATCACCCCGCAACATGATCACTCGCAGCATGATCACTCGCAGCATGATCACTCGCAACGTAGTCCATACGGGACGTTTTTACGTATGGGAACACATTTTCTATACAGCAAAAAGGACCGGTTCGTCCGGTCCTTCCGATAAAACACAATAATCGATCATGATGCATTTGCCCTACGACTCTCAATATACTGCTGTAAGACTTCCGTGACTTCCTCCGGTGCCAGGCCGGCATCTTCGATGATGTCACTCACCGCTTCCAGTTCTTTACGCTTCTTCTGTTCAAACAATTCTTCTAACTCACGTTGTTCTGATTCCATGCGGATATTTAACGCATTGATCAACTCCTGTTTTGCCTGGATCTTTTCCTCCAGGGATTTTCTCTGTCCTCTTGGCATATACTGTGTGCTCCTTTCCTGATGGCAATCCTATGGATCCGTGGATCATGTTTCCTGCCGCGTGATCCGATAAAGCATAACCATTCATCAGAGATCACAGGTTCCGTAGGAACTATCATAATCTATCATGAATGGCCTGATATGTTACAGTATATGGACAAGAATGTAAAAATATACCATATTTCCGGCAATATTATCCTGTTCCGGAACGGTCTCGCGAATCTGTCAATATATATCATACTCCGCAACGGTCTCGTGAATCTGTCAATATATATCATACTCCGCAACGGTCTCGTGAATCTGTCTATAAATATCATTCTCCAGAACGGTCTCGCGAAACCGCTCGAATCCTCATTTCAAATTATCGACCGCTGCTTTTAACTTATTCAAGGCAAGCTCCAGCGTAGCTTGGGGGCAGGCGATGTTCACGCGCTGAAAAGCGGCTCCGCTGGGTCCGAACATGGATCCTCCGTCCAGCCAAAGTCCTGCTTTGTCCACGATGAACTGATCCAGCTCCTTACCGGTGATTCCCAACTCACTGCAGTCCAGCCATACCAGATAGGTACCTTCCGGCTCCACCAGATGAATCTGTGGAATCTTCTCCTGTAAAAAATTCCGTAAGAAATTCAGATTCTTAAGCAAATAAGCTCTCAACTGATCCAGCCAGTCTTCTCCTGCACGATAGGCTGCTTCACACGCCACGATCCCCAATGCATTAGGTTCATCATAACCGGTCTTGTCAATCTCTGTCTGAAATGCTTTACGAAGCTTTTCATTGGGGATAAAAATATTGGATATCTGAAGTCCAGCCAGGTTAAAGGTCTTGCTGGGCGCCGTACAGGTTACGGTAAACTCCGCAAAACGAGGATCCACGGTGGCAAACACCGTATGCTCATATCCGGGATAGACAAAATCATTGTGTATCTCATCGCTGACCACGATCACATGGTGGCGCAGGCAGATCTCTCCCAGCTTCTGCAGTTCCTCTACCGTCCACACTCTGCCTACCGGGTTGTGAGGATTGCACAGAATGAAGAGTTTTACATGTTCCTGTTCTATCTTGCGTTCAAAGTCCTCGAAATCAATCTGATATGCCGGACTGACAGTACCAACGTTGTGAATCTGCTGTTCGGAAGCATCATCTGTCGTTGCTGACACTACCGTCCGCTCCGTAACCGGATAATATACCAACGTATTATCAACTACTCTCCGGTCATTGTCACGGATAATATTAGTAAACGGATAATACACCGGATTCTGAATCAGTATAGCATCTCCCGGATCAGTAAATGCCTTAACCGCTGCACCGAGAGCAAATACCACACCCGGAGTCTTCACGATCCATTCCCGCTCCGTCTTCCAATTATGATTCCTCTCCATCCAGTTCATCACAGCATTATAGTAAGCATCCTTTGGCTGGGTATAGCCGTAGATTCCATGTTCTACCGCAGCATGAAGACTCTTCGTGATCTCTTCGGATACCGGGAAATCCATATCCGCCACCCACAAGGGCAGCACATCTGCCGGCTTTCCTCTCTCCACCGCAAAATCATATTTCAGACAATTCGTTCCCTTCCGGTTCGTAATCTTATCAAAATTGTATGTAGTCATACTTAATCCTCTATCCTTCAATAACTGAATATTCCCATAGCAATAAACCATAACAGAACCACTGTCAAGCCCGAAGCCACCTTAAGAGGCTTTAGTCGGCTTTATAGATTCTTCCAGACCTTCTGCACGCCCTGACACGCCGCATCGTTGCTAGCCCTCTGTGAAGCTCTCCACAGAGCTGGCTGAACTACTATGTATACCAGGTTACACCCACACTAAGCAAATGCCTGCTCTAAATCTGCCAGCAGATCATCAATGTTCTCAATACCTACGGACATTCTCAGAAGCTTCTCATCCACTCCCAAAGCTTCACGCACCTCTACCGGTACATCTGCATGGGTCTGCTTCATCGGATAGGTCAGAAGGCTTTCCACGCCGCCCAGACTCTCCGCAAAGCGGATCAATTTAACGCTCTCCAAAATCTTAACAGCTTTCTCTGCAGAATTCAATCGGAATGAGATCATTCCACCGTATCCGCTGCACTGTCTGTCGATCAGCGCCTTATCCGGTCTCGAATCCAGACCGATATAATATACCTTCTCCACTTCCGGTCTCTGTTCCAGCCAGTGCGCGATCACAAGAGCATTTTTCTGATGCTGTTCCATACGTACAGCCAGAGTCTTGATTCCTCGAAGCAATAGCCAACTATCAAACGCAGACAGACAGGCTCCTGTCGTCTTATAAATATTGTTCAGCTGCTGATACAAGGCATCATCCCTTACTACCAGGAATCCGGATAATGTATCGTTATGTCCTTCCAGGTATTTCGTACCGCTGTGCACTACAATATCCGCACCTAACGTAAGCGGCTTCTGAAAATACGGGGATAAAAAGGTATTATCAACAATCAGAATACAACCATGCGCGTGTGCCAATTCTGCGATTGCCCAAATATCTGCGACCTTCATCATAGGATTGGACGGAGTCTCTAAATAAATTGCCTTCGTCTCCGGACGTATTGCCGCCTTCACAGTCTCCACATTTGAAGTATCCACACAATCTACCGATATTCCATTCTTATGGCTGATCGTGTTCCAAAGTCTTAATGTACCGCCATACAGATCATCCGTAGCAATCAGATGATCCCCGGGAGAAAAAATCTCCATCAATGCGGTGATCGCTGCCATACCGGTAGAAAATGCCAAAGCTTCCGTTCCCTGTTCCAACAGGGCAACCGTCTTCTGCACTTCATCTCTTGTAGGGTTACCGCAACGGGAATAATCATATCCTGTGCTCTGCCCCAGTCCCGGATGAGCATACGCCGCATTCTGATAGATGGGCATGCTGATGGCTCCAAACGGATCCCTTCTCTCATTACTTCCCTGGACACAAATGGTCTCTGCTGCAAATGCCATCTTCTTCTCCTCCTATGCCTATGTATAATACTGTATTTTATATTCCTACTGTTCCAGTAGGTATAGTATATATTTAGCATAGTAAGAAATAAAAGTCAATATCTTTTTACCAATAAAGCTTCATCTGTTCTTCTGCTTCTTCCTTTGATATATTCAATTCCTTGCATAAATTCTGCAAAATATTTTCATATGCAACATTATAACATTTTCCTGTAATGGTATATCCTTGAATGTATCCTTGAATGTAACCTTATCTCCAATATTGGTCAAACAATTCACACATATTCAGTACACCTTTCTGCTATTTATCAATTCACCAAAATTTTTTCATACCTTCTATTGCTTCACTCTCAGTAATATTCAAATTTTTTCTAAGTTTCAACATAGTATCATCATAATTTATATTAAATTCCTTACATGTTATAATTATCCCTCTAACACCTTCTTCTCTTCCTCTTCTCGTATACTGGTCAAACAATTCACACATGCTGATCTCATCCTCCTCTGCAATATCTAATGCTTTTAATATTTCTTCGGTATCATCCACGTTTTTATCTCCGGACAATACCCGTAGTATTTTGATAGTAGCCTCTTTATAAATTATTTTTTGGTCTGAACGATATGCGTTACCTTCTGCAAGATAATCCAATACAATACGCATATCGCTATGAAAACGTTCGCGGATCTCCTTCGGGAGATATCGCATTTCCCACACATGAAGCTGCATATCATCTACATATTTCCATGTAGTCTCTGCGATCTTGCTTTTGCTACCGTCTATTAACTGTCGCAAATTGCTACTCGCCTTCCATCTTGCAGTCCCCCAATATAGAACCAGTTCTATCACCGGATATAATCCGTGATTCTGTTTCTCGTACTGCCTGCGGTATTCTCCGCCAATGTATCCCGCTTTACGCAGTATCATGCCTTTATCCACTTTCGTCTGATTTGCAAACAGATACAAGGCTCTTGGCATTCCGCCTGTCACATGGTATTTTGCGACATCTTCCAGTTGATTGTGCAATGTATTCGTGCTGTCTGCATATAGGCTCTCCGTTGCAGCTGTAAGCATCTCCTCGCCGGTCACCACCACAGTTCCCTCATGCAGTAATGCATTCACTATATCCGCTGCTACATCCGCATAACTTTCAAAATTCTTCGTTACAATATCGTTCAGTTCCAATAAATACTCCTCTCCTGCTCATTCCTCTTACATTGTAAAAAGTGAATTTCACGGCGATATGCCTCGAACTGCACACTGGGTGCGATAAAATGATGCCCATATATGATGCTATCCTAATATATGGTATCTTCGAAATCTTATCTATACAGACTTTCTATAGATGTGATTACTATATCACAGAGGTATCCATTCTGCAAGGAAATCCGGTAAAACAAGTGCTGAAAAACTATACAAAAACAGAACTGTGGAAATTGGTTATTTCTCACAGCTCTGCTTTTTGTACAATATTACTTTTTTAAAGTTTAATCCAGTTCAAACAGTTCCTGGGCGCTGATGGATAACTCAGCTATTCCGCAAGGAGTTACTTTTGATCCACTATCATACACGGTATAGACTCTTGCGTAGATCGTAGATGCCTGCGCTCCTTCGTTCAAAATCGTCCCGGAAGTGTCAGTACGAAACAGTCCCATCTCATCCGAAGAATATTTCAAGGTATAGGTCGCGCCGTTTGTAATCGGGTAACAATTCATAACTCCATTGCGTTCTATCGGTGAAATTACATTTCCATTGCTATCCGTGATCTTGAGGCCATTCTCTCCATCCATCTTTAACCGCAATACCTTTCCTGTGATTCCGTCTACACTAATGGATCCGGCCGTATCATCTGCACAGGATTTGTAAAATTCAACGCATAACTGCTGTCCACCTGCCAGAATATTGTAGTCATCTGCCTGGAAGTTGACACTGATGGTTCCGTTATTCTTATCATCCAATACAATATGGTTGACCGGGTCATACAGCATATACACGGATTGGATCTTGCTGCCGCTTTTATCCTTAAATCTTACGGAAGGTGCAGTCACACCGGCATTATACGCTGCAATCATCGTATTAACAAACAGTTTGATCTCCGATTCCTTACTGGGCGTGGAATGTCCCGCTCCGGAATATGTCACATTTCCCATGGTATAGATATAATAATTATTTACCACATCATTGGGTGTGATGTTATAAATATTAGTATCTTTATAGTTGCCGCCAGCCACACCGGAAATACAGTACCACACCACAATGTCATTTTTACCGTCTCCGTTGCGGTCCAGCTCCATATTCGGCTGTAACCACTGGTAATGCGTATTACTGATCTCCAGCTGTTCATCTGCAGATATCTGATAAGGATACTGCGTAATCTGGCCATCATTTACCTGTGTTGCGATCAGCGAACTGCCTGCGTAATCACCCATCAGCATAGTACTGGGATAATTCCATCTAGGATCTCCACCATCATAACCAGCCTGTCTCAGCAATGAATTCTCAACCGGGAACTTTACTGTTGAACTGCCTGTTTTCCGCAGATCTTCCAGATAGCTTCTCAGGAAACGGACTACCGTATATTTAGTCACACCTTCCTTTTGCATGAGATCATTATCCGAATTCGGTTCCTTAATCTCGTCAAAAGTATAGGACTCTAATGTTTTAAGATATTCCTGGTCCCTCTTTTTCTCCTCTCCCGTGGTGCTTGTTGCTCTCTGCTGATAATACTCTTTCAATGCTCCATAGCGATCCAGGCCTACGGATGCACGAATGGTCTTATTAAATTCATATCCCCAATACCAGTAATTCTTTTGGTCTTCCGGATATCCTTGGTCATTCCACTGAATCGCACTTTTAATATTATTGACATATGAAGTAGTATCATGGGTGAACAAAATACTCTTACCGGATTCTATGTAGTCTCTGACAGCCCAGCCAACAGCCAGATTCCTCTTTACATTATCCAACCTATTATTGGAAATATCACTTGCGCTATAGGTATATCCAAACTTATAGGCGTCACCGAAGCCTAGTATCAACATATCATACTGCTGGAACAGATTGTAGGACTCCTGGTATATCCTCTGTATATCAGTATCCGAAGTCCCGCCAATTTTCAGCTTATTATTTACAAGATCGGTTACACTCATACTGTCAATGCTCGTGGACGGAATTACCGTTCCATCCCAGTTGACTTGATCCAAGCCTACTACATTCCAGTCAGTTAACCCATTAATGTACTTGGAAAAAGTAGAATTACTATTATTCTGTTCGTAATGAAGATTCCAGTTATTATTTTCACTAGACAACAACTGCAATACACGGATTGTCTTTTTCCCACTTTGCTGCGGCACAGATGTATACCCTGACTTGGCAGTTCTCACCAGTCTGTCCGCATTATCGTAAAATACCAGCTTCCATGGAATAACTCCTACATATTCCTCCGGCAGAGCACGGATCACACGATAGGTCTCCCCGGTACGCAATTCATATCTATTTCCGTTTGCCGTTGCAATCGGATCAACCTTATTCCACTCATCTCCCTTTCTTATATACACAGTAAGACCGCTGACTTCTTCCGATGACGTATATGTCTTACCTTCTACATAATCAGAGCCGGAGAAACGACCATCAGCATTTTTATCTACGAACAGTTTACAATCATAGGTAGTACCTGTCTGTGATATTGCAGCATCATTCTGCAGATTAAAAATATATTGCAGCTGATATTTTCCGTCTATCTTCTCCAGAGAGCCACCGTTGCTGGCACCGTTCTGATTAGAATTATATTTCAGTTCCTGCGGATATGCCGCTCCGTAAGTAGTTACCCAGTTGACGGAAAGCTTTGACAGATTCAGATAATTACAAAATACGGATCTACGTGCAGATAATGTGGTTCCTAATTGAGTATCTGCTGTATTATCTGTCAGCTGACTCTCTGTAAAAATATTTTTCTGCCAGTATAAATACTGACCATTTTCATCTTTCTTCAGAGCGAACTGAACCAGCTTGTAAAAATAAGAATTTTTGTCCAGCGTTGCTGTTGATGCAACAGGTATATTATTGTTATCCACTTTAATAAACGTATCCGCAATGACCACCGGGTATCCCGCCTCAATGAACTGACAGAATTCCTCATATCGGGTAGAGTTCATATCATTGCCGGGACCGCGATAGACATCTGCACTCTTATTCGTTGAATCATCATCGTTAGTCTTATTGTGATCCAGCGAAGAATCCTGCAGTCTGTGCCTTGCATTATACGTCTCCCTAGCCTGCGTAACATTCTCCGTTTTCGTTTCGGTGGCATAGTCATAGTAGTCTCCTACGTGAGAATAAATCAACCCTTTCATCTGTGGATCATTATACACAGTCACACCATTTTCTGTGTTCATCTTGCTGACCCGGGCTCCGAGATAGATCATGTCGTACTTTTCATTCAAGTCCTCGATCTTACCTATAAATTCCGCAGATGACATTTGTGTAATATTGATCGCAGATGCATCATAAATTCCGGTCATCCCCATCATATTGACCACATCAGTCTGCAACTTACTTTTTAACGTATCGCTAAAATCATAGCAGGGTTCCAGATCCAATACACGAATAGAGGATTTCACCGTGACTCTGTGCATGTACCAGTTCAATATATATCTGGTAATAGAAGCCTTACTGATCTCTTCATCCATCTGAGCTGCATTGCTGTTGTTTTTCTTAGCCAGGAAATTCTCGTACTGAATCTCTTTTAATACTGCTCCAAAGGTTGCTGCTTTCGCCGCATTCCCTTTACAATCAGTCAGGAAGTCAGAGGCAACATATGGCGTCGCACTGTCATCATTCAGATAAACATTGTCATATAAAGCCTCTTTCACGGAATCGCCCAAGCTAAGCGAAGCTGCCGTCGGACCGTTCCAATAAGCATCTCCCTGTGAAGCAACTTCTTTGGCAATATTGTCATCGGAAACCTTCAAGATCGTCAGTGCCATCTGTGTCAGTATCTTATTATTCTGATTATTATTCGGCTCCTCAGCCAGTGTTTTATTTTGGCTGTAAAATCCGTAATCCATGACTACCGGTACTCTGTCTGCATTATTCCGCTCACCAGTAGTATCCTTAATGCCGAATATCATCTTCGTCAGAGCGGTTGCTGCTGAAGTCATATTCACAGATTCCGCTGCATAACTTCCCCTGCCGGAGAGATAGATCATATCCACATCATCTATATCAACACCGCAATAGCTTTTATCAGCAGACACCTCAGGATTCGTCAGGTCCGCCAATTCCTGCAAAGTAAGTGTAGTAACTTCAATCTTTAAGGCATCTACATCACCACTGACAGAGGCAGTACCTTCATACTTCCCTTCTCCTGATAAATTCAAAACCTGCTTTTTGAACCATTCTTTATTATTAATGCCACCATTGTACCTGATGGTCTCCAGTGCATTTTCCCTGTCATCTCCGATAAAGTCATAGGTCTGTGCAGGGTCGAACCCGGTATCTTCAGCTGTCTTTATCTCCACGCTGGAAGCAGTTACCCTAATATAGCTTCCTGTCTGGTTCTCGACATAACTGTCTTCTATCCGATAATCACCATCATCGCATAAAGTTGCATTCGATACATAATAATCACCGTTTTCCGTTACCTTAACAAAGCATGCATCTGCAATGGATTGAAAATTATATACCTTGTTAACAGAGTCCCAAACAGCCCATAATATAGCCGGCTTTGAGCCATGATTCAGCAGATATAAGTTATTACTTATATCTACATTTTCACCCGATGTAGCATAGGTCTGTACCGGAGCAGCAGTATTCTCTTCTGTTGAAGACATCGCAGGTGCAGTAGTTAAAGTCTCCGGTTTATATGACGGGTCATTGCCGGATGTCGTAGCTGCTAAATATGCCTTACTCTCCATACCTTCTGCCTGGTCAGCAGCTTGTGCCTGCACACCGGCTTCTGTCTGGTTTCCTGTTTCCGTCTGCACACCGGCTTCTGCCTGATTTCCTGCTTCTGCCTGTCCACCGCCTTGTGCCTGGTTTCCTGCTTCTGCCTGCCCACTGGCTTTTGCCTGCCCACTGGCTTTTGCCTGCCCACTGGCTTCTGCCTGATTTCCCGCTTGTGCCTGTCCACCGGTTTCTGCCTGGTTTCCTGCTTCTTCCTGTTCTCCAGCTTCTATCTGAGCTGAAGATGTCGTCGAGTTCTGTCCGGTCTCCGCTGCAGGGCGATATTCTTCAGGAAGATCTTCACCTTTTACAACAGTTCCCAGATACGTATAAGAATCCAATGTTGCATTTTTCTTATACATTTCTCTACTAATATAATCATCAACATTAAATTCCGATGTGGAAGAACCTGTGGGCACCGCCATAGAAATATCCAGTCCATAAGTATTCTTCGTCTCAGCGACCGAACCATTACTCAGGCGGATTTCCAATTGTCCACCCGTTCCGCTAATTTTAGAAAATGTCGGAATAATACTTTGTGCATCCCGGTTCAGCTCCGTTGCCTTAACCATCTCCGTATAGCGGGCATAGCGGGGCTCCGAAGTAGTCTCATTGTCATTCAGCTTACGATATGTTGCACCATGAAGTACATAATTATATCTACCGCCAACTCCTCGATAAACAAACCGTCCCTTCAGATTCTCGGAACGACTACCACTCTCTGCTTCCGTATATGGCGATACTGTAATCAGACCATTGGCTCCAACAATGTCACTTCCCGCATTTGTCGCAAGGTTCGCCATTGCATTCACTCTCTCGGACTGAGACGGCAGTTCTGACAGCTTCCTGCCACTGGCAACCGGTTCTTCTCCGCCTATGAGGTAGCCAATGCTGGCATTTTCTTTTGACGGAACAATCTCCAGAATATGAAAGGCATCTCCGGAAGACACCGTATCATATACTAATTTCTCAATCCCCGGGAGTGTCTTCTCCTGCGCCTTTACTTCCATAGAGCCATAACTCTGGCAGACACCGGCTGCCAAAGCTATGGTAAGAATTCCTGCTATGTACTTTTTTGAATTGCGTTTCCAATTCATGGTCATTTATTATCCTTCCTGTTCCAATAAATTACCAATGCTCGTTTGATCTCTAATTGATGTTCCGATCTAGGATCGCTAAAGGTCAGATACAACATCTTACTGGACTCATTAGGCTGTATCGTAATCTGTAATTCTCCACCTTCTGTTGATATTGTAGATTCATAGACTTTTGTACCCGGATTTATCGGTTCATCCGCTTCTATTTTTGCGTCAAATTTCGTCAATCCAGCACCGTTCGTTGCCAACTGAGACTTTTGATCTACTGTGTTGGTATTTGCAAATCCATACATGTTGATTATTATCGGGCAAGAATATAAGCCGGGATTTTCCCCGTTACCCCAATGTTGTTTTTTATCTTTTATAAGATTAATATCTATGTCTTCTCCCTGATTGATAACCAGATATCTGTTTCCGTTGGGGAAATAAATGTTACATTGGGGGATCAATAATTCTGTTTCCGCTATGATCTTAATCGGCTTACCTTCCTCATTCAGTACAATATTGGACCCGGTCGTCCCTTCCGGCACATCAATATATGCCTGTAGTTCCAGACGGTATTCCGTATTCATGTCAATATTATGCTTTGCCCATACAAATACCTTTTGTCCGGTTGCAGAAGCACTGACTCTTCTTGTAGAGTTCGTCCCGTCATACTGACTGTCGCTGTTTCCATAGCTAAAATCAAAATTAAGTTCTCCATTAGCGTCATAATAATATTTACTGAACCCAACCAGTCTCTTTGATTGTTCATTAATATCCCACGCATGCTTCTCTGCTTCGTCTTTTTCAGCAAAATACTCAGGTGCAAGTCCGTTTTCTCTGTCATTTGCAATGCGCCACTTTACCTGACTCGCATCTCCGGTATAGTTCACTAATTCGCATTCTACTCTTCCGTTCCTGAATAAGACAAACTGATCACTCTGGATATAAGGATTACTCTTCTTCTCCGTTGCCAGCAGATTCGGGATATGGATATCAATAGTCTTATACACGATATTATCTTTATCCAGTTTTATCCATGCTCCTACGGTAACCGTCTCATTCAAATGTGTTCCACATTTCAGAACGATCTGGTACGGATTTTTATCTTTTGTTTCCACAAATTGGTATCCGGAACTGTCACCATCTATTACCCATTCAATAATGGGATATCCATGTGCATAATCCGCCCAGGAGGTCAGACACTCAATAACCGCACAATAACCGAGCTTACTATTATCATCGTACTCATAAGTAGTCAGTCTCTCTGCAATCAGTTCCACTGTATACTTTCCTTCGATCTTTGCCACGGTAACATATGCAGTGTCCGACATAGAAGGATCGGCTATGGAAGTACAGGTCACCCTCAGCACTCCGGCGCCCTGTTTTTCTGCAAATCCTGCCGTAAGTAATGCTTTCAGATCAGCAACCGCTCCCGTAGAAGCGATTCCGGTTCCTGACGCAAGTGCAGAACCGTCTTTTCTGGTTACGACCCAGTTGACTCCCTGATCAATGGCTGCCTGTTTTCCTGTCATGGTACAGCTGAATGCCAGTGTTCCGCCGGGCTTTACCTCCCCGTCCTTGGGACTGATCACCAGAGAATCAATCTGTTGTGCTTTTACTGTCACCGTAGCCGTTGCCGCTATGGTAGGGTCTGCCACAGGAGTACAGGTCACCTTCAATATATTATCGCCAAAGTTCTCATCATCCGCTACGCTCAGTTTTCCATTTACATTGATGGTGCTCTTACATGCGCTGCCATCCTGCTTGCTGACTGACCATTCCACGCCCTTGGCTTTTGCTTCGGCTACTGCCTCGGAATCACCGGTAAATTCAAATGTAAATACCGCAGTCTGACCTTGTTTCAAATCCGCATGCGTCGGATTGATCTTCAATCCCGTGATCCACATATATGCTTCACTGTCTTCTTTGGACAGATCATTTCTCAGCTTAATTGTCTCAGCGATGGTATATGTCTTCTCCATATATGCAAAGGTCATTTTGAGCACAACCTTCCGGGTTGTCCTGGCTTCGCTGATATCCACATTAAAAGAAGTCACATGTTCAGCCATTAATGCCGGTTTCACATCCTCTGCAGTCAGGTCACCCCAGACAATGGTTTCATTGCCATCGGCATCTGTTGTCACTGTATTTTTAGCTTCATAGAGGTAAATCTGATTGGCAGTATCATAGCCGCTGCCGTCATCTCCCTGCCAGCGGATCATATAGACATTGTCATTATTATACAGACGAAGCTCGCTGACATTCGTACTGTTGATAACATTGCCGGAGGCGTCCTGCGCCGGAGTACCATCCAATGCAACGGCTGCACCGGTTCTATCCAAAAACTGGATATCCTTCTCCACATCAATGATCAGATCGATCATCTGATTTGCAGTCAGCTGTGCCTCTTCCTGCAGTGTCAATTCCTTGCTTCCGCGTAAATAGGAATTATTCCCTGCAACGATAAAAGCACCGACAGATCCTGCTACGATCGTCATGATAGCCAAAGATACAATGATTTCTACCAGTGTGAAACCTTTTTGTCCAATACGCATAGGAACCTCCTTACTTCGTCAGAATCTTTCCCGTCCTGCCGACAGTTGTAATCTCTATAGTTCTGGAACCGTTTGTAACAACAATCCGCCTGCAATATTCCTTCTCGTGTCCATCGGCCTCATTCGTATTCTGCTCAAAAGCACCTGATGCCCGGTTAAATACCAGATGCAGACCTTTTTCACCGGGTGTTGCATATGGGGTCTTTCCGTCTATTTCAGTTAATGTATACCCTGTTGCCGATGCTCCGTCCTCAAAATAAACTTTAATATCGATCGGATCTTTTCCCACGATACGATCTGATACAAGGGTGCCTTTCTGATAGATTTTGGCATGATATTCCTTTCCTTCATAGGTCAGGACACATTCCACATCATTCTGCTCCTTGCCCAGCGTCAGTACTCTGGTTCTTTCGATCGTGGACACGATCTCATCTGCACATTTTTTTACTTTTCTGCCTGTCAACGAAGACGCCGATATCGCCATCACTCCTACCAAAATCGCCATAATCGCGATCACGATAATCAGTTCTACCAGCGAAAAACCTCCGTTATTACTTTTTCTGCCAGTTCTCATATACAATCAGTTCTCCAAGCTTTATATCACTGTTTATGTATGCCTTGCCATCTGAATGGAGATAGCCTTCTCCACCCTTTAAAAACTGTGCTACGGAATACTCTGTCTCAGTTATTCCCGCTTTATTGGAATAAGTCATTACATGTAATACCGCATCACGGTCAGGTTCCACATTGACATTCTGTCCCAGCGTAATATTTCCTCCCGCCAGTATGGTTCCGTGGAAGTTACTGCTCACTTTTACATTTCCGGTAGCAATGATCAGACCACGGAAATTTTCCGCGGAAGTATATTCATAATCTCCCTGAATCACTACTGCTTTATATTCCGGATCCGCACCGGTAAAATATTTTGCACCGGACTTATCTACAATATTAGTGTCAGTTCTTACAACTCCCCAATAGGTCAAAATCTTCCCTTCATTCACCAGATTGGTGTAGGCATTTGCTGTATCAGCAGTCTCTGAAGGCAATAATTGCTCGTAACTGTCTATCATCTTCTTAGACAAAGCCTTAAATTTGCTCTGATCTGCGGTAAGCAGAGCCTGGTATCCCACATTATTTTTATCGGTTCCCAGTGTAGAAGTATGAAGCTCTGCGGAATGATCCTCACTACATACCAAATTTCCGGATAAATGCATGATATAAGCTCCGGAGGAGGCTTCACGCACCTTGACCGCCTTGGTATACAGGCTGGCATACGCATCCATTGTTTCTTTATTTACGCTGTAATAATCCTGATAATACCGTGCCGCATTGGTTCTGCCTTCTTCTGTTGTACTGTCAAAAGCGACATAATAATAAACCAATGTAATTTTGCTGTTAATGCGTTTAAAGTACTTCTGCACATTACTGCTGTTTAACCCATAAGAAGCCAGTGTATTTCCGTTTAATGCCGCACAAGGCACATCAAATACAACTTCCCTCACACCGTCTCTTACTTTTTTACTTGACTGGTCCCAGATCAGATCATAATACTGTTCTTTCGTCACCGGATTACTGGATCCTCCCAGAACAGACTTGCCGGAAGCATCCAATGCAATACACTGTGCCGGGATCAGATATGCCAGCTGATCACTCTTCACAGCTATGGACTGACCCATCAAAATATCTTTCACGCCGGTATTCAGAGCTGCATCTTCTCCGGACAGACCGGACTTCGCCGTGTTCAATGAAATATAGGAATTTCCCGCCAGTGTCAGATTTCGAAGTTCATTCAGATATATCTCCGTATCTGTTCCATTCACGATCATTGCACTGTTATCCGCATTATTACGTCCCGTACCAAATCCAATATATTGACCAGTATATTCTCCGTCTATCAGGGTTCCTGCTTTAAAATTATTCCGCTGACCATCCATCCTCAGATCTCCGGCCACATAAATACTATTACCGGCAAAATCAATTTTTCCCACGCTTGCCGTATTATTACCGCCGCCGTGCATCCGTATGGTTCCTGCCCATAGTTCTCCGTATTGGTCACTTGTCAGAGTGGCTCCTCTTCCCAGATACAGATCCTTCGCCACTACCATTCGTTTATCTGCATTTTCATTGCCTGAGGTTTCCTGTAAATTCACCGTTACCCCGGTACCATTTTCGGTATCCGCTTCTTCACTTCCAATAATAAGCCTGTCAGCGTAAAAGCTTCCACCGATGGTATTATTGCTCAAATTCATAGGTGCATCTGGAATGACCTGAATATTGTTCTGTGCGACCATGGAAATTCCGGTGATGGACGGAAGTGTTACTGCCTGTGCAAATTCCATATCCGGAAGCTTGACTCTCAGATCTGTCTGGATCACAGAGACATACCCTGCATCATCCGTATAAGTAACTTTCAAATTGCAAAAGGACAGACCATCTGTATACAGCTTCAGATCTCCCTTAGGAATTCCACTCCAGGTAGGATCTCCTTCCTTCTCCTGAATGAGATTACCGGAAGCATCCTGATAGACACGATAAGTATCTGTTCCTCTGACAGCCTCAAGCACTGTGTTCTGTGCCAACGCTGTATCAGCACTGATATAGTTATACAGCTTGGTCAGATCATATACCGTAGTATCATCCGCCTTATAATATTCCTGCATACTACTTAAAAAGTAATATCTCATTTTAGAATTCTTCTGCTCTTCGGATGTCGATTCAAAGCTCTCCAGTACCTTCGTGTAGGCTCCTGATACAGAGGTTGAAATCTGTCCTTCCATCCCCATCCGGATCTCGTCCAGCACAGTCTCCGCAGAATAAAAGTTATCCTTTGCCTTCAGGTTGTTGGCCTTCATCTGATAATTTAACAGAGACATATACATCAAAACACTGGCTAAAATGCCAATAAAGGCCATAGCTATGATCACAACGACCATAGCCGAGCCCTTATTCGCAGC
>OGEO01000868.1_pt1 | contig 23324 bp, 25 predicted proteins | sample 1570661 | NCBI WGS metagenome assembly OGEO01 (sample SAMEA2582142, study PRJEB24529) | metagenome | biome: Human gut stool | place: China | collected 2011
ATAGCTGCCTAATTTATGATAGGCTGGGCCAAAATCTGACTTTTGACACAGCCTCATTTTCTATATTATATATTTTGCTTTTTCCAGTTTTCTTATTACTTTTGTAGGAAAAAAGAGAATGACAATCGTCCTACTACATAAGATAAAAGATTACTTGCTACAAAAAGAGCACGCCTGGGCAAAAATCCCAATCCAATACTGGTGTATGGTTGCAAGAGTGAGTAACTGGAGAAATCTTGGAGATATAAGGAAGGTGTTTCCTAAAACGGATATGCCGGGTCAGCATATCTATGTCTTTTCTCTCTCTAGAGGCAAAAATCGGCTTCTCCTGTCGGTTCTCATGCAGAATGAACTTATTTATATCTTATTTATAGGAACATACGAGGAGTACTGCCTGCAATTTACAAAATGATGAAAGACTTCACAATATCCAAAGAACAATATATTTACGCTGTAAAAAGAGTGAATGCTTTACTGCTGGCTGTTAACGAGACAACAGCCAGTGATGATGACTGTAGGGTAGAACTGGAGCTGATGACAGAAATCGTGGCAAGGTACGAAGAAAGCCATGAAAGAATTGAAGGACTCTCTGTAGCAGAATTGATCAGATATGGTTTGGAAAAGAAAAAAATGACACAGAGAGCTTTAGCTGCTTCTTTGGGAGTAAGTAATAGTCGTATCAGCGATTTCCTTAGAGGACGCAGTGAACCAAATCTTTCAATGGCTGGCAAAATATGTAAGATCCTCGATATTCCTACTGATGTCATGCTGTCTTAATACTTAACGATATAAATACTATAGTAATGAAAGTGACAGTCGTCGTGGAGAAGCAGCCAGGAGTAAGAAATTGCTCCTTCTTTTTAGAGAAAGACGTTGATGACAAGCATGGTCTTGCCGGATATGGACCAACAGTGGATGATGCTGTAAAGGACTTGCTTGTGCAAGGCAGGAATATATCGACAAAGACGGAGTAGATATGCCCGAATTAGAAATGTCATTTAAATATGATGTATGGGCATTCTTCGATAAATTTCCACTAAATGCAAGTTTGGTGGCAAAGCAGATCGGAATAAATCCCTCTCTTATGCGCCAGTATATCTCAGGCAACAAGAAACCCAGCGAGAAAAGGGTCGATCAAATACAGAAAGGCATAAGAGAATTAGGTAAGTCACTTTCAAATGTATCATTAGTACGATTTTAGCTGTGCGTCATGCGCAGATGAAATAAATAATGAACTCTTGAAGCCCCCTGCACGTGATGTGTAGGAGGCTTTTTTGATACGGGAATGTTAATTCTTACATCTACTATCAAAATAAATAGTGTCCTGTTTGTGTAGTATCTAAAAAAATAGTATCTTTGCAGTGTTCAAAAGAAATACAGTAGCATTGAAGAAAAAACAAAAATTCAATATGGAGCTCTCCTTTGAGGAGAAAGAGTTGATTGAATCAATCAGAAACTATTGCAACAGTTACCCTAACGGCTATCCGCAATTACTGGAGTATGCGCAAGACCTCTTCGACAGAATAACGGACATGCCAAAAGACGAATGACAAACAACGGCTCTCCTTCCGGGGAGAGCCTTAAAAAGAAATAATTATGGAAGTAGTAGTAAAACAAGCAGAGAAGATTACCGACATGAAGCAGCGGATGAGTGACATCTATCTCGCAGTGTCATGGAGGGAGATAGCACGCACTTACTTTGACAAGTCCGTGCCATGGTTCCAGCATAAGATGTACGGCATCGACGGCAATGGCGGTGTAGGCGGCTTCACCGAGCAGGAAGCCGGACAGCTCAAGGGAGCACTCTTCGACCTGAGCGAGCGCATCCGCCGTGCCGCGGAGAATATTCCAGCCCCGGCCACTGTATAGCCGTTTTGAACAAGAAGCCGCCGCCGGGCTGGCGGCGCGACCATAATTGAATGCTTCATGAAGAAGTAGACAATTACATGTAAAAGAACTTTTGGAGCCCCCTGCGCGTGATGCGTGGGAGGCTTTTCTATATAAAAAGGTCTCCCGACATCAACGAGGATGCCAGAAGACCCGAACGCAAGTAATATATATAAAAGCATTATTTAATACCTACTGTTCTCTGTCTCTCCTCTGCCTCTACTATGCTCCTGTCATAAGATGCAGAAGCACTGGCTTGCTGTTTGTCCATGTCAGCCAGTATAGCGTTGGCTAGAGTATTCAACGGTAGTGCTCCTTTCTCGTAGGCATATATCGTTTCGTTGGAATTGATAGTGATACACAAGGGCTTACCGTCGAAGGTTCCCAGCAATGAACGTCCCTTGATAACAGGATTCTTGATCCTGCTATTTAATGGCTCATCTGGATAGGTCTTTAACTGACGGACAGGTTTGTTACCTTGGCCGTCATTTTTCATGGCGTGGTTGGCATTATTAAGCAGGTTGGCACCACCGAGACCTAGCAGCAGCATCTTCAAGAAACTGTTCTTCGTGAAGAACATACCAGCGATGATAGCGGCCAAAGGCATATAGTTGTTCTCCAGTTTGAAATTTTGATTCTTCCCGGTGAACATGCCAATAAGCATGTCTGGTAACATGGCCAGCACATAGCCTATGTTTTGCCATGTATCACCAAAGCCACTAAGTCCCATCTGCTTCATGGCACTGTCCCATCCTCCCATCGAAGGCGGCTGATAACCCATATTCTGTTGAGCAGACTGTCCTTGTTGCGCCTGCGATTCATAGTCATTCGGCTGTTGTCCTTCTCCTGTTGGCTGATTCTGTTGATTATACAAGCCAGAAGCAGCCTGTTGTGGGGAAGTAGTGGATTGACCAGATTGTTGTTGTGGTTGATGATGTAAGGTTCCATATGGCTGACTTCTATGGGGTGTTGCTTGGGCAGCATGTCGAGCAAGACGCTGTGCTGCTCTCGCATTCTGAGCATCAATAGCTTCCCTCTTGATAGCAGCTGCATGGGAATAATCAAAGGCTCTTTGCGCTATTTCATTGATAGACATTTTTCTTCCATTAACAACGGAAAAAGACTTGCGAGATCTTGACAATTCCATAGCAAGAGCATAGAACTTACTGCCAAACGAACGACATTGTTTTTCGCTCATGCCCATCATCCACCTAGGAACTTTCGCATGTGCGTTGTAGTGAATGGCCTGTCGGTCAAAACTGGTACCAATAGAACGATTAAGAGTGATGGAACTGCGGTTCTTGGACAACACCTTATTACAAAGCACATTGGCACTGTCATTGAGACCAAGACCTCCTACCTTTACTTTTTTGTGTAGGAGGGTATTGGTTTGTAACAGTAGTAATGATCCCTGATTACGGTAACGTTTATTAGCTGCCGTCCAAGCCTTATCAGCAGCTTGGGATGAGCCATAGGCATAGTTCAGCACGTATTGACTAGCTTGACCATAGTCAATACTATGTTCTCCCCCGAGAAGACGTGTCGAGGCGGATTCCATACCGCCGAGGGCTGCTGCTCCAATGCCAAAACTTGTTGCTGCACTCTTAGCTCCCCCGGCAAGTCCGGTAGTACCTACATCTATCAATGATGCTGTAGCATAAGAAGCCCATCGCTCACCACGGCTTTTAGGATCGCTTGCTCTGTTATTATAGGCTTTAACCCTTTGCTCATAAGCAGAAACCTTTTTGTTATTAGGAGTCATTAGCCAATTGGTAACGTCGTGGGCCATACCAAATAAGCTTAATTGCAATCCTTTTCTTACAATTCTCCCTGCTGCGGTCTTAGGAGCTCCTTTCCTGCCAACTTGCTCACACATTAAGTTAGCAAGGCGTTCTTGCATGTATAATATACCAGGACTAACTTTACATTTCTTATAAAGCTCATTATATTTTGCATCGTCAAGCTGTTTATGTAGCACATTATCCCATTGCCCAGCAAGAGTAAGCCAGTCATTTACAAAAGTCTTATTTTTTTGTATCTTTTCTATGCTTGTGTCGACTACAGTAGCTATCGACTTACTATTCCACTTACCTTTTTTTACCACCTCACGACCGGCAATAGTCTGATACTCTAAATGACCAGAAGCCAAAGCACCGGATAAGCCCACTGGACTGACTGCATCAGTATATTCTTTGCTCTGTTTTTTTATCAACGAAGCATACTCCTTCTCCACTATGGGAGCAATATATCTCCCATAGTAGTTATTGAAAGCGTAGTCTATCTGTGCTAGATCTTGATTCTTTGCCATTATTGTTATTCTTTTTGCTTATATGCCTAACAGTTGCTTTCTTGCTTCTGTCATCACTTTCTGATAAACGGACATCTGCTTGGGATAAAAGCGTGCGAGCCACTCGTCAAGACTGATCTCATCGTGCGCAAACTGCAATGCCAAATGCAAAGGTATGGCCACAGAACGCTCTCCTCTTTCACGATCGTTGAACCATGCTTTTGTCCAGCACATAGTTCCTCCCATGTCATAGTAGACAGAAGCTCTACGCTTGACATCGTAGTTCTGTACGTTGATGTTTAACTTTGCAAGAGGATCGACGATCATTCCATCTTCGGCTGCTCTCGCAAGAAATTTTTTTTTTGATTATCATCCATCTCAGGCATCACTGTTGAATGTCTGGTGAACATATAACTGAGAAAATCCTGTATTAGCAGGTTCTGGACTTTCTCAATCAGGGGCACCGAACGGCTGCCTAATCCCAAAGGATTGGCGATAGATGGTATTGCTTCATAGAAGTAGTCCTTCCGGGCAGCCTGAGCAAAAATATTACGGAGTGTTGTCTCCATTCCCAGCTGAGGGGCATAGGATCCATTGCGTAACTCATTCATATACTCAGGCAACCAACGGAGCATCAACATCAAGAGTTCGTCTTGATGGGCATCATACTGGGTATGAATCTTCCGTCCTTGCACGGTGTCATCGACTTTTTTATTATGTATGCCCATCACCGCCAACTGTTGTATGTTCCCCCAGATGACTTTCAGAAACTCCATTGGATCCATGTCTCTTCCATCAAATCTGACTCCCAGATGCAAGAAGTCTCCTGCCTTGGCAATGGTGTCACCTGCCTCGACGACAGTTCCGTAAGGGGTGTATGCCTCTGAGATATGACCATATGTGACTTCATACTTACCATACTTGGCAACAATGTAATTGCCATGAATGGCATTCTCACCGGCACCGATGATGGTACCGCTGGCCAATGCCCATAGGTTCTTGTCCTTGACAGCGAGATCTACGCCTAAATGCGTAAATTTCTCGCCTGTCTTTGGATGTGTCTGCTCCCCATATGGGAGTGTGACATGTAGCTCTTCTTCGTCTTTTAACTCGAAGGGCATGGAGAAGCCCGATGGCGACTCCAAAAACATGTCCTTGTAGTTAACTTTCTTTGTTTCTTTCTCCATATTACTTGCGTTTTACATATGTCGTGCATGCTGCACATTACCTTCATCGTCAAAGCTGACCTCGGGATGCTGGTATGCACTAGTCTTGTATTCTTGTGTCTGAATGACAGGCTGACTCTGAGAAGGGCTGTAGCCCTGCGTCTGCTGAACTTGCTGAGTTGATTGGCCTCGCTTGTTGATGTTATGGATGGCACTACCTGCCATTGCTGCGCCAATCGCCTTGCCGAACAAGCCAAATCGTCCAAAGCCTAAGATGGAAGCTCCAAGAAGCGTTCCTAAATCCATCTTTGAGACATTACCACCTGAAACAGAATTCATGGCGTTTCTAGCAAGTCCCATCGCATACTGGGAAGAGGAACCATCTTGTGGAACGCCTTCATACTGCTGGGTAGTGGAGTCATAATAACCTCCATTACCATCAGAGATCTGCTGATTACCATGATAAAGATTAGATGTCATATCCCTAACATTGCTATAAACATTTCCTGCCTCTGAATTAATAGCAGAAACATCGTTGGCAACTCCATTGTAGATTCTACCGACTTCATTGGCAACCCTTGGAACTGTTTCACCGACAACATTACTAGTCTTTTGCCCCAGTTGAGAAAGTTTTTCTGCAGCTGCTTTCTGATTCTTCTCACCTATGGCAGTCTTGGCGATAACGCCACCTAATCCATTCTCTTCATACTCATTTCCAAACAATCCTCTGAAATAGGGGTCAAGTGCGCCCTTACCAGAAGCCATGCCAGAAACAGCAATGCTTGTTCCTAATACAGCACCAGACCATCCAAGCAACTGCTTAGGATTTTGCACTACTTTCTCAGCTCCTTGGCGGAAGAGAGTCTTGTTAAGCCGACCAGTCAATTCAACATGCTTTTGCATGATCTCTGTAGCTTCTTTTCGCAGGGCTGCGCTCTTCTCAGCAGCTTCGCTTGTAAGTTTTGCTGATTCTCTTAAATTTGTAGTCTTGGCTGCTGCCTCATAAAGCTTATCAATAGCTTTACGTTGCTCCTTGATGCCATCCCAAGCTGCCTTGTTCATATTCCACTGAGCAAGCTCCTTTGGACGGCCTTGCAGTCTCTTCATCAAATTCTCTGGTAAGGCAAAAGGATCCTCTTTTGCTGTCAGTTTCTCTGCCTCCGTACGGGCTGCCTTTTCCGCATCGACAGCAATACGACGCTCGACACCTGCTATGAGATTTTCCTGCTCTTTCAGGAATTCTGAATATTTGATGTTAAGGGCTGTTTCCTTTTCGGCAGCCTCATTAAACAACTTGGCAGAAGAAGCAGGGTTGGTCTCAGCCTTAGCTGCTTCATAGAGCTTCTGTATGCCCTCTTTTTGCTTCTCAAATCCCTCGTTGACGAGTTTGTTTCTCTTCCACTGAAAAAATTCCGTCTGATTCATCTTCTTTTGGAAGTCCTCAGACAGATCTAAAAGTCCATGAGTCTTACTTTCGGCCTTCTCTGTGGTTTCCTTGGCAACTGCTCCCAAGCCTTCCTTTGCAGAGGTTTCAGCACCATCATGAAGTCCTTGTTTGGCGACTTGTTCTACTGCCTCATGGGCTGTAGTATTCCCCAAACGCTGGATCGCCTGCTTTTCAAAAGTCTGGTTTGGAATTAATCCAGCCTTTTTTACGGATTCAACTGTCAATTTTCCATCCTTGATGTCTTTTATAATAACTTCTGATCCGTCTAAAGTTTTTCCACTCTTGTCAACAAGTCTAACATGGTCGCCTACTTTAAGATCGTCTTTCGCAACATTCTTCCACTCGTGTACAACAGTATCAGCTACTTTCTTACCTTCATCAGCAACAACTTTCTCACCGGTGTGGACAACAGTTTGCTCAGCAGTATGAGCTGTTACGCTTTCTGCAGTGTGCTCTACTATTTCCTCGGTCGCTTTCTTGGCTTCCTGACTGACTATTTGCTCAGTACCCTCCTTAACAAGATTCTCGGCCTCTTTCTTGCCAACCTTACCTGTGGTCTCTTCGATGGCCTTCTCTCCTGCCTTTGAAGCAGACGCAAAAAGTTCCTCGCCAGTAAGACGCTCGTAACTCTTACCGACAGATTGCTTGGCTATGTTTGAAAGAGCTCGGCCACTACGACCAGTAATATTCATTAACTTTGATAAGTTAGACTCGAAGGTATTCTTAAATGAATCTCTTACTCCGGCAGTAGCTAAGCCTTCTCCGGTTTTGGTTGCTAGTCTTGCATCCGCAAAAGCCACACGTCCCATGCGGTCTGCGAAACGGTTCATAAAACCTGTATGTATTCCGAAGAAGCGTGAAAGCATATTGCTCAACTGTACCTGAACATTGTAGAAAAAGCGTTGAACAGGATTCATATTCGCAAGTATACGCTCGACATGATGCTCATAGCGAGACCCAATAGACCCAAGCATAGAATGGGAAGCCTGTGAAGCGGCTCGGTTAATTGCTCCTACAGATCTTCTTGCAGCGTAACTGCTGGTTCTCTCTGCTGTACTTACAACGGGACGTATGGCTTGACGACTAACTTTTGCAGCTGCATTCGACGCATAATTTCTAACGTGCGGTGCTGCTTTCCGAGCCATTTCGTCAGCCATCTTACGTGTTTGCTTAGCAACAACATCCTCTCCAAACCTAGCAGAGGAAACTCCACGCTCTTTAGCTAGTTTCTCCGTAAGCTTGGTAAACGTTCCTCTACCTTCCTCTGCCATCTTAGAAAGAGCCTTAGTACCGGTAGTAGAAACTTTCTCTCCTGTAATTTTGATTCCGACCTTTGCAAGACCTTTTTCTGCAGCCTTACCTATAGGCTCGAACAACTTTAAATAATTTGGCATGATAAAAAAATTAGGTGAAGACTATTCGGATGCCCTTATTCGGGGTAATTAATTTGTATGATGGTACGCACTTTGTGCGACTTGATTTTTGATGATTCCAATATACTTCCGTTGGGTGCTGAACAAAGCCATGCTTGATTGTTTTCATTGCTACTGACTTCATTGCTTGTCCAATACCAGCAATCTCCAGAAAGTGCTATTGGCGTTCCTCCCAACCGCTTAATGATGGGATTGATAGTTGGTGCCACCTGACTAAGCAAACGCATCTCCAGTACACAAGGTATGTACTCGCTCTGGCCATCAGCATGTGACGTAAACGCTATCTGTGCGATTGGAGATGAGCCCTTGTCATTACTGCTATTTAGCATTGCTACAGTGTTAGCACGTCCGTTGAACTCTTTGATATTTGTAGAAGTTCCAAAAGATACTGATATTGTATCGCTATAAGCTGCCCTATACTCATCTAACATGACAGCTAAAGCAGGAACGCTATCATTCTTCTCAAAGAAGACAACTCCTACGCCTTTCTTGGCCGTTTGGTGAAAGTATGTCGCTGTGTCCATACAACTATTATCCTCACACAAGACATATCCTATGTGCATGTTTGTGTCAACTGCTTCATGGTTATCACATGAAAGTATAGACAGCCCGACAAAAGCTAAAAAAGCAATTAGGGGCATTATATAGGCTTGTCCTATCAGAGATGACAACATTGGTTTCTTTAATCTCATAACTTTTTCGTTTTACGTGAATACTAATAGAGGTAGAATCCTCTTATAAAGGAATCTTGATACCGATTGTACCACTTGTACGGAAGCGATCCTGTCCGTGTAGGACGACATCTTCCTTGACTTGCCAGAACAAACTCCAACCGTTATAAAGGTTATATGTATGCTCATAACCGGCAGTAGCTATGCCTATAAAACGATTAAGATCACTACCGACGGCAGCACCAATACGGAAGTTACCATGATGATTACGTCCTCTAGTCACACAGGGCTTGTAGGCAATACCCACATCCCATGTGTTGTAATTGTGCCAGAAACTATCTTTGGTGATATGTCCTACCTCCGGATCCTTTTCCCATTTAAGATAATATGACCCGAAATATTCCCAAGCACTATGATAATTCATCTCGTGCTCATAAGAGATGGTACCTTCTACACCATTAGGATAAGAGGCTCCGACACCTACCACCAGATGATCTCCGTGTGTCTGCCCTACAACTGAAAGGGAGCAAAGGACGACGGCAACAAAGGCCGCCATCCTAAGCTTTCCCACTGGAAAAATATGTGAAACGAACATTCTCATAACTCTATACTTTTAGTCTTCATGAAGAAGAAGGGTGTCAAAGGAATCTGCGGAAAGCACGTCCTCATAATCGAGGTTCAAAGAGATGGTTCTACCACTGATCTGTTTCTCGCTCAACTCAATGGTCAATACCTTATCATTGGGGAAGGTCATCTTCTTCACTACAATGACATTACGGTAGCCGTTTCTAAACGAGGGAGCTCTATTCAGTATCAGCGATGGCTGTAACTCGATGGTCTGTACATTGGTAGACTTCTCGGCCTTCTTATCCTGTAACTTCACACGCAATTCGTCGATATCAAACGGCAAATTGCTGTGGTTCTCGACAGAAAAATCAATGAAGAAGTACTCGCCTACTACATAGATGTTGTTCAAACGCATGGTCAGTCGGTTGGCCTTCGTGAATGTACTACGATAGTGAGCCGAAGAATTCCAGACTTTCATGGCATAGCCTACCATGTCTGATGTCGACATACTGACATCAGGATTGTGAAAGGCATTGCGCTCTACAAGCTCTACTTCTTTGTCTGAAACGGCTTCCTCAATCTTGCTCGTATAGACTAAGGCATACTGGACACGGTAACGTTCTGTAATAATGGTGATGATGCCTAACAGCTCTCCGTCATGGTGATTACCGGTCTTGGGCTTAACACGCACGACGTTATCCAAAGGTTTGTCGCCGGCCACGGAATCCGTCGAGATGTCTACCATGCGGATAGGCTCCGAAGCTGTGATAATCGTCGATACGTGCTCATTGACGGTAAGCTGGTCGATATTGATCAGTGTCTTCTGTGCACTCACAGTGATGACAGACATCAAGGCGATCAAGAGCAGTAAGACACGCTCCTTAAAGCTGCTCTTTTTATAGTTGTTTTGAATATTTGTTTTCATAAAGCTTACTTGTTTGTTATTCTTTATATTACTGTCGTTGCTTTTTACTACTGCTATTGTTGTTATTTTCTCGCTGACTACTGTCAATGAGATAGACCTTAGTACCATATTTCAAGCGGACGACATTACGCTTGAACACTTTCCCGAAAGCACTCATAACTTTCGTAGAAGCATTTCTCGCTGCCTGTGATGCCCATCCTTTGATACCAGATGTAGAACCGTCATTTTCTACAATATCATTACCGCCATCCATTGCAGAACTGACCACATCCTTTGCTGTTTGTCTGAACTGGCTCTGGGGTACATACAATCCCTCCAAACCGTCAGTATCGAAGATAGACAGACTGACAGGGATGATGTCGTCGTGGAAGAAAATGCTCTGAACGGTTCCCTTGACTCGCTGTGAACCAAAGCCGCTCATGGAGGCATACAGATAGGTTCCCTTCTTCACGATGATATCACCGATCTCAATGTCATCCAACAGGCGAAGACGAACACGACTTCCATCAACAGCCTTGATGTTTTCATCAATGATAGCTGTGATAAGCTTGGACTGATCCTTGTTGGAACTGATGGTATTGAAATAATCAGAGTTCTGGCGAACTTTCTTGACAGCCTTGATAGGTGTTTCCTTGCCAGTAATCTCTCCGGCCTCGGACATGTGCCCATTGCCACCCTGACCACGGTTGTCGTCATAGCCACCGTTGCCGCTTCGATAGTTTCCACGAGATCCGTTACCGCTGCCATCGCCATAGCCGTTGCCATAACTGCCGTCGGTACCGTCTGTGCTGCCGTTTCCTCTGTTTCCATTCGGGGCATAGCCCAACTGATTAACGACACGGCCATAGTCGCTGCCATTATAGGTGGGGGATGAAGAGAGGTTGCGGTTGATGGCGTCCATCTCCCTTCTCCGTCGCTCTCTTTGAGCACGGGCGATTTGGGTATCACTATAAGGATCCGTGAACTCATCATCCGAATCGTAAGATGTACTGCGACTTCTGTTATACGAACGCCGCTTCAAGCTCTCTTCCCTGACACGGTTCTGCATGGCTCTCAGCTCCATGGCTTCCTTGGCACGGTCATCCTGTGCCGACACGGCTCGGGCTTCGTTCTCGCTATACTTAGATGTATATTCTTCTTTCTTTCGTATCGAGTCATTATCATTCTCGACACTCTGAACTCCGGAATAGTCATCGATGTTACCATATTCCTTCTCCGTGTTGTCCATCTTGGTACCCAAGGTGCTGTCTGTATATGCCTCCGGCAGATCGGAATTGAGATAGTTTGTAGACCGTAATCGTGAATTGCCTGAGTTGTCAGTATGCAAAGACGATATGATCATATACCCTAAGAACAACACGATAGGATAGATGCACGCCGGAATTACATATTTCGGCTGCTTTAAGTCTATACGCTTTAAATCCATCTCTATCTATTTTTATAGTGAGTACGTTGATAATTCATAGCTGAGTCCACCTGCTCAATAGAGCTGCCTTTCTGATTCTTACTGTAACTGTAGTTTTGTACTAATCCAATGATGTTTAATACAAACAAACTGATCACAAGACCAAAAGAAATAGCCAGAAACGCTATGCGATGGTTGTTTGCCCACATCTGTATCTTCATCATCAACCAAGTGAATCCGCTTCTCTCTGCGAACTTTCGTCCTGCCTCTACCTCTCTTTCGTAACGCTCCTTGTAACGAGGATCGTTCTTGTCTGGCATCGGCTCTCCTGTAAACATTTTCTTCCAACTCATTGTTTTACATTTTGCGGTTTACGTTAATACTGACTCTTTTGCTCTTCTGACAGATCCTTGTTGACAAGGGTTCGCCAGTTAATGATCAGCAGTCCATGTGGATTGTTCTCAGTACGGGGTACTCTCTTTAATCCTCCAGACGTGATAAGCTGTCTGTACAAGATACTTGTACGACGCTCGATACGCTGACGACCGTAATAAGTGAAGGTCATCTTGCTTTTGTCAAGCTTGATGCTGTCACAGAAGATACTGCATATCGTACTGGTACCAATGACATTGGAGTAAAATCCCTTCTCCTTCAAGGCGTTATATTGGGCAAGGCCACTCTCGTCTACGAGGTACATTGCCTTCTGCATGGTGTACTCGATATACTTGTCATCTGGGGCAAGAGTGAAGAAGAGATAATGGAACATCTCGACATCACTCTTTGCCTCTACCTCAAAGGTCTCATCCATGTCTGTCTGCTTGACAAGCACTGGAACAGTACCGTCAAGGACATAGATCTTCTTGTGGGCATCAGCTACCATCATCCTAGCAGTGAAAACACTCCCCAAACTGATGACAATGCAACCTGCCATGAAGAAGCAACTTATTATAGTAACCAATTTTATCTTGTTTTCCAAATGCTTTAATACTGCCATAATATAACATTTTTAACGTGGTAAAAGAGCCATTGCTCCCTGCTTGACAGATGAAGATACACCCTCACCAAAATTACGTGTAGAGAAGGCTGTATCACCCTCCGGAATCATCCAAGCTGCAAGGTCTGGAACTAGGTTCAGACACTTCAATGAGACAACGGATGCTACCAACAAGTAACCAGCGGTCATAAAGGCACTCTGGAGATAACCGGTAAAGGTAGCATCGCTGCTACATATCGCTGTCAGGTTCTCAACCTGTACACTCAACACAATGTCAAAGAGCAAGAGGATATAGAATCCTACAAAATATAACATGGCTCCGTAGAAATGAACGGTAAGATAGCGAATAATCCACTTTGCCCAAGCACCTTCCCACTTGGGAAGTATGCTGAATGCCCATTGTATCGGGCCAAAGATCGTAAGCATTCCCAAGAGTATCTGCTGACAGAAGATCGTTGACCACCAACCAATACGATAAATGACAAGGCTTAGGAACATTACGATCTTGTCAAAAGCTACCATCAGTCCGGCAAAGGCTGCCTGATCCGCAATCTTGTTGACTTGCTTCTTGCTGTCCAACTCCTTTTGAACATCGGTGATTCCACCAACTGCATCAGCAGTGTTTTCATCTTTGACACCTTCCTTTGCAACTGATGTTTCTGTTTTTGCCTTCTCCATCATATCGTCACGCTTCTTCAAAAGGGGTAACAGCTCATTGTACTTGCCACTGACTTGCTCTGCCTCATTCTCATAAAGGTCATGGGTATAGCTGCCAATACAGTTGGGGATGTAAGCAAGAGCATCGAGGAGATTGGCATCTCCACCGCCACCTCTTCCAGAATACGATGGTGGGTACCAAAGCAACATGACTAAGGCAATGCCTAAGATCTTCAAGATCTTGAAGACATCAACAGGCTCACCTTTGGCCATCATACGGTAGGCAATACCACCTGCCACGATCAGCGCAAACAAAGCTCCTAATGCCATACTCATCTCCAAAATCCACCAAAACGGGCCTTGACTTCCAATGAAGGTGGAATTGCACAAGAAGGAATTGGTCTGGAAAACTACATTGTCAATGGCTTCCTCGAAGAGGTCTACACCCAACGTAGATGACAAATCTGAGATGGCATCAGCCGCTCCTTGATAGGCATCTCCTCCTGTCGTACCTCCCGACGCTTGTAAAATTAATGGTGTGAATAACATTCTAAATACGTTTTTATGTTTATATTACTTGCTGTTGATTAACTCATAATGTGCTTCAATATCTGTAAAGTTTATCAATCCTTACTTGACAAGACATTCGTTGCGAATTTACTTTGCCAGTCATTAAGACAATCATAAGCGATGACCTTGGTGCTCTTATTCTTCTTGGGCTGAGAAGCTTCTTTGATGAGCTTCTTACTTTGTTTGATATTATATAGCTTGTACAGCATTGAGCAAAGATCTCCATTACGCATTACCAGATCATGGTAAATGGCAAGATACTCTTTCTTTCGCTGGCCTGAGCTCATATAGGCTTTTCTCGTAGCTTTAATGGCATCGTCGATACAATAGTAGATGGTACGCCAGTCCATATACAAGCTATGTGTGCCTCCAAACTGTACGATCTTGTTGATATTGGCCATGAACTTATACTGCATTCCCTCTATCTTGCTTTTTTCACAAAGCCACGCTGCATCGGTAGCTCCGGGGGATCTGTCTATAATGTTTTTTGCCTCTTCCTTGCCTCTATGAACGGCATCTGAGTCTACTCTAGCAGCATACTTGATCTCCTTCTGCGTTTGTTGACGGAAAAGCTCACGATGGGCAAGCTTGGGACTGGTGGGCGTATAAGCATACGCCATATAACCTTTATGCAAGTGGGTGTACCACTCTACAGCAAGAGGGCTGCTGCCTCCTAAGGCACCGGCTCCTGTCTCCATAACAGTGAACTGATTCAGAATCTCAGGTTCATAGTGATATGTTACCTTGACGTATGTCTGTGCCTGTCCTCTATGAGGTAAGGATGCGAGGACAAAAAAACACAGGTATGCTAACAGTATGTTTGCTTTCATATGCTGTCTTTGTTTTTAGTTCGATGAAATATAAAGTTTAGTTGCCTATCAATCCGCCTCTGCCTTCCAGAGCTCTGCTATCAACATCGGAACGGCTGTTAGCCCTGATATCATTGGCGACACGTGTGGCTACTTTCAACCATGCTGACAGACAGGCCGGGGCATCATCAGAGAGATGGACAGCACTGAATACTGCATCCTTCCAATAGCCTCTGCGGCAGATCATATAAATATTCAGCTTTGAATAGGCATTCCAGATAGTATTATGGAGACAGTCCAATTCGTAATTGATTTGATCCAGAGCTGTTAGCAGGGCATACATGGAACAATGTTTGGCACCTGTAATATACAAGGCTATGTCATAATATGACTTTTCCAAATCTTTGACTTGCTCGACGACACTCTTGCCCGTCTCATAAAATGTGTTGATAAGAATCGTGTCTGATGAATATATATTGCGGACAGGGTTCTTTGCCACCAAATCAGTATAGTCTTTTATCAGCCCGGAATAAGCTTTCCAAATATCCATCGTCTCTGAGATGACTGCAATGGAATGTACTCCTACAGAAGTACCTTTGAAGATAAGGCTGAGCTTATCAAAAGCTCTGTCATACTTATCAAGCGAATCGCTCATCTCACGGCACTCTTGTACGGCTGCCTTGCTTTCCTTATGCTCCTCACTGACTGCCTTCTCCTCAATGGTACGGGAGAGCATGGCGGAACTTTCAAGTCTATGATTGGATATCATAGCACGAAGCGACGCAAAATCTGGCTCCAGATAATCTGCATGTACCCTTTGTGGAAAGAGCAACAATACTGCGAGGAACATTAAAACGCTAACTCGCATAAGACTTCTTGTATATGTTATCTTTAGTGGCTCCATAATATCTATATTCTATATTTGAAAACTACTCCGTTTACGATTGTCAATACTACTGATGCTCCGAGGGATCACCAGTGTACATGTTCTCTGTGTTCTTGTAATACTCTAACCGTTTCTGTTCTGACCACCCTTGCATCTCATCGGCCGCCATAAGTGCCTTGCGCCAACGGGAAAAGGCATAGTTGGCAAGGAAGCCTCTGCTCTTGCGGTCAATCATCGAGAGGAATGTCCGCTTTAAGTAGGTTTCCAGACTCTCCTGCTGTGTCAGATACTTGTCAATGAGTACCAACTGTGCATAAATAAGTGTCAGCTGTGCTTCCACTTCACGAGCTATATCGATACGGTCACTCATCCACAACAGATGGATGCCGTCCTCGTCGGTGATGGAATCAATACTGCTCACATAGTCATACTTGGTGCTGATACTACAACCGGGCATGTCTTCCATCAACTGCTGTACTTTCTTATTTACCGCATCAGCACGTGACTGGGCATCTTCTTCCTTATCAAAACGCATGACATCTACAACGGTCTCTGAGGACTCATGTGTGGTGATCTCATAGTCTACATTCAGCACAGCTCGATGTATCCGTATTTTTATAAAGTGTTTTAAAAGATACTTGGGAGGACTGGCAACTCTTAATCTTGCCGTGTAAGTAACCTCACTCTTTATGGAAGGACAGTAACCTTTTACAGTGTAGACATACTCCTTGCTGTCGCTATCATCCCATGTACCCGGCAATGTCCAGTTGATCTGATAGGCTGCTCCTAACTCTTTGAGATTTTCCAAAATTCTGTAACTTGTGTTGTCATCATCTGTCTGATCCTGCCAGTATTCCTGCTGTGCTTCCTGCGTTTCTCTTATTTCATTTTTTATGTCATTCAACTGACTGTAATAATCATCACGAACATCTCTTAACCTATCTTGCTCGACTCTGATACTCGCAATCTTTTTATAATCTCCTGACAGTTGAGCTGCTTTGAGCTGGTCAATGAGTTCATTGAGCTGTTTGTCAATATCGGCAAGCTTGGCTTCCAACTGTTTCTGCTTTGCCTCTTGCTGTGCCAGCAAATCCGCAAGTTGTTGACCATCATTTCCATTCGGATATACAATGGTGTTACCGATAGCAAAATCCTTTGACTTATCATCCAAATCTCTACCTTGCTTGCCATTCTCTTTCCAATGAAATGAGCCTTCGGCAAGCTTGGCTCCGTCATGGCAATTTGCAAGGAAGGTGACATTGGATGCTCCCTTTACTTGCTTGGCATCTGCTTCCTGATAGTAGGCAGGCTCATCCTTGCCTAACTTATATTGTGAATGTCCAGCAGCTTCGTTGGTCTCTATCGTACTGTTATAATAATCGAGCTTGTTGTGCATCTTCTGCGTGAAGGCATCCAAATCCATTGTCTTGGAATCATACATCTCTTCATAGACATCTTTCTCGACATTCCACTTGTCTTCTACAACTACGGAATAGGAATAGAAGCAATGAAGCTTACGGTGCCTGCCACCCAAACCGTGCTTGTAACTTTCTGTGTAGTCTTTGTGGTTTAGAGTGTAGGTGATCTCGCAATGATGATTAGGATGACTCTTGTTGTACTCGGCAACTCTGTCTTCATCCCAACCGCATTTGTTCTTGGCCATCTGCTTTAACTGATTCCGCTCAGCAGTAGTCAAATAGTGATGCTTCATCTCATCCTTTTTTCCCTGAAACTCTAACCACTCGCTACTATTGTAATCATTGCCATCTGCAGGAGTAGGGGTGTAGTCACAAAGAATGTCATCTCCCTTATCTTCTGAGTAGATGTACCAACGTTGACGGTAGTACTGCTCTGAGATGTGTTTCAGATAGTCGCTGATAAAACCTTCTACGCTGTAGTCGTCATACATGAAGAGCTTGTACACCCCCTTGGGCGCACTCGTTCCGATAACGGCAAGGAGTATGTCCTTGGCGTTGTCGGCATGATGAATGTTGTCATACAGGGTCTTGTACTTGTTATACAAACGAAAGACTTCATCTGGTTTTGTCTTAAAGACCTTGCCAATCTCAGAAAACTCTGCATAGTTGCTCTCGCCAATATCCTTACCGGCCGAAGCAATAGCTGCACCGATATTCTTGAACTCTGACAAGATCTTTTTGATGTTGATATTCTTGGCTACTGTTATGGCATCATTAATAGCTTTGCGCCAATTGACTCCATCAAACTTCGACAGGTCGAAATACTTGCGCAACGCTGTATTGATAACCAGAAAAGGCACGTCCTTAAAACTGAGCTTGCCATTCGTGGCTACCAGTTCAAACTCCTTACAGAGATTTTCTACATTGGTAGTCACACGAAAAAGATAAGGCCCCCATTCAAGACAGCCTTCCGGATTCTTGATGAGCTTGATAGCAACATCCAACAGCATGGGATTGATGCCGTTCATCACTAGATTTCTGATACGCTGATAGTAGAACTCTTCTGTGTCAGAGAAAAGTCCTACATTAGTCAAAGAACGACGATCCTTGTACTTTGACAAATAGATACCGGCAGTAGCTATACCGGCACTACCGTAATGAGAAAAGATTTCATTAAGATGGTCAACAGCCTCCTGCTCAATTTTATTTTCTGTATCAAAAGTAGCTTCCATCGTGGTAGTAGTGGCTACATCAAAATTTACCGATCCCAAGGACATTTGTCCGTAGCACCGGAAACTACAAACGATGAGCAGTAATGCTGTTAATATCTTTTTCATGTCTGCATGTTTTTACATGTAATCTTTATTCGGATCGTCAAATTATCTTTCAATATTGTTAGCTGATATTCAAGACTCGTCCGTCCTGAATGACTTTCTTCGCAAAATCGATGGACTTCTTGATACCGCTCCGCTGCCAGTCTCGCACAAAAGCTTCTACTGCATGAGCATGATCGGTATGTAGCTGACGCTTGTAAAGCTTCAAAGCTTCCTTTTCTACCTTTTCTGTAGTATAGCTCATATAACACTCTGGAGGTTCTTCAACTCCGTAAACCTCTCCGGTTGTGCCTCGTTTGATGAAGACTTCCTTGAAAGGTGATCTGTCATCATGGTTGTCCAGCCTGTTGATGGTAAATATCTTCTTGCAGTCGATGTCGCTCAGTGCAAGTGTTGCCTTGATATCATCAAACTTATCCATGAACTTGCTCTGGTCAAGGAGCATGAAGACATCGGAATTACTAATGATGGCTTCCTTGACAATAGGGGAGGAGGTGATATCCTCAATCTCCTGTGTCACCACACCGACCATTGCCCAGTGCTTTCGGGCTGTCTTATAGAGGTACTTGATGTACTCTGCCATGATAGGGGTTGCGATGGCTTTCCATGCTTCCTCTATGACAAGACACTTGCGGCCTTTTTTCAAACGCATCTTCTGGGTAAATACATCCATGATGATGAGCACAATGATTGGGAACAACACGGGATCGTCCTTGATCTTGTCGATCTCGAAGACGATGAACTTCTCATCAAAGAGTGAGGTGTCCATGTCATTGTTCAAGGTGTACTCTTTCTCACCGCCCTTATAGAAGGGCTTAAGAATGGTAGCAAAGTTATCAATAGCAAAGTCTACATGCTGCTGGGCCATGATCTGGGGTATGCGCTCCAGAGCAAACTCATAGTAGCTGTTGAAACTCAACTCTGACACCTTCATGTTTTTCTTCTGATGCTCGATCTTGGCGATGCGACGCTCGATACGCTGGAGATAACGGTTTTCGATAACTTCCGGAGTAAGTTTCATCAGCTGGTTCCTTGCTGCCATCTTTTCTCCTTCTGTCGATGCCTTGTCGTCAATAACTGCTTGTAGCTTACCTTTTAAGCGCTGCTCTCGCTCGCTAGTCCCGTTTTGCTTGTCTGATTTCACCGTCAGATCGTCAAGCTCATAGTCATCTCCATAACGCTCTTCCATCTCTTCCTCGAACTTCTCATACTTGCCATTCTTCTTGTCGTCAAGCAAAAGGATATCACGCATGTTTTTGCGCTCTTCTTCTGAGAAACCGTTAAAAGGATGGAAGTAGGCTTCGTAATAATCAATAATGGTTTGGTTGATGATAACATCCTCCAGTTTCGTGGGCAAAGAGGCTCCCTTAAAAATCAGGAAGATGAGCGACTTCAAGAAGTTTTTCTTCTCCAAGAAGTTGCCCTTATACTCTTCCTCGGTGATCTTGAAAGGATTCATTGAGATGGGGTGATCCTTACTGTATGTAATGTATGTGCCATTGAAGTAGGAGCATAGTCCTTCATAGCTGTCACCGGTATCTACGATGACAATATCTGTATTCTGCTCATAATACTGACGCATAACAGTATTCATAAAGAAACTCTTGCCGCTTCCACTGGGGCCTAACACGAAAAAATTGGAGTTGTTGGTGTACTTGATCTCGCCTTCCTTACCTGTCAAATCCAAAGGCATGGGGAGCCCCTGCCTGTCGGTATAATAGCACTTGATAGGTGTCTTGTCTCCATGTGTCTGACGCTCTTTATACATCAGACAGAAGGCAGGCTCTGACAAGGTAAGGAAACGGTCATACTCTTCATTGGTCTGAAAGCAGTTGCCAGGGAAAGAACAGACAAAGAGCTCTAACTGGTTATCTGTGCGCTTGGACAGGTGAATGTTGTTCTTGGCAAGAGTATTTTCCAGATAGTTGGTGATCTTAGGGAAGTCCTTGTCGGAATCTGCCGTAACTACAAGACTGAAATGTGCCCATACCAGATGACGACCATTACGGGCTATCTCTTCCTTGACAGCCTTGATATCATCGACACAGATCTGGTTACTGGGATTGGGAATTGAGGCATGATGGTTCATCTCCTTGTCCAGATGTGCCATAACTCTTCGTTGATTAGGTACAAAGAAGACTTGGTTGTAGACAACAGTATCGGTGTCTACAACATGGTCAATGCCACTCAACAGATCTTCCGAAGATACGATGTTGTTGATGGCCATTACGGAATAGGGACGGAGATTGGCAGGAAGACCTACATCGTCAATATCCAGTAAACTGTAAACCTTCATATGGCGGTCTCCCATGCCTATCTCTTCCTTGCCTACATTGAAATCAGAAAGTGAATAGGTTTCATGGCCGAAATCTTGCGCGAGATAACGGTCTGTATAGTCCTGACAGGCTTTGCTGCCAAGGAAGTGACAGCTGATCTGATTAATCTTCAAACGGTCATAGACTTTGTTGACCTTGACAAAGAAGTCCTTGTAACGGGACTCGTCATATGTTTTGAATCCTCCTTGACGGCCTTTCTGGGTAACAATGAGGTAGGTCTTCTGCTCCACAAAAGGACGACCGTCGAAGAAACGAAAATAACAGTTGGACAGGAAATGCTTGCTGTCTGCCCCTTTGGAAGCATCCTTGAACAACAGAGAGGACATGTGGAAATGCTTACGCACGAAGATATCTTGCTTTTGTATGGCGTAACCATCGCCCAGTGACTCCATGATGGATGACATCAAAGTTACAAAATTATAGTACTTGTCGGTGTCTGCGCTATACTTGGCAATGGGATTCTCTAAGCTGATGATACACGAATAGTCTCCGGACATCGTGTACACAACACCCTTGCCATCTACATCCTCTACGCTAAAATAGACATTCTTGAAGATCTTGGCACGCTTACCACCCGTACCAAAAGCCTTGACGGAAATGCCCATACCAAGAAGGATGCTCAGAAAGATAAGTATGACAACTACAGCAAACATTCTATATGCTATATGGTTTTTATGATATATTACTTACTTTTACTTCAAAAACGGGGCTTGACTGTCCTGTGATATCGAATATTGCTACATACGATAAACAAGCCTTTCTCGGTGTTCTTGGTATGCAAGCCATGATGCTGCTTTACCAGAATCATCACACCTCCAACAGCTAAGATGATACCTGCAATGATTAATGAGGGTAGGAAGCCGAAGATGGCATAACCTCCTAGGAACGAAAGTAAGGTTCCAGCAACGGTTCCTAACCCCCAAAAGACATATCTACCACGGAGCCCGAAGGCTTCAAAAGGCCGTTGAAGCCCTTTGAAGACTGGGTACTCCTGATTATTGTCTGTCTGCTCCAGCATTATTCCGAAATACCGAAGAACTGAGGCAAGAAGGTGGCAGCAGCAATGAGGAAGATACAAGCACCAACGATCATCATGATGCTCTTCTTGACATCCTGCTCCTCGTTGTTCATCTTGATATACACGGAGATACCACCACCGATGGCGATGATACCGGCAAGAGCGTAGCAGAGTACACGAACCGGCTTAATGTACTTAACAAGTGATGTTGAAATGGCACCGATAGCCTTTGTGCCAGTATCCATACTGGCGTTTGATTGAGCACTAACCGTGACAACGACAAGCATACAGAGCATCATGGCAAATGTACGACGGTTGGCAGAAATAAAAGCTGCCGCCTTACGAGCTCCCTTAGAAACTCCTGAAACTAACGTAGTAATTACTTTGTTGTTTGAAAACATAAAAATTAAATTTGAAATGAAACTTATTTGGATATATAATTGTGTTATTCTCAATGATGTAAACCACCATAGTTGCCCCACTCAAAGCCAAAGAATCCGGGTAGAACAATACTGGCTGCTAAAAGGAAAATACAAGCTCCCACTAAAGTATAAATGGCTTTCATCACACCGTCCTCACCAGACTGCATCTTTATGTAGATCGTAGTCGCACTATACAAAGCGATGATTGAGGCAAGGACATACAAGACTGTAAGAACTGATGTCATCACAGCTAAGATGTACACAACCATGTTATACAGAGCATAAGTGTGACTTGTATAGTCTGTTGCCCCACATGCAGGGGTGGCATTGGCAATGGCCGTGGATGCTGCAAAAAGCACCATAGTCAGCATCAACTGTTTGTTTCTGCTCATCATAGTTCGTCTTCCTCTAAGTCTAAATCGTAAGATGCATCGAGCTCGTCGAGGGCGGCTTCCAACTCGTTAGAAACAGTAACAGAGCCTTCTATTTCAACATTGATAAGTGTGGCTTCCTGCTCTGCTTCCTCTGTACTTGCCAACAGGTCGTTGTCAGAGGCATTCAACACATCTTCCGGGGTATTTACATTATGAGGATGGTCAGCTGTACCGGCAGTGGCACCTAACGGTGCTGCTGGTTGCGGTTCGTTGCCGCTATAACCGTTGTCGGTAGATTCCTTCGGCTGTTCGCCATCCTCGTCAATGGTGAAGGATCCGTCCTCTCCCTCGCTGACTACAGTCGGCTTGCTGTCTTCACCTGTACTCTCTCGCTTGTCTCCAATGGACACGCCGCCTGTACTGATGACTTCCACATCATGTTTTGTTGTCTTCCTGCCTCCTGACGCATCCATTGCCATCATCACAGCAAAGTAGACTAAGAAGATAAAGGTCACTATCGACGCAAAGATTGCAAATGCTCCCATATATTACTTGTTTCGTTCCTTTTTAATTTTTGTATGCAAAGTAAATAAATGTTGAATACATGAAAGGTATAAAGAAAATAAAAGACTTATATTAACACTTTTACGTTTCTCAAAACAAGGGCGAATTCAAATAGCAAGTGCAAATTTACGAAAGCTTTTCGTTAAAGCATTCT
>OGEO01000880.1_pt1 | contig 22930 bp, 18 predicted proteins | sample 1570661 | NCBI WGS metagenome assembly OGEO01 (sample SAMEA2582142, study PRJEB24529) | metagenome | biome: Human gut stool | place: China | collected 2011
TCTTGAAGTTTTTCACGGTCAAATTCAGATGTTGTTGTTTCCAATTGAGACTTGATGAGGTTAACACGGTTAGCAATCGCTTCTGTGCTTCCTGCACCTTCAACGATAACTGTGCTATCTTTATCCACAGTTACTTTCGAAGCTTGACCAAGTGCTGCCATAGTTGCATCCTTAAGTTCAAGACCAAGATCTTCAGTAATGACAGTTGCTCCTGTCAATACGGCAATGTCTTCCAACATCGCTTTACGACGGTCACCAAAGCCAGGCGCCTTAACAGCAACAACATTGAAAGTTCCACGAATCTTGTTAAGAACAAGTGTAGGAAGAGCTTCACCATCCACATCATCAGCAATAATCAAGAGTGGACGACTTGTCTTAAGCACTTCTTCCAAGAGTGGAAGGACATCTTGGATATTTGAAATTTTCTTGTCAGTCACAAGGATAAATGGATTATCAAGGTCAGCGACCATCTTTTCATTATCAGTAACCATGTACTGAGAAAGATAACCACGGTCAAACTGCATACCTTCAACCACTTCGAGTTCAGTCTCCATACCACGTGACTCTTCAATAGTGATAACACCGTCATTACCCACACGTTCCATAGCTTCTGAAATGTATTCACCAACTTTTTCAGAACGTGATGAAACCGCTGCGACTTGGGCAATAGCTTCTTTATTAGCAACTGGTTGTGCAATGGCTTTAAGCTCTTCCACGGCTGTAGCTACAGCTGCTTCAATCCCACGACGGATACCGATTGGATTAGCACCAGCCGTTACATTTTTAAGACCTTCACGGACGATAGCCTGTGTCAAAACAGTGGCTGTAGTTGTTCCGTCACCGGCAATATCATTAGTTTTTGAAGCCACTTCGCTGACAAGCTTAGCACCCATATTTTCAAAGTGATCTTCGAGTTCAATTTCTTTAGCAATTGTCACACCATCATTAGTGATAAGAGGTGAGCCAAAAGCTTTTTCCAAAACCACGTTACGACCTTTAGGACCAAGCGTTACCTTAACTGTATCAGCCAAAGTATCAACACCACGAACCATTGCTGCGCGTGCATCTGATGAAAATTTAATATCTTTTGCCATAGTTACTCCTTCTTTATCTTACTTTATATCTGATTAGCATAGACCTAGGCTAGGACCGCTAAAATATCTGCTTCACGGATAATTGAAACGGAATCATCTCCGTCTTTAACATTGACACCTGCACCATTTTCAACAAGAACTTTATCGCCTGCTGCAACACTAGGTGCAATCAATTCACCAGTAAGAGTACGGATTCCTTCACCTACTGCCAAAACCTCAGCAGTTTTTGTAGCTTCATGACTGGCTCCTGCCAATACAAAGCCACTAGCTGTTTTTTCTTCTGTTTCTTCAAAACGGACAACGATACGATCGCCCAATGGTTTCAATGCCATACCAATTACCTCCAAATGTTATTTGTTATTAGTAACGTGTGAAACGTTATTTTTAGCACTCATTAAGCAAGAGTGCTAATCTATATATTTATTTTAGCACTTGGTCAAAAATAGTCAAGAAAAAACTACCCAAAATCTGAACTTTGGATAGTTTCTTTTTTTGTTTGTTAACCGAGCACCAAGGCATCATCATTGAGGACTTGTCCACTATTTTTGTGGAAGAGGTCCATAAGTTCTGCAACAGTGAGATTTTTCTTTTCTTCACCTCGCACATCGACGACGATTTTACCATGATAGAGCATGACTAGACGGTTCCCATATTCGATAGCATGTTCCATATTATGGGTAATCATAAGAGTTGTCAATTCTTGTTCTTCAACAATCTTACGTGTCAAATTCATGACCATGTCACTTGTCTTAGGATCTAGGGCTGCCGTATGTTCATCCAAAAGCAAGATTTTCGGACGAACCAAGGTTGCCATAGCAAGTGTCAAGGCCTGACGTTGTCCACCTGACAAGAAATTAGCATCGGTCTTCATACGATTCTCAAGACCAAGACCAAGATCTACCAAGGCTTCCTTGAAGACTTGACGTTCGCTTTCAGTGATAGACTTTTTAAAGAAGCTACGTTTCTTACCACGACGATAGGCAATAGCCATATTTTCTTCGATAGAAAGGTTTGTCGCTGTCCCCATTCGAGGATCTTGGAAAACACGACTAATATCTTTAGAGCGCTCATCTACAGATGCTTTCTTAATAGATTGCCCCTCCAACAAGATATCCCCCTCATCAATGCTAAGAACACCAGCAATTGAATTCATCAAGGTTGATTTACCAGCACCATTTCCCCCAATAACGGAGATAAAATCTCCCTGTTCAATGTCGAGATCCAAACCACGAAGGACGTGATTTTCATTGACCGTGCCTTTTTCAAAGGTTTTATGAATCTGTTGTAAACTAAGTAAAGCCATTACTTGTCACCTCCTGGAGTCAAGGATTTGTTAGGTCTGATTTTCAATTTTTGTCGTACTTCTGGCACATAAAGGATGATAGCAAGTAAGATGGCTGAAGCCAATTTCAACATCTGAGCATCAACATTCATGGCAAGGATAATAACCAAGACCAAACGGTAGAGAACAGCTCCTACAACAATTGACCAGAGGCGTTTGTCAAGCGGTAGATACTTGACGATAACCTCAGCCAAGATGATTGCAGCCAAGCCATTTACGATTGTACCAGTACCCATATTCATATCCGCATAGCCATTGTTTTGAGCTAGGAGGGCACCTGATAGGGCAATCAAACCATTGGAAATCATGTAGCCAAGAATCTTCATACGGTCAACCTTGATACCATTGGCTTCACCCATGGCAAGGTTATCACCTGTCGCACGAAGGGCCAGACCAACCTGCGTATTAAGGAGGACAACCAACATAAGCACTACCAGACTAACAAAAATCAGTCCTAATAGAATCACACCATTCAGCTTAGACAAACCAAGTCCCATCACCATAGTTACTAGCGTATTATGTCCTGATAGAGAGACATTGGCACTTCCAAGAACCAAAAGGTTAACTGAATAGAGCCCTGTTAAGGTAATAATCCCTGTTAAGAGTGCTGGTATCTTCATTTTCGTATGCATAAAGCCAGACACCGCTCCAGCAAGCATACCAGCTACAAAACCACCTAGAGTCGCAAAGATTGGGTTAATCCCACGGATAATCATGATAGTTGTCGTAGCAGCACCAAGTGGGAAGGCCCCCTCAGCTGTCAAATCAGCAAGGTCCAAAATACGGAAGGTAATGAAGACCCCAATAGCCATAATAGCCCAGAGAAGCCCCTGAGAAATGGCTGTTAGCACCACATTTGAAAATCCTTTTTTAGAAGACTTATTGACCTTAAGCTTAATGACACCCTTATCTTTTTTAGCAATTGGTTTGTCATCTTGTGTTGATGCTTTAGATTCCTCGTCACTAATGCTAGAAACATCAATACCAAGTTCTTTAGCCATGTCATGGTTTACTACAACATTAAGTGTTTTAGGATACTCGGCATCGACATCCTTGATCTTCTCACCTCGGAGAACACGGCCTGCCAACTTACCTGTTTGACGTCCAAGCGCTTCATAGTTGGTTCCATAAGTGAATAGGACACCTTTTTCTACACTACCAGCGTCACTACCAACAACTGGAACCTTAGTCTCTTTAGAAAGATCTACCAAGGTATTAATAGCACTAACAATGGTATTATCAGTTGGGATGAAGATGACTTCGGTCTGACTCATCAAGCTCTTGGCTGTATCTTGGATATCATTGGTTGATGAAATTCCTTTGATAACCGTTTCAATACCAGCTTCCTTGAAGTATTTCTTGGCTTCTTCAACCTGAACTTCTGAGTTACGCTCACTGGTCGTGTACATAATCCCAACTTTTTTAGTGTTTGGAAGGACCTTTTTCAACAACTCAACTTGTTTGTTGATTGGTGACATGTCGCTTGTCCCTGTCACATTTCCTCCAACATTGTCCATAGACTTAACCAATTTAGCTGAAACTGGATCTGTAACAGCTGTAAAGAGAATTGGCTTGTCCTTTGTCAAACTACTCAAAGACTGGGCTGCTGGAGTTGCGATAGCCAACATGACATCATTATCTTCAATAAGCGACTGAGAAATCGTCTGCAAGTTAGACTGATCTCCTTGTGCATTCTGATAATCGATTTTGATGTTCTTACCGTCGACGTAACCTTCCTCTTTGAGTTCTTCAATGAACCCTTTACGTGTCGCTGACAAGGAAGGATGTTCCACATATTGGAGCACACCGACGTGAACCAAATCTTTATTAGAAGCATTGGAACATGCTACTAAGAGGACAGCTGTGATAACAGCCATCATACTGACCAAGAATTTCTTCATCTTGTATACCTCTATTTTTATTCTATCTATTTCCAATTTTCTGTCATCTTTTTTCCGAGATGATAGAGTCAAAAGAAAATTAAAAATAGACCACGGTATGAAAAAAACCAGTTAGGACAGGCCCAACTGGTTTTATGCATCTTGACTAGCACAGGCTAGCTTATGTCACCGGTTAGACCTATTCATCTAATCGGCTAATCCATCACAAAATGCTTTAGCTTCATAGATACAAACTGACTGACGCTTGTATCCTGAAACACAAACGTCCTATCTAAAGAAACTAAAGTAATAAAAAGCTTTAAGATTTCCCAAATGGGTCGCTTTGTTAAGCATGTGATGCCTCCGTAGTTATGATAGTCTTAAGTTTACACTATTTAGACAATTCTGTCAAATTGGAATTTACTCTCTTTTCTCTCAATTTATCATTGTCACTGCAAAAGAAAAATCTCTTCCTGCTCCTGCAAGAAAAGATTTTTTAGATTAAGCATCTTGTTCGGTTGTTAAGATAGCAAGTGTCTCAATTAAGTTATCGGCATTAACTTCAATAGTATCACCAGTTGCCTTGATTTTGACTTCAACAACACCTTCGCTAGCTTTTTTACCAACTGTCACACGGATTGGAAGTCCAATAAGGTCACTGTCAGAGAATTTAGAACCAACACGCTCATTACGATCATCTGTCAAGACATCATAGCCTTCAGCCATAAGAGCAGCTTCCAAACGTTCTGTCAAAGCATTGGCTTCCTCATCCTTAGTGTTAACTGTAATCAAGTGAACATCATACGGAGCCAATTCTTTAGGGAAGTTAATTCCCCATGCATAGCGGTATTGACCTTTTGGTGTCTTGTTAACAAAGAGACGTGCATGTTGTTCGATTACAGCTGACAAGATACGGCTAACACCGATACCGTAACATCCCATGATAATTGGAACAGCACGGCCATTTTCATCAAGAACGTTAGCACCCATACTTTCAGAGTAACGTGTCCCAAGTTTAAAGATATGACCAATCTCGATACCACGCGCAAACTGAAGGACACCTTGACCATCTGGTGAAATTTCACCCTCTTTAACTTCACGAATATCCACGTATTCTGCCTTGAAGTCACGCTCTGGGTTAACCCCTGTCAAGTGGTAACCATCTTCATTGGCTCCAACAACCACATTAGCCACGTCTTGAACCTTACGGTCCGCAACGATACGAACATTTTCAGGAAGGTTAACTGGACCAAGAGAACCGAAGTTAGCGCCAAAGACTTGACGTGCTTCATCTTCTGTAGCTGGTTCAAGGAAATCAGCAGCAAGGTAGTTTTTCAACTTCACATCGTTAACCTGATCATTACCGACAAGAAGGGCCACCACTGGTTCATCATCAGCAATGAAAAGCAAAGTCTTGATGGTTTGTTCTTCTGGAACATTCAAGAAAGCAGCAACTTCATCAATTGACTTGCAATCTGGTGTTTCAACTCGAGTCACTTCTTCTTGAGTCACAACCTTAGTCGCTGGTGTGTAGGCGTTTGTTGCCATCTCAAGGTTAGCTGCATAGCTTGACTCTGTAGAGTAGGCAATTGTATCTTCACCAGATACCAACCATGATGTCAATTCTTTCTTGATTTCTTCCATGACATCTTCTGGAATCTCATCCAATGAAGCAATTGACTTGTCAAGAACTACCCAACGGTTGAAATCTGTACGCTCAGGAGTAACCGCCATAAATTCTTGAGAATCCTTACCACCCATGGCACCACCATCACCGATGATACCCTTAAATTCAAGGCCAGCACGTGTAAAGATAGCCTCGTAAGCTTTACGGTAGTCTTCATAGGTTACATCCAAATCTTCATAGTTTTGGTGGAAACTATAAGCATCCTTCATGATAAATTCACGTGTACGAAGAAGACCGTTACGAGGACGTTTTTCATCACGGTATTTTGATTGGATTTGGTAGAGATTAAGTGGTAATTGTTTGTATGATTTAACCGCATCACGAACCAAGGCTGTAAACGTTTCTTCGTGAGTTGGACCGAGGATAAAGTCAGATTTATCACGGTTTTTAAGTTTATAAAGGTCTTCACCGTAAGTTTCATAACGACCTGACTCACGCCACAAATCTGCTGTCAAAAGCGCTGGCGCCAACATTTCAACCGCACCGATTTTTTCAAACTCCTCACGCATGATGGTTTTGAATTTCTCGATAGCACGATTTGCCAATGGCATATAAGCATAAATACCAGCAGAAACCTGACGCACGTAACCCGCACGTACCATAAGGGCATGACTGATAACTTGAGCATCACTTGGCATTTCACGAAGTGTTGGAATCAACATTTTACTTTGTTTCATCATTTACATACTAAGGAGGCTGGCCCTTGGGTCAAGTCCCTTAGACTTCCTTTCGTTTCTTTGTTTCTAATTAAAAGAAAGCACGCATAATATCATTCCAAGTGACTGCAATCATAAGAACAACCATGATAGCAACACCTGCAAGTGTAATATAGCTTTCAATTTCTTGATTAAGTGGTTTACGACGAATGGCTTCAATAATATTCATAACAATTTTTCCACCGTCAAGGGCTGGAATTGGGATAAGATTGAAAATTCCCAAGTTAATTGAGAGCATCCCCATAAGGTTAAGAATGGAAATTAAGCCACTTTCTGAAGCCTGGGCAGACATCTGGAACATAGCAACCGGTCCACCAAGTTTATTCAAACTAAAGTTGGTGATAAGCCCCTTGAGTGCCACGAGAATTTTGAAGGCCCCTTCCCAAGCCATTTGGAAACCACCAAAAATCTTATCTTTAAGACCTGTTTTTAAGGCAGGAGAAACACCCAAAAAGTAGCTACCTTGACTCTCCTTAGGTTTAACAGAGACCGTTTCTTCCTGACCGTTACTTCTCTTAACCGTCACAGAAAGGCTGTCACCTTTGGAGAATTTTTGAGTATTCTCTGTCAATGCTTCCTTCAAGCTGTCCCAATCAGTAACCTTGTCCTTATTGATAGCCTCGATGGCATCACCATTTTTCAAGCCTGCTACCTGAGCAGCACCACCATCAGCCACCTGAATACGGTTGGTTGATGTGTCTTGAACACCACCTTGAACAAAGGCTAAGATAATAAAGACAAGCACCCCAAGAATGAAGTTATTCATAGGACCAGCAAAGTTGGTAATTAAACGTCCCCAAATGCTCGCATTTTGATATTGGACATCCTTAGGAGCGATACGAAGTTCTGTACCATCCTCCTCAACGATAGTGGCATCATGGTCAACCTCATAGGTCTTGGTCTCATCTAGGACTAGACCTGTAATGGTTAACTTATCCTCCAAATCATAGGCAGTGACGTTCATAGGTAAAGCCGTCTGGTCAACCTGGCGATCCGAAAGGTTGATACGTCTTACCTTACCATCTGATCCAATCGTTAGACTGGCAGGGCTACCTGTTTTAATCTCAGTTGTATCTTCACCCCAACCAGCCATACGGACATAACCACCTAAAGGGAGAATACGGATAGTATAAACGGTACCATCCTTACCAGTGTGTGCAAAAATTTTCGGTCCCATACCAATGGCAAATTCACGAACCAAAATTCCTGAACGTTTGGCGAAAAAGAAATGACCAAACTCATGGAAAACGACAATCACACAGAAAATCAGTAAAAAGGTAATAATAGCTTTCATCTAGACACCCCCACTCTTAAAAAAGTCCTAGGAAGTGCATGATTGGGAAAACGAAAATCCAGCTGTCACAACGGTCCAAAATACCACCATGCCCAGGAATGAGATTGCCTGAGTCTTTAACGCCAAAGTGACGTTTAATAGCTGATTCAACCAAATCACCAAATTGACCAAAAATACTAAAGAGAATCGTACAGATAAGCAACCAGAAGAAGTTATGAGGGGCATAAACGCCGTGGTTAATCAAACCAAAGATAAGAGCCACAATAATTGCGGATAAGATACCACCGACACTACCCTCAATAGTCTTATTTGGTGATACTTTTGGCAATAGCTTATTCTGACCAAATTGACGACCAAAGAGGTAAGCTCCAATATCTGTTGCCCAAACAATAAAAAGGGCAAAGAGAACTTTTTCCCAACTATCCAAACGTGCCGCAATGAGATTTTGGAAACCAAAACCAACATAAAAGGCAGATGCGATTGGATAAGCTGCATCATCAAAAGAATAATGGTCGTTATTAAGGACTGTCCCCGCTAGAATCAAAAATGAAATAACAGCGAAACCTGTCACACTAGCATTTGTTGGAAGACTGATAAAATACTGATCAATCGGCACAGCCAAGATAAAAGCTGCCACCATTGATAAAATACCCTCGATAGAGAAAATCTCCAAGTGCTTCATGCGAAGCATCTCAGACACTGCAACCATGGCCATAGCTCCAACCAAAAGTTGGAAAGGAAGACCACCGATAAAGAGCAATGGGAGGAAAATGGCTGCTGCCACACCCCCACCAATTAAACGTTCTTGCATGAGAGGTCCTTTCTAGACACCACCGAAGCGACGGTGACGTTTATTGTAGTCAGAGATGGCTTGACGTAGCCCCTGCTGGTCAAAGTCTGGCCAGAAAACATCTGTGAAGTAAAACTCACTATAGGCAGATTGCCAAGGCAAGAAATTACTAAGACGAAGCTCGCCACTCGTACGGATAATTAAATCTGGATCACGATAGAGGTAAGGCAATTTATCTGTCATCAAATGCTTAGCAATGAGATCTTCATCAATAGCTTCAGGACTGAGTTTTCCTGCTTCAACCTCTTTAGCAATCGCTTGAACAGCAGACACAATCTCCGCACGACCACCATAGTTCAGTGCAAAGTTAAGAACCAAACCGGAATTATGTTTTGTCTGCTCAACTGCCTTTTCAAGAGCATCTAAGGTTTCCTTAGGCAAACGACTGTTATCTCCGATTGTCAAAATACGAACATTGTTTTTGTCTAATTCTGGTACATACTTGTTAAAAAATTCAACTGGCAAATTCATGATGAATTTCACTTCATCTTGTGGGCGTGACCAGTTTTCAGTTGAGAAGGCATATACTGTCAATACCTTAACTCCAAGTTGTGACGCTTCGATAGTTACCTTTTGCAAGGCATCCATCCCAGCCTTATGCCCCATCACACGTGGTTGTAGACGTTTTTTAGCCCAACGGCCATTTCCATCCATAATAATACCGATATGGTTGGGAATATTGTCTAGAACCTCTTGATGAGATTTTTTTCTAAATTTAAACATGGAATATCCTCTAAATATAGTTTACCCTTTATTTTACCACATTTTCAGGGGTTCTGAACAGCTTTTAATACCGATAAGATTAGAAAACGCAAAAAGACCAGGATTTAACCTAGTCTCAAATACACATCTTACTTTTCATCAGCAGACTCAATTGCTGAATCTTCTTCGATAATTGTCTTTTTAGTTGTTTCTGTAGTTGGTGCTGGTGTGATCACTTTCATGATTGAACGACTCAAATCAAATGTCAAGAAGACACCTTCTGCATCCAAAACAATACGGTTATTTTCTTTGTCAATCTCATCGACAATAGCAATCAAACCACCGATTGTTTCAACCTCAGCACCCTTAGCAAGACCTGCAAAACGATCTTCCTGTGCCTTTGCTTGGCGACGACGGCTGAAAGCCACATAAGCAACAATTGCGACCACATAAATGGCCAAAACTAGCATCATATTCATATTTCGTATTCCTCCAATAATTCACTTGGCTACTACTATATCAGATTAAGGCAGGACAAGCAAGACAAATCCTTAGACAGACCACATAAAAACACTTTCCTTATGACGGAAAGTGCTGAATGAGATTACATATCTGCTACGTTGTGATATACCTTTTGAACATCATCGTCTGCTTCAAGCGCATCAATAAGTCCTTCGAAAACTTCAAGGTCTTCACCTTCAAGAGTAACCTCAGTTTGTGGAATCATTTCAAGTTCAGTTACTTGGAACTCTTCTTGTCCGTTAGCACGGAGAGCTTCCAAAGCTTTGTGAAGATCTGTTGGCTCAGTGTAAACAGTGATAGTACCATCTTCTGCTTCTACATCTTCAACTTCTACATCTGCTTCAAGCAATTGTTCAAAGATAGCATCTGCATCTTCACCTGCAAATACGATAACACCTTTTTTATCAAACATGTATGAAACAGAACCTGATGCACCCATGTTACCACCGTTTTTACCAAAGGCAGTACGTACGTTAGCAGCTGTACGGTTAACGTTTGAAGTCAAAGTATCTACGATAATCATAGAACCATTTGGTCCAAACCCTTCATAACGTCCTTCAACGAAAGTTTCATCAGTGTTACCTTTAGCCTTATCAATGGCCTTATCAATAACGTGTTTTGGCACTTGCGCTTGTTTAGCACGCTCCAAAACGAATTTCAAAGCTGAGTTTGATTCTGGATCTGGTTCACCTTGTTTAGCAGCCACATAAATTTCGACACCAAACTTAGCGTAAACCTTAGAGTTTGCACCATCTTTAGCAGTTTTCTTAGCAACGATATTAGCCCATTTACGTCCCATGGGATTCACCTCTTCTAAGAGATTTGTATCTCTGATTTGTTTTTTCTTTTTTGAAAATAGCAAAGCTTGCTAAATTCACAATCCCTTACATTATAGCACTTTGACTGCCGTTAGTAAAATTGAAATAAAGACTAACCATTTATCGTATAAAACAGTTACTCGGTGTCCTCTCCCAAGCAAATAATCTTATCAAAATACGGTTCATTTTCCTTTATAAGATGGTGGGTAACCGTGATATAAGTGATATTGGGATTGCTTAATAATAGGTGCTCAATACGAGTAGCGTTATTATGGTCAAGATTGGCAGTTGCTTCATCAAAAATCACAACAGAACTTCCTTTTAAAAACGCTCTTATCAGGCCTATTCTTTGTTTTTGACCCTCCGAAAAGCTACCGTCGCTTACTTGCTCATCTATACGGTTTAAGAAAGATAAAAGATTAACTCTTTCAAGAACTTCCTTGATGTGCGTATCAGTAATGGCTTCATTCCAAAGAGTTAGATTGTTCCTCAAGGTATCATTATAGATATGAGTTTGACTCCCAACATAGGCACAATTAGATACGATTGAGTCCTCATCAATCTCTTTTAACTCCAATTTCTCAAACAAGATTTTTCCCTCATAATCTTTAAGATTTCCTAGGAGCATATTAAGCAGGGTGGACTTCCCACTACCTGAGCATCCAGTAATAGCGTACTTTCCTCCTTTTTTAAAGGTTTGGGTGAATCCCTCAATAATACCCTTCTCTCCAAAATGATAACTTACATTCTCAAAACGAACATCCTGAATAGTCGCTATGCAAGTCTTTGGATCCTCTGGAAAATTGTGAAATTTTTTTAAGATAGGATCGACAGACTTAATTGTCACTTGCAGCTGATTAATGGTGGATAGAGAGTTAAAAATATTACCTGAGATCTGGCCTACCGAGGCAATTGTTCCAACAGTAATATTTCCAAAAATAATTAACAAACCGGTTAAGAGTAGTATCAACATCTGAGTGATGACTGAAAACAAGGACATCAGAGTCTCTGTACAAGTGCTCCTTTTTGTATAAATGATTTTCTGGGAAATATAGTCCTCAACAATAGATTTCACTTGTCTAAGAAATATCTGTTTACGACTGGCGTAATAAACATCTGCATATCCATATAACTGATCGCTTACTCCAGAAACAAGCTCTTCATTCGCTTGGGAAAATTTCTCCATTGATTTCTGCATTTTATTGGTAAATGGTTTGGGAAGATAGGTCAGACACAAAGTTAAAAAAATGGCTAACAGAACAATCCTTACATCATAACTTAATAAGGCAATAATTGAAAACAAAGTAGTGAATACTGTTGAACAAAGGGTATAAATACTTGTAAAGCCATTTGATTCAATCAATTGGATATCATTATTTAATACTGAGAGATGCTCTCCAATATCACTCTTTCTGAATTCACTAAAAGAATGGTGAATAATTTTACTAAGATAAGACTGACGAATAGACAAAGTCATTTTCTGAATTAGTTTTGTTTGATTTACAGCAATAATATAATTTAAAACTAAATAAATAATGTAAAGCCCTATCTCTAAACCTAATAAAGCTAAAAAGGATTGGATTCGCTTCGATACCAGCTGATTAGTCATTAAAGCCAAGGTTACCGAAGCACTCACGAAAATAGCAGCATTCAAGGCTAACAGTAAGATATGAACTAAATTTTCATATTTGTATTTAAGAATATAGGTTCTCATAGATTTCCTCACAATCTAAATCACCTTGGTATTTAGTCAGTTGGATAAATTGAAGACATGGGAACTCCATATATCCATTGAAAATTAAAAACCATAGTGATATCGTACTATGGTCTTAGTTTATTCTATTTTTTAATTCACTCTATAAAATTGTCATATAGTGGAATTTAACAACTCTTGATACTCTGATTCCTTAGTAAGCAATAAATTTTCCGCACCTAAAGTCCTAAGAGTTTCTAAACACCCCTCAATTAGATTTCTCCCTTCAGTAACTTCACCTGACTTTATCAAGTAGGTTCCCATTACAAATATCAACTCATGTCTTTCATATAATAAAACCTCAGGAATTCCACTATCATTGACTAAATCTAAGTAGTATTTCGCAGAATCTAGTTCATCACGCCGTAAAAACTCATAAGCTGCATTAATAAGAAGACTAAGTCGAATTCTTTGATTTGAGTCGCTCTTTCCAAAAAGGCTAGTTCTATACACGATCTCCTTGGTCAAAACATTAAGTGTCTGGGTGGAAATAAACGACATACTATTTCCTAATATGATTAACTCTCTTTTTCCCCATTGTTCAATGCTAAAAAGATAGTCTGTTAATTCCCTTACCTTATTTTCATCAACTTCTTTATTTGAAACACTTACCAAAAAAGATTCTAGCATAATACTGTTATAGAGAAATGATTTGTCTTGTGTGAGCTCAAATTTATGACGCTCTTCTCCAGCGTACTTCTGTAACAATAAACTATCGTTTTGATAATAAGCCTTACTAGCACTTTCTAATAACTTTTCAGTATGAGTTGGATTATCTTGAGATAAAATACCATAGAACTCTTCAATACTGACATCCAATTTATCTAACAAAAGAAAAAATCTAGATAATGAGATATCAGATTCTCCACGTTCAAATTTTGATAGGAAAGATACTGATAAATAATCACTAGCAAGTTCTTTCAATGTCAAATTCTTTGATAAACGAATTTTTTTCAACAAAGCACCCATTTCCACAGGTCCAATCATGATCCATCCTCCTATGCTTGAACTAATTATAACAGCAATCATTTCTAAATTAAAGAGCCACAAAGCCCAACTAGCCAGTCCAAAACGTTTAAAATAAAAATTCGTAAATTAACCTACAAGAAATAATCAATGGAAAGTTTTAGCTTACAAATGGATAAAAAAAAAGACCAGCCAAAGCTGATCTTATCTGAGAATTACAAGCGAGCGTTAAGTTCTGCTCCAAGTTCTTCAAATCCTGGTTTACCAAGAAGGGCGAACATGTTTTTCTTGTATGCTTCTACACCTGGTTGATCGAATGGGTTGATAGCATTCAAGTAACCTGAAAGGGCGATAGCAATTTCAAAGAAGTAGATGATGTAACCCAATGTAAAGGCATCTTGTTCAGGAAGAGTGATGAACATGTTTGGCACATCACCATCTGTGTGTGCAAGAAGAACACCGTCTGTTGCTTTTTTGTTAACAAAGTCAACATCTTTACCTTGGAGGTAACCAAGTCCATCAAGATCTTCTTCCAATTCAGGGATAATCACGTTCTTACGTGGTTTTTCCACACGAACAACTGTCTCAAAGAGGTTACGTGTACCTTCTTGGATAAATTGTCCAAGAGAGTGCAAGTCTGTTGAGAAGTTTGCTGATGTTGGGTAGATACCTCTTTGGTCTTTACCTTCAGATTCACCAGCCAATTGTTTCCACCATTCTGAGAAGTATTGAAGTGATGGTTCGTAGTTAGCTAAGATTTCAGTTGTGTAACCTTTACGGTAAAGGATGTTACGAAGTGCAGCGTATTGGTAAGCTTCGTTTTCAGAGATTTTAGATGAAGAGTACTCTTTACGTGCAGCGTTAGCACCTTCCATAAGGGCTTTGATATCAGCACCTGAAGCTGCGATTGGCAAGAGACCTACAGCTGTCAATACTGAGAAACGTCCACCGATGTCATCTGGAACAACGAAAGTTTCCCAACCGTTAGCATCTGCTTCAACTTTAACTGCACCTTTTTGGCGGTCAGTTGTTGCGTAGATACGTTTGTTTGCTTCTTCTTGACCGTATTTCTTAACAAGGAGTTCCTTGAAAACACGGAAAGCGATAGCTGGTTCAGTTGTTGTACCTGATTTAGAGATAACGTTAACTGAGAAGTCTTTATCTTCAACATACTCAAGCAAGTCTGCAAGATAAGTTGATGAAATTGAGTTACCAGCGTAAACAATTTGTGGTGCTTTGCGTTCTTCTTTTGTTTGAAGGTTAGCAAAGTGATGATTCAAGAAGTCAATGGCTGCTTTGGCACCAAGGTAAGAACCACCGATACCGATAACAACCAAAACATCGCTTTCTTCTTTGATTTTTTCAGCAGCTTTCAAGATACGATCAAATTCTTCACGATCGTAGTTTTCTGGAAGGTCACGCCATCCAAGGAAGTCTGCCCCTGGGCCAGTTCCTTTGCGAATCATTTCGTCTGCTACTGTTACTTGTGCTTGAAGGTTGTCCACTTCGTGTGGTGCTACAAATTTATCCAAAACTTTTGAATAATCAAATGTAATATGAGCCATTAGTCTCTCCTTATAAAAATTCAATTATAGCTTCTAGTTTACTCTTTTATTTGTCTTTTGACAATGTTTTTTACCCTTATTAGGTCATAATAGGATACAGTTTCTACTTAAATGTTAATTCTGCTTCAAGACCGTAGTGGTCACTTACCAAAGGTTGATTATTGCCGTCAAAAATCACACTAAGGCGCTCTACTGTCCAATCTTGGCTTGCAAAGACATAATCGATACGTAAAGGCTCTTCATTGCCCTTCCAGCCATCGATACCTGGTCCAACTGTATAGCTACCAGTTGTTTCTTTAGCTACTTCAAAACTATCTTGAAGATTGAGCGAGCTAGCCAAGATGGCTTGATGCCCTTCGCGACCTGCTGGGTTATTAAAGTCACCTGCTAGGATGAGCGGTTTCCCAATAGCTTTGAAACGTTCCTCAATACGTGCCCACTCTTCTTGGAAACCTTTGTCCCACCATGAAAGGTGAACACTAGCAACAGCAACTTCTCGGCCATCTACAGTAGTTTCAGCAACTGCTACACGGCGTGTATGGTAGTCAGTTGGATCATCAACATCTGAAACCAAGATTTCACTCGCTGTCAATGGTTGACGTGACAAGACGGCAACCCCCTCATTAAGGTGATCATAACCAATGTGATTATAGGCCCAAGTCCAATGGTATTGAAGCCCTTCTTCAGCCAACTTTTCCACAAGAAGACGGACAAAGTGATCTTGGTGGATTGGTGTTGCGGATGGAAGCGCATGATAGTAAGCATCCGTGTCCACAACAGAAGTCTCTATTTCTTGGTTAACTTCCTGGAAGCAAATAATATCATACTGAGCCTTTAGGATCTGTTCCTTTAAGGTTTGGAATTTCCCTTCTGCATCTTCTTCCATCCAACTGTGAGTGTTTAAAGTTAGAAATTTCATAAGTTTATCCCTCTTCTGACTTGCATCTAGAAATGACATAGGGTCATTTACAAACAAAACAGCCCAAGGGCTGTCTGCTTGTTTATCGTTTAGCAAATTAAAGTTCTACTTTTGCAACTGGAGCGTTAGCAGCCAATTTACCTGTATGTTCTACTTTAACTGATTTGATTGCATCTGCATTTGTAAAGACAACAACTGTAGATGTTTCACGACCTGCTTCACGGATAGCATCAAGGTTTGCTTCAACCAAGAGGTCACCTGCAGCAACTGTTTGACCTTCAGTAACTTTAACGTCGAATGGTTTACCTTCAAGACTAACAGTGTCAAGTCCGATGTGAACCAAAACTTCAAGACCATTGTCAGTTACCAAACCAAGAGCGTGTTTAGTTGGGAAGATACTTGTCACTTTACCAGCTACTGGTGAAACGATTTTACCGTTTTCTGGTTCTACAGCGAAACCGTCACCCATCATTTTTTGTGAGAATACTGGGTCTTTAACATCTTCGATGTTGATAACTTGACCATCAGCGACTGAATGCACTTCATCAGTCACACCTTTGAAGGTAGCTTCTGCTTTTTGAACAGCAGTCATTTGACTTGGAAGTGTTTCAGGGATAACTTCACCTGAATCAAGTACATCTTGGATATCAGATTTCAATACGTCAGCTTTAGGACCGTAGATAGCTTGGACACCTTGACCTTTCATAACAAGACCCATAGCGCCTTCAGCTTTCCATTGTTCTTCAGTTCCAACTTTTTCAGCGTCTTTAACAGTAACACGGAGACGAGTCATACATGCGTCAACGTCGACGATGTTAGCACGTCCACCAAGAAGGTTGATGATGTTGATAACTTGTGAGCTTGCTGAGCTTGTTCCAGCACTTGCTGATCCAGTAGATTCTGATGAAGAATCTTCACCTTGCTCATAGTTACCGTTACGTCCTGGTGTAGCATAATCAAATTTCTTAATCATGAAGTTTGCGATGAAGAACATGATAACACCAAAGAGTACAGTTACCCAAATGAAGTTAACGATATCCATCGCCAAACCTGCGTTAATAGCGAGTGGTGTACGTGTCAAGAATTCGATAGAACCGAATGAGTGCATACGAAGGTGAACAATATCAGCCATTGCAAAAGCAGCACCTTGTACAAATGCGTAAATGATGTAAAGCGGAGTAGCTACGAACATGAACATGTACTCGATAGGTTCTGTTACCCCTGTCAAGAATGTTGCAAGCGCAGTCGCAGTCAACATCCCTTTGTATTGATGTTTCTTATCATCATCAACGTTACGGTAGATAGCTACCACCATACCCATCAAGATACCAAATGAACCAATCATTTGACCAACTTTAAAGCGGGCTGGTGTAACGGATTCAAGAAGGTGTTTGTATTGTTCTGGGTGTGCACCTTTAAGGTTTGCAAGGTCAGTAACCCAAGCAAGCCAGAGTGGGTCTTGACCCAATACTTCAGTACCTTTAGCGGCACCAGTCAATACGTGGTAAGTACCGCCCAATTGAGTATAGTTAATTGGGATAGTCAACATGTGGTGGAGACCAAACGGCAAGAGAAGACGTTCCAAAGTACCGAACAAGAATGGTGCCAAGATTGGAGCAGTTTCTTTTGAGTTGGCAATCCACATACCAAAACCATTGATTCCAGATTGGATAACTGGCCATACAATAGCAAGAGCGATAGCTGCAATAGCTGAACGAAGAATAACTACGAATGGTACGAAACGTTTACCATTGAAGAATGACAAAGCTTCTGGCAATTTACGGAAGTTATAGTATTTGTTGAAGGCAGTAGCTCCGATAAAACCAGAGATGATACCTACGAATACACCCATGTTAAGGGCTGGAGCTTCCAAAACACTGATGAAGTAGTCAGACACCTTGATTGATTGACCAAAAACAGTGTGGACTGTAGCAGCCTTATCAGCAAGAATATCTGAAGTAACACCAAAGATTGAACCAGTCAAACGGTTAATCAAGATAAAGGCAAGACCTGCCGCAAAGGCACCGCCTGCACGTTCCTTAGCCCAGCTACCACCAATGGCAAGGGCGAACAAGATGTGAAGGTTACCGATAACCCCCCAACCAATCTGCTCAAGAAATCCACCAGTAATAACAAGTGGTGCCATGTTTGGATTAATCATGGCAATCGTTTTACCGATAGAAATCATGAGACCTGCTGCTGGCATAACCGCGATAACAACCATGAGGGATTTACCGAATTTTTGCCAGAACTCAAAGCCAAATTTTTCTTTTAGCTTATTCATTTCATTTCCTCCTATGTTTGATGCAAACGTTTGCATAACTTATATAATTATTATAGCACCTTTTGATAATTTGTAAAGCGTTTTCGTAAACTTTTTTTGAATTTTTTTACAAATTTAAAAACCCCCAGAAAAACAGGGGTTACTTGATTATTTTTAAGCCATAAGAACCATCAAAATTGGGATAACAACCATGGTTGCAAGGGTAGTCTCAGTAACCATAACAGCCGCGTAATCACTATCAGCTCCATAGAGTTTAGCAACTACTGGAGCATTGGTCATGACAGGCATGGCCGACTGGATGATAAAAACTTGCTTCATCAAGGTTGGGAGGGGCGCCCAATATACGATGGTAGCCATCAAGAGAGGAGCAACCACAAAGCGTCCCAGAAAAATCAGTAACTGGTCCTTTTTAAGAACCAACTGCTTGACACCTGCATTGGATACTGACAAACCGATGAAAATCATAGATAAAGGAGTCGTCAAACTACCTAAATACTGCAAGTCACTGGCTAAAAAGCTTGGTAATTTAATATGGAGGATAACAATAATAAGGCCTAACATGAAGCCCATTAGAGGGGGGGAGAAGATTTTTTTCAGACTTGTTCTTAAATCAAATTCAGCGTCTCCTTCCCCATCACGTTGGATGAGGTAGGTCCCCAAGGTCCAGAAAAAGGTCGTATTGCACATATAATAGATAAGAACATAGGGGATACTAGCGTCGCCAAAGAGGGCTTGATTGATAGGGAGCCCCACAAAAATGGTATTCGAATTAAAAAACATGGAAATAAAGAGACCACGACGCTCCTTTTTCACTGCAAAAATTCTAGCCACCGCTGTCGCAATCCCGAGTAAAATCACCATAGAAAGTGTAGGAAAACGCAATTCCGGCAACATTTTAAGTAGGTCTGCCGCTGTGAAACGCTGTGTAATCGTATAGAGCATATAACAAGGAAGGGCAATTTGAGTGACTAGCTTAGCTATAAGACCACGTGACTTGTCGTCAAACCAGCCTTTTTCACCCATTACGAATCCCACTAAAATCATACCCAAAATGACTAGGATTCCCGATATACTCGTTAGAAAGATTTCCATGTTTTCTCCTTTTTTGTTACTATTACAAATGATAGTGGATACCAGAGAAATATAATCATCATTTCTGCCTAGAAAGCTACCATTCTTATTTTAACTTCTCTCAAAAACCACTTTAGTATATCACAAAAAGAGCTTGATTTCTCAAGCCCTTTTCTTCTATTATCTATTCTGCTTTTAAGAGAGGTTCAAAGATTGATACCAGACCAAAGAAGGCGATAAAGATAAGGGTAATAGTGGCACTAGCTGGTGTTTCCCAATAATAGGAAATAAAAATACCAGAGAGCATGCCAACCAAACCAATACCAATAGCCCAGAAAATGACAGATTTAAAGGTTTGACCTATTTTCATACCAATAGCTGCTGGAAGAATCATGATGGTGGAAACCAAAAGTGACCCTGCTGCTGGAATCATCAGGGCAATCGCTATCCCTGTCACAATATTGAAGAGGAGAGACATGAGACGAACTGGCAAGCCATCCACATGAGCGGTGTCCTCGTCAAAGGTTAAAAGATACATAGGACGAATAAAGAGTAAGGTCAAGACCAGTACAATAGCCGCAATAACAAAGAGGGCATAGACCTGTTCAGAGCTAATGGTGATGATAGAACCAAAAAGATAGCTATCCAGACTCATGCTACTGCTACCCGCCTTGTTACTAAGAATAAGAGCCACTGCCAATCCCATTGACATGAGGATAGCCGTTGAAATCTCCATATAATGCTTGTAACTGACCCTGAGATATTCCAAAACCAAAGCGGCAATAACCACAACCACAAGGGTCATCCAAGTGGTTGATTGTCCCAAGAAAATCCCAACAGCCACCCCAGCTAGGGACACGTGACTCAAGGTATCGCTCATCAGACTCTGACGACGAAGAATTAAGAAGAGCCCCAAAATCGGAGAAAATATACTGATAGCAATCACGGCGAGAATAGCACGTTGCATAAAATCATAGGCTAATAATTCACTAATCATGTCTGTGCTCCTCTCCATCCTTTTCATGGACGTTGAAACAACGCCAAGGCAATTTCTGGTTACGAACCAGATGAATATTACGGTCTGTGTACTCCTTGACTTCCTCTGGGTCGTGGGTAATCATCAAGACAGACTTGCCATGCTTATGAGCAGAGTGGTGCATGAGTTCATAGAAGGTATTGGCTGTTCCTGCATCCATCCCTGTCGTTGGTTCATCCAAAACAAAGATATCTGGATCTGAAGCAAAGATACGCGCAATAACAGCACGCTGCTTTTGGCCACCTGAGAGACGCCCAATTTGCTTGTGACGATTTTCCCACATGCCTACAGACTCAAGGGCACGTTGAACGTGCTCCAAGTCGTGCTTAGTCAAACGACGGAACCAGCCCTTACGAGGATAACGGCCAGACTTCACAAACTCGTAGACCGTGCTCGGAAAACCTGCATTAAAGCTGGCAATTTGCTGGGGAAGATAGGCCATACGAAGCTTTTTACCATCTTTATTGGTTTCCGAGATGGTTACAGTTCCCTTCTTAGGCTTGAGAATTCCTAGGGTAGCCTTAATAAGCGTTGACTTGGCAGCTCCATTCTCCCCAGTTAGGGTTACAAACTCCCCAGAATCCAAATGATAATGAATATTGTCCAGAACAGGCTCCGCATCATACTGGAAGCTCAGTCCTTCAACTGTAATATAGCGCATCTTATTCCTCGATTTTTTCTGCTAATTTTGTCAAGAAACGTCCAATCACCTGACGCTCTTGATTATCGAACTGATCCAATACAGACCGATAGACCCCCAAGGTCTCTTGGTGGTGTTCCTCATGCTCTTGGGCTATGGGTTGAGCTTCTTGTGTCAAGACAAAGTAGGTCACGCGCCCATCATCCTTGTCTTTCTTAGCCTCCAACATGCCCTCTTTGACCAAGGTTTTTACTGCCTTGGTAACAGCAGCCTGGCTGACATTGAGGGTCTTAGCCAACTCAGAATTGGTCTTTCGTCCCTCAGACAAAAGCATGAGAATATGCTCCTGAGTATTGGTCAACTTAACCTGACTACGGCACTGACCAATGAGGAGCTCATGCTGATTTTCAGCTTTAAGCAAAATCTGATTAATCAATTGATTTACTTGTTCTTCTAGTTCTAGCATTGCTTTCTCCATTTACTTAACCAGTTAATTATATCGAAAACATAGAGGTTTTGCAAGGGGGGACTAAGAAAAAGGGTAAAATAAAAACCTAACCAAGCTGGTTAAGTTTTCATCATATATAGATTTAACGCAAAGCTGCAAAGATTTCTTCGACCTGAGCCACAGACTCGGCACGTGAAACTTCACCACGAACCTTAGCTGCTCCTGCTGTTCCACGAAGATAGTGTGGTGCAAGACCACGGAATTCACGGACAGCAATCATCTCACCTTTAAGGTCCACCAAACGTTTGAGGTGGTCTTCAGCGATGTCCAATTTCTTATCAAATGGAAGCTCTGGCAATTCCTCTCCTGTTTCGAAGAAGTGGTTGATTTGCGTGAAAATGTATGGATTGTTCATAGCTGCACGACCCACCATAACGGCATCTACACCAAGTTCTTCAATCATGAGCTTAGCATCTTGAACGCTACGAACATCGCCATTTCCAATAAATGGAATCTTAGTGATAGCCTTAGCAACACGAGCCAGAGTCTCATGATCACAGTGACCTGTGTACATCTGCTCACGGGTACGACCATGCATGGCAAGGGCAGAAACACCTGCAGACTCAGCTGCAAGAGCATTTTCCACAGCCAAATCACTGTCTGACCAACCGGTACGCATCTTAACGGTCAGAGGAATATCAAGTACTGATGTTACTTCCTTGACAATGTGGTAAATCTTATCTGGATCTTTGAGCCACTTGGCACCAGCTTCATTTTTGACGACCTTATTGACCGGACAACCCATGTTGATATCAACAATATCAGCCTTGGTATTGGTCTGAATAAAGTCGGCTGCACGCTTCAAACCTTCAGCATCACCACCGAAAAGCTGGATAGACATTGGATGTTCATTCTCATCGATGTGAAGCATGTGGAGGGTCTTCTCATTATTGTAGAGGAGACCTTTTTCAGAGATCATCTCCATAACCACAAGACCAGCACCAAATTCCTTAGCAATGGTACGGAAGGCCGAGTTGGTCACGCCTGCCATAGGAGCTAATACTGTACGATGAGGAATCTCCACGTTTCCAATCATGAAGGACGAATTAAGTTTAGTCATTGATGAGTTCCTCCAAGTCAGCTTCTGAAAATTCATACTTTGTTTGGCAGAATTGACAGACGATTTCAGCCCCATGGTCCTCGTCTTTCATGGCTTGAAGTTCATCCTTACCAAGCGTCAAGAGGGCATTTTCAAAACGTTCACGTGAGCAATCACACTCAAAGCTAAGCTCCTCTTCAGACAAACGTTTGAAAGGTTCATCCCCATAAATGGCATTCAAGAG
>OGEO01000883.1_pt1 | contig 22893 bp, 20 predicted proteins | sample 1570661 | NCBI WGS metagenome assembly OGEO01 (sample SAMEA2582142, study PRJEB24529) | metagenome | biome: Human gut stool | place: China | collected 2011
GTTTTAAAATAATGCAATTAAGCAAATTGTTTTTTATTCTCTAAATAGCGTTTCGCACATTCTGCTGCAGCAACTAAGCCACCCGCCATCATAATAATATCTTTAATCACGAGTCGGCCAGCACCTGAGAGATATGGGAAGCCATAATTAGGTGTTGGGAAGTCCCCACCTAAATTCGGCACCCAGGTTTCTGGCGTAAATATCAGGAACGACAGCGTGACTATCGACATACCAAACGTGAGCAAGCCTCCAAATAAACCTAATGTTGGAGACCAAATCCCCGCTAATACTAAAATACCAATTGTTACAATGATTGCGCCAATAATATAAGAAGCGGTATAGGTACCATTAGCTTTATGCCATTCGATATTTTTTGCGACCATTTTGCCTTCAGGGTTTTTATATAAGGTATATTCTTTCACTAAAACACCCTTATCATTTGTCACTTCATTTGCACCGTTTTTGTAAAGGAAGCTTAAGAAAGGACTATTTGACACAAAGTGTGCAATACCATCTGCCTCATATTGGCAAACTTTTAAACCTCCAATCCAAACCATCACAACACAAATCGCAATGCGGATAAAGTTAATAAATTGACGTTGCAATGGCGCAACAATATTAGCTAGCAATGTAACTAATGCACTCATGTAGAACTCCTCATATAGTTCAATTGATATTACGGACATAATGTCCAAGAATTTTTATATAAATCATTTACAATATTACTCTCTAATATTGTTGGCATTTTTCCATTGCTAAGATTTATGCAATAAAAGAAGAGATACCAATTACTTAGTATCTCTTATTCTGTATTAATTTTCTGTGAGCAATCTCACATTATTTAAAATTCACTCTCGCATTTCTAAAAATTCGCATCCAAGCGCCATCTTCAGACCAATCTTCTGGATACCATGAGTTGCTCACGGCACGGAATACACGCTCTGGGTGTGGCATCATCGCAGCAATACGACCATCGACGTTAGAAATGGCAGTAATCCCTAATGCCGAACCATTCGGGTTGGCTGGATAAGTTTCAGTCACGTTTAAATGGCTGTCGATATATTGTGCCACAATCAAGTTTTGGGCTTGAAGTGCGGTCAAGTTTTCTGGTGTTTTGAATTCTACGCGCCCCTCACCATGAGCAACCGCAATCGGCATATGTGAACCTGCCATGCCTTTAAACCACAATGAGTTGGTGTCGTTGATTTTCACCATCGCAGCACGGGCTTCAAAACGTTCTGATTTATTACGCACGAAACGTGGCCAGTTTTCTACACCTGGGATAATTTCTGCAAGGGTGGAGATAAGTTGACAGCCGTTACATACACCTAATGAAAGGGTGTTTTCATTGGCGAAGAATTGGCTGAATTGATCGCATAATTGTGGATTAAACAAAATGGATTTCGCCCAGCCACCACTTGCACCTAATACGTCACCGTAAGAAAAGCCACCACAGGCCACCATCGCATTGAAGTCGTTTAAGTTGTAACGGCCTGCCATTAAATCACTCATGTGAACATCAATCGCTGCAAAGCCTGCACGGTCAAAAGCTGCCGCCATTTCAACGTGGCTGTTTACGCCTTGTTCACGCAATACGGCTACTTTTGGTTTCACGCCTTTGCTAATATAAGGCGCAGCAATATCTTCATTCACATCATAAGTTAAGTGAGCAGATAAACCTTTGTTATCTGTTGCTTTTTTCGCTTCAAATTCTTGGTCAGCACATTCTGGGTTATCGCGTAAGCGTTGCATTTGGTGAGTGAGCTCTGCCCAAATACCGCGTAATTCAGAGCGTTTTTCGCTTAATAGTTTTTTGCTGCCACACGTGATTTCAAAACGATCTTCTGAGCTTACAGAACCGAGTTCATAAGTTAAACCAAGCAAGTCATGGGCTTTTAATACCTCACGCACGGTGCTTAATTCGCGTTCTGACACTTGGATTACCGCACCTAATTCTTCATTGAATAACACGGCTAAATCATTGTCGCCTAATGCAGAAATATCCACATCCACACCACAGTTACCCGCAAACGCCATTTCTGCAAGGGTGGTAATTAAACCACCGTCTGAACGGTCGTGGTAAGCCAATAATTTACGCTCTGCCACCAATGCTTGCATTGCATCGAAGAAGTTTTTCAGTTTGGCTACGTTCACCACATCGGCTGGTTTGTCACCTAATTGTTTATACACTTGCGCAAGTGCGGTCGCGCCTAAGCGATTTTTTCTTTCGCCTAAATCAATCAACAATAAACGGCTTGCGCCTTTGTCTGTGCGTAATTGCGGGGTAACAGTTTTACGCACGTCTTCCACGCGGGCAAAAGATGAAATCACTAAAGAAAGCGGTGCAGTAACAGATTTTTTCTCGCCATTTTCTTCCCAAGTGGTTTTCATCGACATAGAGTCTTTACCCACTGGAATGGTAATGCCTAATGCTGGGCAAAGTTCTTCACCCACTGCTTTTACGGCTTCATATAAGCCAGCATCTTCACCACCATGACCCGCTGCAGACATCCAGTTTGCAGACAGTTTGATGCGTTTAATATCGCCAATGTTGGTGCCCGCAATGTTGGTAATGGATTCAGCCACCGCTAAACGTGCAGAAGCCCCGAAGTCTAATAATGCTACTGGTGCACGCTCGCCCATTGCCATGGCTTCGCCGTGATAGCTGTCTAATGATGCAGTTGTGACGGCCACATCAGACACCGGAATTTGCCATGGTCCCACCATTTGATCACGCGCCACCATACCGGTTACCGAACGGTCGCCAATGGTGATTAAGAAAGTTTTTTCTGCCACCACCGGTAAGCGTAATACGCGATGGAAGGCTTCTTTTAATTGAATATTTTCCGTTGCAAGCGGTCGATTTTCGACAGTTTTTGACGAAACCTCACGCGTCATTTTCGGGGTTTTGCCTAATAACACATTCATTGGCAAATCAATTGGGTTATTGTCGAAATGGCTATCGTGCAAGGTTAAATGTTTCTCTTCCGTTGCCTCACCAATGACCGCAAACGGCGCACGCTCACGTTCACAAAGTGCGGTAAATAATTCGAGTTTTTCTGGTGCAACGGCTAAGACATAACGTTCTTGCGATTCGTTACACCAAATTTCCAATGGCGACATGCCTTTTTCATCGCAAAGAATAGAACGTAGATCAAACTTACCGCCACGTTCGCCATCGTGCACCAATTCAGGCATCGCGTTGGATAAACCGCCTGCGCCCACATCGTGAATAAAGAGAATTGGGTTTTCATCACCTAATTGCCAGCAGCGGTCAATCACCTCTTGGCAGCGGCGTTCCATTTCTGGGTTTTCACGTTGAACAGAGGCAAAATCTAAGTCTTCTTTTGATTTACCGCTGTCCATCGAAGACGCTGCGCCACCGCCTAAGCCGATGTTCATGGCTGGGCCGCCTAATACGATCAATTTCGCGCCAACGGGAATTTCACCTTTTTGAACATGTTCGCCACGAATATTACCGATACCGCCTGCTAACATAATCGGCTTATGATAACCACGCACTTCTTCACCATTGAAGCTGTTTACTTTCTCTTCATAGGTACGGAAATAACCCAATAATGCAGGACGACCAAATTCATTGTTGAATGCTGCGCCACCTAATGGGCCTTCAATCATAATATCTAAGGCTGAGGCAATACGGTTTGGTTTGGAGAGCGGATTTTCCCAAGGCTGTTCAAAGTTAGGAATCACGAGGTTTGATACGGAGAAACCGGTTAAACCTGCTTTAGGTTTTGCGCCACGACCGGTTGCACCTTCATCACGAATCTCACCGCCCGAACCTGTTGCTGCACCCGGGAATGGCGAAATCGCGGTTGGATGGTTGTGGGTTTCCACTTTCATTAAGATATGTGCATCTTCATTGTGATAGCGATATTGCCCATCTTGATCCGCAAAGAAACGGCCGACTTTTGAGCCTTCCATTACCGCAGCATTATCTTTATAGGCTGAAAGCACGAAATCAGGGGTTTTCTCAAAGGTATTTTTAATCATCTTAAACAGGGATTTATCCTGTTTTTTGCCATCAATAATCCAATCCGCATTAAAGATTTTATGACGACAGTGCTCAGAGTTAGCTTGCGCGAACATATAAAGTTCAATATCGTGCGGATTGCGCCCTAATTGGGTGAAATTTTCCACCAAATAATCAATTTCATCTTCTGCCAGCGCCAAACCTAATTCTACGTTGGCTGTGACCAAGGCTTCACGTCCACCTTTTAAAATATCCACAGTTTTGAACGGTTTCGGATCTTGATGGCGGAATAAAATCTCTGCATCTTGCGGACGACGCACCACCGTTTCCATCATTCGGTCGTGTAAAAGTGCGGTCAATTTTTCTGTTGTTTTTTCATCAAGCGGTTGACTTAACTCAAAATAATACGCCAAACCACGCTCAATACGCTCTACTTCATTTAAACCGCAGTTATGCGCAATATCGGTCGCTTTAGAAGACCAAGAAGAAATCGTGCCAACGCGTGGAATCACGATAAAAGTTTCGCCTTTGGCATCGTGTTCTGCCAAGGTTGGGCCGTAATGTAACAATGCTTTTAATTTTGCTTCCTGCTCGCTAACAAGCGGTCGATTTAATTCCACAAAATGCAAATATTCCGCGTAAACCGATTTCACCGGTAATTGATTTTGTTGGAATTTTTGCATTAAGCCTTGGATACGGAATTCAGAAAGGGCGGGTGAGCCACGAAAAGTTTGAAACATACGGGTACCTTTGAGTTGTGTTTGAGGTAAAAATCGCGGGCTATTATAAAGGAAAAACACCAAAACGAAAACGTTTGCGTCAATCATTTTCAAATGATTTTCAGTGGGAGAAAGCATATAATCATCAAGCAAATTCAAAAACAACCCAAAAACTAACCGCACTTTGAGGCGTCACTATGATCATCAATGACATCAATTTCAACGATCTCTATCAACAGCATCTAAAAGCCTGTAATCACTATAATCTTCCACCGACAAAATGGGATAAAAAAGCCCCTAAAATGGCTGAGAATTTAGTGGGCAAGCCAAGCCGCTATAACGAAACCTTGCTTAAAGCCATGAATGTGCAACCCAATGAAACCGTATTAGATATCGGCTGTGGCCCCGGCACCTTTGTGATTCCTTTAGCCCAACAATGCCAAGCTGTGTATGCCCTCGATTACAGCCAAGGCATGTTAGAGATGGTTCAGCAATATAAAGAAAAGCATCAACTGAATAATATTACGCTTCTACATAAATCATGGTCGGATAACTGGGATGATGTGCCTCAAGCGGATGTAATACTCGCCTCTCGCTCGACGCTTGTGGATGATTTGGATGACATGATTGAAAAGCTGCAAAGTAAGGCAAAAAAACGCGTCTTTTTAACCTCGGTGACACAACGTCATTTTCTCGATGAAGGCGTATTTGAAGCCATTGGTCGTGATGATGTAGGCTTCCCAACTTATATTTATTTAGTCAATCGCCTTTACCAAAAAGGTATTCACGCGAATGTGAGTTTTATTGAAACCGAATCAGGCCATTTCCAAGGCGAAACCTTTGAGGATTTATTAAATTCTGTGGAGTTTTCTCTCGGCAATCTCACTGAAAAAGAAAAACAAAATTTGGCTCAATTCTATCAACAAAAACAAATAAACAATGAACCGATAAAACACGGACAACGCAAATGGGCGTTGATTTGGTGGGAAGTTCAATAAAACAAAATATTTAACCTTAAAAAGTTCACTAACTTTATAGACAGGATAGTACTGAAATGATAGTCTCTCTGATAATTTTAAGGGTATTTTCGTCTATTTTTTTAATAAGGAATATTATTATGCTCTCTTTTAATCATGTTTTTAAATTTGGTGCCACTGCATTAGCCGCTTTCGTATTATCTGCTTGTGGTAGCAGCGGTGGTGGCGGTGATAATCAAGATAGTTCTCCAGTAAATAATCATGAGTTAAATCAATCAAATGCTCTTGTTAATAACAATGTAGCTCAACAACAAACCAATAAGAAAACAGGCACTGCATTTATCGATGATAATGGTACCTTTCGTCGTGCAGCAATCAATGGCTATAATACAACGAGCATCAATGTTGAGGGAATCAATCTAGAAATTGGATTGCCAGACATTTCAGCGGGGGGGTGGGCTAAGACTACTGCCAATGACAGACGTATAGATGTATGCTGTGGACGTTACTCTGATATTCGTTTCGGTATTAACGATAGCTTAGATGACAATGGCAAATTTTATTTATTCTATAACGGTAACCCAACTCTTAATATGCCAACAAGCGGTAGCGCTTCTTATTCTGGTCAATCTATCCTTGCAATAGATATCACTGAATCGGATGAGGACGACTACCATATTGGTAACTCTCAATTTAGTGTTGATTTTGGTAATAAATCATTAAGTGGTTCATTAGGGATCAACAACATTCAATATGTAAATATTAATGCATCTATTTCAGGTAACAATTTTAGTGGATATGCAAATACCTCTTTATTACCATCGTCAGTAGCGAATGTAGAGGGTAAATTTTATGGAGAACAAGCAAAACAACTTGCTGGCTTAGCAGAGGCTAATGATAACAGCTGGGCTACTGCATTCGGTGCTCAAAAACAATAATTAGTGTTATTTTAGGTATAGTAAAGCAAGCCTTGGGCTTGCTTTATTTCTCTTTTGACATAAATAATAAACTTACAAAAGTATAATATAAACACTGTAATTTATTTTTAAATTAAAATACTTAATCTTATAAAATCAACTAACTTTATAGACAAACTGAAGTTGAAATGGTAGGCTTTACGAGATACTTTTTAAAGGTATTTTACTTCTACTTTTTAAATAAGGAATATTAGTATGTCTTCTTTAAATCATATTTTTAAATTTGGTACAACAGTATTAGCAGCTTTAGTATTATCTGCATGTGGTAGCAGCGGTGGTGGTGATAGTAACAATAACAAGGCTACACCAACGAATAATCAAGGACAACAGAATCAATCCAATATGTCTGTAAATAACAATGTAGTTAAACCTATTCAGCAGGTTAGTAGTAATGGGACTGGTGCTACACTTGTAATTTCGGGTGATGATCACAATGCTTCTGTTCGTCGTTCAACAATCAATGGCTATAGCACAACAAATATTAATGTTGAAGGTACTAATGTAACGATTGGATTCCCAGGGATTTCAGCTGGCAATTGGTCAAAAATTAGAGCTAATGGAAAAGATTTAGAAGTTTGCTGTGGCCGTTACTCTGATATTCGCTTTGGTGTAAGTGATAGTTCAAATGATAGAGACAACAGTTATTTATTCTATAATGGAAACCCTACTAACAGCATGCCAACAAGTGGTACTGCATCTTATGTAGGACAATCTATTATTACTGCAGATATTACAACTGATATTCCAGTATTAGATGATAAAGATTACTACACCGGTAGTTCACAATTTAACGTAGATTTTGGCAACAAGACACTAAATGGTTCATTAGGAATTAACAATATTCAACCTGTGAATATTAATGCCTCTATTTCAGGTAATAGCTTTAGTGGATCAGCAAGCTCATCTTCATTGCCATCTGCAGCACGTGTAGAAGGTAAATTCTATGGTGTTCAAGCAAAAGAACTTGCTGGCTTAGCACAAGCAAATGACAACAGCTGGGCCGCAGCATTCGGTGCACAAAAGCAATAATTGGTTTTAATCCTGACATAATAAAGCAAGCCTAGTGCTTGCTTTATTTCTCTTTCGATAAAAAATGAAATTTACAAAAACTTTTTTATATACAGTATTAAGCATGACATGTGCTCAGTGGGCAAATGCCGAGGTAGCACAATCTAAAAATGACACGTTAGACAAAAATATTCAGGTTGCGGCGCCAAAGCTTCAAGCACCTGCGATCCAGCCGAAGACAAATAATGAAGGCTCAGTCTCGATGACTAAAGAAGAGCTAGCTCGTCATCCTGATTTAATCGTACGTGGGATGATTCCTTCAGTGTTACAAAATAATGAAGAAGCTGTTTCGCTTTTATTGCCTTTATATCGAGAACTCCCTGAAAAGGATCCCGTGTTATTGAGCTGGGCTGAAGCGATTGATGCACGTCATAAAGGCAACTATAGTGAGGCTGCGCAACGTTATCGTACGCTATTCACCCAATACTCTGATAGTTTGCCCTTACGTTATCAACTTGCTCAAGCGCTCTTTTTAAATAACGATAATGAAGCAGCGAAAGATCAGTTCCAAAAATTACGTGCAGAGCAAATGACGCCAGAAATGACCTCAGTTATTGATCAATATTTATCTGCATTAAATCAGCGCGATCAATGGAAATTCTATGGTGGTGTAAGTTTCCTCAATGAAAGCAATATCAACAATGCGCCCAAAGCCGGTACTCACATTGGTAACTGGAAAGCATGGAGCAAAGAAAGTGCACAAGGACTTTCTTATTCGTTAGGTGTTGAGAAAAAATGGTCTCTTGCACATAACTTTTTCACCAAATTAGGCTTAGATGGAAATGGTAAATACTACTGGAATAACAAAAAATATAACGAATTAAATGCGCGCTTAGGTTGGGGATTAGGTTATCAAACTTCCCATTTAGAATTGGCTTTAACACCATTTACCGAAAAACGTTGGTATAGTGGTGGCTCAAGCGGTAGCGATGCACTTAAACAATATTCTAAAAACTCTGGCGTACGTTTTGATATTAGCTACTGGCTTAATCCTCGTTGGCAAATTTCATCTGCTTTGGAATATGGCGAACAACGCTATGATTGGCGAAAACATTTAAACGGTAACAATTATTTATTTTCCAACACATTACTCTATGTTCCGAAAAGCGGACAACATTGGTTTGCTGGGGTAGATTATTCTCGTGAAAATACTCGAGACAAAGATAACGCCTACCAACGAGTAGGTGGACGCCTTGGTTGGGGACAAGAATGGCCATGGGGAATATCAAGCCGAGTGACACTTTCATATGCTAAACGTCATTATCAAGCGGCTGATTTCTTTAACATTCGTCAGAATAATAGAGAATATGCTTCAACGTTAACATTATGGCATCGCGATCTCTATTTCTGGGGAATTACGCCTAAAATTACATGGTCTTACCAAAAAGTAAAAAGTAATCATCCTTTCTATGGTTACGATAAAAATCGTGTATTCTTAGAAATGAGCAAAACATTTTAACCACAAAAAACGGTTGCTGAGACAAACTCAACAACCGTTTTGTTTATTATAAATTAAATATATCTTTGGCATAGCAACTAAAGCTATGCCATGAATTTTAACTTTCGATTAAGCTTTAATTTGTCCTTTCAAGAAATCTAACAACTGATCTTTTGCAATCATTTGTTTTTCACCGGTGCGACGATTTTTGTATTCGATTTCACCGTTTGCAAGATTTTTCTCACCAATCACTATCATGTGTGGCACGCCGATAAGTTCCATATCTGCAAACATCACACCTGGACGCTCTTTACGGTCATCAAAGATCACTTCTACACCTTGTGCTTGTAAAGTGCGGTACAATTCTTCGGCATATTCTTGAACGCTTTCAGATTTGTGCATATTCATTGGCACGACAGCAACTGTAAATGGCGCAATTTCATCTGTTGGCCACACAATACCGCGATCATCAAAATGTTGTTCAATCGCAGCAGCGACCACACGCGTTACACCAATACCGTAACATCCCATGGTTACGACCATTGGACGACCATCTTCACCTTGAACAGTCGCATTCATCGCTTCTGAGTATTTTTTACCTAATTGGAAAATGTGGCCTACTTCGATACCACGTTTAATCAATAAGGTACCTTTACCATCTGGGCTTGGGTCGCCTTCAACTACGTTACGAATATCGGCTACTTTTGGTAAAGCTACATCACGTTCCCAGTTGATATTGAAGTAATGCTTACCATCAATGTTTGCACCGGCACTGAAATCAGACACTAATGCCACTGAACGGTCAATAATCACTGGAATATTGAGATTAACAGGACCTAATGAGCCTACACCTGCACCGATTTTGGCTTTGATAACAGCTTCATCCGCAAACTCAAATGGTGAAGCCACTTCAGGTAATTTTTCTGCTTTGATTTCATTTAATTCATGGTCACCACGAATCACTAATGCTACCAACGGTTGCTCTTCACTTGCCCCTTTTACAATTAAGGTTTTAACTGTTTTCTCAATTGGTAAATTAAATTGTTCCACTAACTCAGCAATTGTTTTGGCATTTGGCGTATCAACTAATTCCATCGCTTTCGTTGGCGCGGCACGTTCACCAATTGCCACCGCTTCCGCTAATTCAATGTTTGCAGCGTAATCAGATTCCGTAGAGAAAATCACATCATCTTCACCGCTGTTTGCTAACACTTGGAATTCATGTGATGCACTACCACCGATAGAACCAGTATCCGCTTGTACCGCACGGAAATCTAAACCTAAGCGATTGAAAATATTGCTATAAGTTTGGTACATCACATCATAAGTTTGTTGTAAGCTCGCATGATCCGCATGGAAAGAATACGCATCTTTCATGATAAATTCACGCGAACGCATGACACCGAAACGAGGACGCACTTCATCACGGAATTTGGTTTGAATTTGGTATAAATTGATCGGAAGTTGTTTGTATGATGACACTTCACGACGAACTAAATCCGTAATCACTTCTTCGTGTGTTGGACCTAATACAAAGTTACGATTTCCGCGATCCTTAAAACGAAGTAATTCTGGGCCATATTGCTCCCAACGACCTGACTCTTCCCATAATTCTGCTGGTTGCACGACTGGCATTTTGATTTCAAGTGCGCCACTTTTATCCATTTCTTCACGGATGATTTTTTCTACCTTACGAAGCACGCGCCAGCCGGTTGGCATCCAGTTATAAAGACCTGAAGCAAGAGGACGAATCATCCCCGCACGAAGCATTAATTGATGGCTCACAATAGCCGCTTCAGCTGGGGTTTCTTTTAATGTTGAGAATAAATATTGACTTGTACGCATTGAATTAACCTTAGATTCTAAGCATTGAGAAAAAATTGGTGAGAGTATAACAAAAAGTGCGGTCATTTTTAACCGCACTTTTTTCTGAGAAAAGATTATCTTCTCGGTAAGTATCTAACCGGATCGACAGATTTACCTTTATAACGGATCTCGAAGTGAAGTTTCACAGCATTGGTCCCTGTGCTACCCATTTTCGCAATCTCTTGACCTGCTTTCACTTCTTGTTGATCGCTCACAAGGATCTTGTCGTTGTGTGCATAAGCACTTAAGAAATCATCATTATGTTTGATGATGATTAAGTTACCATAGCCTCGTAATGCGTTACCCGCATACACTACACGACCACTCGCAGCAGCTTTAACTGCTTGTCCACGAGAACCACTGATATCAATCCCTTTGTTACCACCATCAGAGTTAGAGAAGCCTTGGATCACGTTACCTTGTGTTGGCCATTGCCATGCCACATTTGATGCAACTGGTGCCACAACGTTCGCATTAACTGGTGTATTGTTTGTGGTTTCCACCTGTGTTGTGGTTGTTGCTGGTGTGCTAGGTGTATTGTTTGTGAAAACTGGTTTTGAAGGTTCACCATTACCCACACCTGATTTAATCGGGCCAATTACTGTGCCATCAGAACCAATTTGTGTACCATTTGCACCAGGTGTATAAGTCACTTCTGGCTCAGCAGGTGCCGCTGGTGCGGTAGTTTTCACTGGAACCGTTGTGGTAATTGTTTTAGTTGAACAATTTGAAATTTTTAATGTTTGACCCACGCTTAAGCTGTAAGGCTCTTTCATATTGTTCATGCTCGCCAAATCTTTTACGTCCATACCCGTCAAGTAAGCGATTAAGAACATGGTGTCGCCTTTGTTGACTTTATAGGTGTTTCCTTTGTATGAACCTTTTTGAATTTGGCTGTAATCTGGTGCATTGGTATTTGGATTACGTGGCACGTTGATTGCACCTGAGCTGGTACAATCAGAAACTGTTTTAGTTACCGTTTTAGTTTGCGGTTGAACCGGTGCTGGAGCAGGCTGTGGTTGAGTTGCTGCTGGCTGTTGTACCGGTTGGTAAGTTGGTTGGAAACTTGGTTGTGGAGTTTGAGTTCCCGTTGGTACGCTGCTGCCCATTGTACTTGGCATGGTATTTTGTTGGATTTCTGGCTGCCATGTACCGCTAGAGTTATTATCAACAGGTTGCATTACACCTGGAGAAAGTGTGCCATCCACATTTTCGATTGGTGCAGGGCTATTTGAACTACAAGCCGTTAAAATAGCGATACTCACAGGGAGCAATAAAAACGATTTTTTCATTTATTCTTCCTTTAAAATTAAATTTATTTCATTTGATTTGGCATTGAATTCTTTTCAATTTCCGGCATAAAGCTACCACCGGCAACCGCTCCCGTTCCTTCTACAGGTTGCATAATACCATTAGGTAATGCATCGGGATCTTGTTTTTGTGGTTCTCCTGTACAAGCTGAAATCAGCAATGCACTCGAGATAATTAAGAGTAATTTATTCATAAAAAAGGTCATCCTGTTATTTTAAAATAATATAAATAATCACGGCTAAAGCAACGACACTCCAACCAATGACTTCAATGGATTTACGTAATTTCGCGGCGAATTTTTCTCCGCCCCATGCGGCGAGTTTTGCCACTAAAATAAAACGAGCAAAACGCGACACAAACGCGGTAATCACAAAGGGGATAAACGCCATTTGCATCACGCCTGCGCAAATAGTGAAAACTTTATAAGGAATTGGGCTAAAACCAGCGACAAAGACCACTAACACGCCCCATTCTTTAAACCACGCCATAGCTTGTTCCCAAGCGGCTTGGTAACCCCATTGTTGAATATAACCTTGAACCCAATCAAAGGCATAATAGCCGATAGCATAACCAATCATTCCCCCCACTACAGAAGCGACCGCTGTATAAAGCGCAAAACGAAACGCACTTTTCGGCTTTGACATTGACATTGGAATCAACATCACATCGGGTGGAATTGGAAAGAAAATGGCCTCAATAAAACTCACAAAGGATAGCCAAAACACGGCAAAGCGATGTTTTGACCATTGCATCGTTTTATCGTACATCGCACCAAAAATATTCATTCACTTATCCTTCATGGGTTCAATGGGGAAAAATTCGTTTCAAAATGGCACATTATTCACTTTCCAGCCAATCTTGTAAAGCAGCAATTGACTGATGAGCCGTAAGATCTGCTTGAATTGGCGTAATAGAAACATAACCATTTTTTACTGCATGGAAATCGGTGCCTTCACCATCATATTCCGGCAAGCCTGACGGTCCAATCCAATAGATATTTTCGCCACGAGGATCTTCTTGTTTAATCACTTCAGCTGCAGATGTACGATAGCCTAAATGACAGACTTTTATGCCTTTAAGTTCTTCGTAAGGTAAATCTGGCACATTGATATTGATCACTTCGCGTTTATTCAATAGTTGAGGATGTAATTTCGGAATTAAATCACACACCACACGAGCGGCTGTTTCATAATGCTGACGACCATCTAAAGAGACAGCAATGGCTGGCAATCCTAAATGACGCCCTTCCAATGCAGCGGCCAAAGTACCGGAATAAATCGTATCATCCCCCATATTACAACCTGCGTTAATACCAGACACCACAAGATCCACTTGACCAGATAAAAAACCATTTAAAGCCAAATGCACGCAATCTGCAGGGGTACCATTCACGCAATAATCACCGCAATCTAAATGACGAGGGCGAAGCGGCTCAACAAGCGTTAATGAGCTTGATGCTGCGCTACGATTCCGATCGGGCGCAACGATCACCACATCGGCAATTTTTCGTAATTCTTTTGCTAAAACTTGAATCCCTTCGGCGTGAAAACCGTCATCATTGCTGACTAAAATTCGCATTATTCTTCTTCCTTAATATTCACTAACTCTCGCACTAATGCAGTGGCATAACTCCCTGCCGGCAAATAAAATGAGAGCTTCAATCCTTCTTCAACATACGACCAATGGAAATCTTTTGCCTGCATCAATAAAGGGCGGCGAGCGGCTTTCATTCTTTCTTGTTTCATTAATTCTTGGAAAACCTGATGTTCTAAAACCACTTGATTTTCAACCGCACTTGCAGATAAATTTTCTTCGCCAATTAAAGGCGCAGTGAGCAAAATATCTTGTTCGTTCAAACGTTGCTGTAAAACCGCTAAATCTTCATTTTCATCGGCCTTAAACCAACTGTGCGATCCGTTTAATTGCACAATATCGTCTCTTAGAACCTGATCTGCCACATTTTGTTCAATTCGTTCTGCCACAACTAAATTAAAAATTTCACTGCGAGCTGCTGAAAGGTAAAAACTGCGTTTTTTACGATCTTTGACCTTAATCTCCCCTTTCGCCCAACGAATCGCTTGAGTCAGATTATGGCCATCGCGTCCAAAACGTTGTTCGGTGAAGTAGTTAGGAAAACCATATTTCGCCACAAAATTTAAGCGCTCATTCAACTCATCACTTTCTTTTGCACCGCGCAATAAAATCTCGAAGGTATTTCCTTGAAGACTGCCCGTGCGAATTTTACGATTGTGGCGAGTGACGTCTAAAATCTCGACGCCTTCTAATTGAAATTGGCTAAAATCAGGCGTTTCTTTCCCCGGCATTTGCAAACAAAACCATTGTTCTGTAATACCATGACGATCTTTCAAACCGGCATACCCCATATTTCGATCAGAAATACCCGCAAACTTGGCAAGTTTTTCGCCCACAAACAATGTATTGCAATCCGTTTTACGGATTTTTACCGCCACAAATTCGCCTTCGCCTGACATTTCATAGCCCAGATCTTCTTTAACAATAAAATCAGCAAATTCTTGCTTTAAAAGTGCGGTTGTTTTTGGCGGTGTTTTTAAGGTGAAATAAGGGAGATGTTTGACCATTTTTTTCGTTCTAAAATAAGAAAGCCCAACTTTTTTCGCTGCAATAAATAGCGTGATCAGCTGGGCATGTTAAGCACAATTTATTCGCGCAGAATTTTAACCTTTCCGCCCCTTCAAGGCAAACTGAAATGAGAATAAATTTTTAGCGACATTTTCATCTTTATCCCCTACAATGACCGCACTTTTTCTGACAAAAGGAATGCCTTATGACGAACTTTAACGAACTTCAAGAAGAAACCCGTGAAATCATTACGGACTTATTAAATGATGGCAGCGATCCGGATGCCCTTTATATTATCGAACATCACATCGCCCATTATGATTTTGATACCTTAGAAAAAATTGCCGTGGATGCTTTCAAAGCGGGCTATGAAGTGTCAGAAGCAGAAGAATTTGAAGATGAAAATGGCAAGGTCATTTTCTGTTTTGACATCATCAGTGAAGTGGAATTAAAGCCTGAAATTATCGATGCACAACAAAAAGAAATTTTACCATTAGTCGAAAAATACAAAGGCATTTATGATGGCTGGGGCACGTATTTTGAAGATCCAAATGCAGAGGACGATGAATACGGCGATGACGGCGAATTTTTTGACGATGAAGATGTCGAAGACGACAACGAACGTTTACATTAATAATGTGGGGTGGAGTTAATCGCCCCTAATTTTTATCTTACCCAAATAGGAATGGAAAAAATGAAACTCAAAGCACTTTCTCTTGCATTACTTGCCTTACCTATCGCTTCTTTTGCAGAAGAACCCGTACCGAATTATCCAGCTGATGTAACCTTTACTGTTGAAGCAGAAAAAGCAGTAGAACGTGATTTATTGCAAGTCTCCCTTTTTTACCAAGCGGAAGGCAATGATTTATCCGCGCTCAATAAAACCATGGCAGAAAAAATGAATAAAGCCATTGAATTAGCGAAAGCACAGAGCTCGGTCGAAATTACTGATAATTCTCGTAATACCATGGTTCGTTACGATAATAAAGGCAAACAGCAAGGTTGGATTGCGCATGCAGGATTAACCTTAGAAAGTAAAGACTCTCAAGCATTATCAACATTAGTAAATGAACTAGATGGCGTATTGGCCATTGCTCAGGTCAATGCCTCTGTTTCTCGTGAAAAATTAAGTAGTTTAGAAAATGAATTAACCAAAGAAGCTTTAGCAAAACTTAAAGATAAAGCACTCTTAATTCAAGAATCCTTGCAGGTGAAAGGTTATCGCATACAGAACCTTGAAATTTCCTCAGCTAATGATTCAGTCGCTGATTTCCGCCCTTATGCTGCAGCCGAACTAAGCTCTAAAAGTTTATACTCGAGTGGGAAAGATGAAACTTACACTCAAAGTGGCAAAGAGAAAATTAAAGTCAGTGTGAATGCGCGAATTGCATTGCTTAAAGAATAATTTTCTATACAATGAACGACGATTTTTTTAATAAGGAAAACAATATGAAAGTAGCAAAAAATACGGTTGTGAGTATCGCTTACCAAGTACGTACTCAAGACGGTGTATTAGTTGATGAAGCACCAGCAAATCAACCATTAGAATATTTACAAGGCCACAATAACTTAATCATTGGTCTTGAAAATGCCTTAGAAGGTAAAGAAGTTGGCGACAAATTTGAAGTGCGTGTTCAACCAGAAGAAGGCTACGGCGAATACAATGAAAACATGGTTCAACGTGTACCAAAAGAGGTATTCCAAGGTGTAGATGAAGTGGTTGTTGGTATGCGTTTCTTAGCTGACACAGATATCGGCCCTGTTCCTGTTGTGATCACTGAAGTGGATGGCGATGAAGTGGTGGTTGATGGTAACCACATGTTAGCGGGTCAAGAATTACACTTCACTGTTGAAGTTGTTGGTACTCGTGAAGCGACATTAGAAGAAATTGCTCACGGTCACGTACATGGTGAACACGATCATCACCACCATCACGATGATGAAGGTGGTCATGGCTGCGGTTGTGGTGGTCACGGTCATCATCACCATGATCACGATCATGGACACGGCGGTTGCTGTGGCGGTGGTCATAAACACGATCACGATCATGATCACGGACACGGTCATGGCGGCTGTGGTTGCGGCGGTCACTAATCTTCGTTTAGAGATAAAAAAAGTGCGGTTAAAAATAACCGCACTTTTTCTTTATCTAAACTATCATTACAGAATGAATCGACTTAAATCTTCATTTTCAATCACTTCGCCTAATGCATCTGTGACATAAGCAGCATCGATATTGACGGTTTGGCCGTCCATTTCGCTCGCATCAAATGAGATTTTATCCATTAAACGTTCCATAACGGTATGTAAACGTCTTGCACCGATATTCTCCGTTTTCTCATTCACACGGAAGGCGGCTTCGGCAATTTTCTTGATTGCATCTTGTGTAAACTCAATGCTCACGCCTTCTGTCGCCATAAGCGCTTTATATTGCTCTGTTAAAGACGCATTTGGCTCAGTTAAAATACGCTCAAAATCCTCTGCCGTTAATGCTGATAATTCAACACGAATCGGCAAACGACCTTGCAACTCTGGGATTAAATCCGATGGACGCGCCACTTGGAATGCACCTGATGCAATAAAGAGAATATGATCGGTTTTCACCATCCCGTGTTTGGTATTAACCGTTGAACCTTCCACTAATGGCAATAAGTCACGTTGCACACCTTCACGTGAAACATCCGCACCACTGTATTCGCCTTTTTTACAGATCTTATCGATCTCATCAATAAACACGATACCGTTTTGCTCAACTGCATCAATGGCTTTTTGTTTCAATTCTTCTGGATTAATCAATTTGGCAGCTTCATCATCAATTAAGGTTTTTAATGCATCCTTAATTTTCATTTTGCGTTTTTTGGTTTTATCCGAACCCAGGCTTTGGAACATAGATTGCAACTGATTAGTCATTTCTTCCATGCCTGGAGGTGCCATGATTTCCACACCCATTGAAACGCCCGCCGACACATCAATTTCGATTTCTTTATCGTCTAATTGCCCTTCGCGTAATTTTTTACGGAACGCTTGGCGAGTACTGCTATTGGTATCGTGGTTTTCCACTTCACCCCATTGATTTTTCGGTGGTGGTAGTAATGCATCTAAAATACGATCTTCCGCCGCATCTTCTGCTTTCGCACGATTTTTCGCAATTTCTTGTTGGCGAACCAATTTCATCGCACTATCGGTTAAATCACGGATAATGGAGTCTACTTCTTTCCCCACATAGCCCACTTCGGTGAACTTGGTCGCTTCCACTTTAATGAATGGTGCATTAGCTAATTTTGCAAGACGACGCGCAATCTCGGTTTTACCCACACCCGTTGGCCCAATCATTAAAATATTTTTAGGGGTCACTTCATGACGAAGTGGCTCTTGCAATTGCATTCTTCTCCAACGGTTACGTAACGCGATCGCAACCGCTCTTTTCGCCTCTTTTTGGCCGATAATATGTTGATCTAATTCGGAAACAATTTCACGAGGGGTCATTTCAGACATAATTTTTCCTTATTTATTCGGTAATTCTTCGATAGTAAAATTCGTATTGGTAAACACGCAAATATCACCGGCAATTTTTAAAGATTTTTCCACAATTTCACGAGCTGATAAATCGGTATTCTCCACCAACGCACGGGCTGCCGATAATGCATAATTACCGCCAGAACCAATGGCTAAAATCTGATCGGCTTCCGGTTGCACCACATCACCAATACCGGTAATGATTAAACTTTCTTTTTCATCCGCCACAATCAGCATCGCTTCTAATTTGCGTAACGCTCGATCGGTTCGCCAATCTTTGGCTAATTCCACCGCGGCTTTTAACAAATGCCCTTGATGCATTTCTAATTTTCGCTCAAATAATTCAAATAAGGTGAACGCATCAGCAGTGCCGCCTGCGAAACCGGCTAAAACTTTGCCATTATATAAACGGCGTACTTTACGGGCATTCCCTTTCATCACTGTGTTGCCTAATGAAACCTGTCCATCGCCCCCAACAACCACTTGGCCATTACGACGTACGCTTACAATTGTTGTCATTCTTTTTATCCTTCTTTTAAGAAAAGTTACTCGTTATATGGCGATCGATTCCGCCAAATTCAAGGGGAAATTTTTCTTTGATGCTTTATTAAACAACCATCTCAAAAAAATGTGACAAAGATCACTTTTTTAAATAGCAAACGATTGCTATTATTTCACATCCATATTTTAAAGGAATATGATTTGTTACAAGTAAAACAAACTACTTAATGAGGAAAACATGAAAAATTTACTTAAACTTTCTGCCATTGCAATTTTAGCGGCAAGCGCAGTCTCTACTTTTGCATCAAACAAAGAACCTTACACTGAACAAGGTACGAATGCTCGTGAAATGACAGAGCAAAAACCGATTCACTGGATCTCTGTTGAGCAATTGAAAAAAGAATTGGAAGGCAAAGCACCAATTAATGTAAGCTTCGACATTGACGATACTGTACTTTTCAGTAGCCCTTGTTTCTATCACGGTCAAGAAAAATACTCACCAGGAAAAAATGATTACTTAAAAAATCAAGATTTCTGGAATGAAGTGAATGCAGGTTGTGACCAATATTCCATTCCAAAACAAATTGCGGTGGATTTAATTAATATGCACCAAGCACGTGGTGACCAAATTTATTTCATTACCGGTCGTACAGCGGGCGATAAAGATGGTGTGACACCTGTGTTACAAAAAGCCTTTAATATTAAAGACATGCACCCTGTAGAATTCATGGGCGGTCGCAAACTTCCAACTAAATATAACAAAACACCGGGTATTATTGAGCACAAAGTGAGTATTCACTATGGAGACAGCGATGACGATATCCTCGCAGCAAAAGAGGCCGGTATTCGTGGTATTCGTTTAATGCGTGCTGCTAACTCCACTTATCAACCAATGCCAACCCTTGGTGGCTACGGTGAAGAAGTATTGATTAACTCAAACTACTAATCTTCCTAAAAAGTGCGGTTATTTTTGACCGCACTTTTCTTATCTAATTAACCATCTTAATTTTTAAAAAGTTTCTAGGAATATGCTAAAATTTTTGCGTTTCTAGGAGCCTATTTATGTCAGAACTCACGTCTAATCAATATTTAATCATCATTGCCGTGCTGGTTTTTATCAGTATTGTGATGCTTTTTCTATTAAGCCGCAGCAAACGAGATACGCAAGAATTACAACAAGATCTCAATAAAACCATCGACGATTACAATCAATTGGCTGAGCGTTTTGACTCCTTAAGTGCGGTCAAAAATCAGCTAGAACAACAAGCTGTTAAAGCACAAACTCATGCGGAAGGCTTGCAAACTCGCCTTAATGAACGTGATGAAAAAATCCAATATTTAGAAAAAGAATTGGATGAAGAACAGCTCCGCCACGATCAAATTGGCGGGCAAATCACCGCATTAAAAGAACGCTTTGGGATCGCGTCAGCACAAGCCGAAAGTTTGCAAGGTCAATTACAACAAGCGCAAGAAAATGTACTTAGAAAAGAACAAGAGCAGCAAAAAACACAGGAAAAATTGACCGCACTTTCACAAGAATTAACAGAGCTCAAAACCACGCTTTCTGAAAAAGAAAAGCATTTTGCTGAACAGCAACAGCATATTGAACAATCCAAACAACAACTAGGCGTAGAGTTCCAAAATCTGGCCAACCGCATTTTGGAAGAAAAAAGCCAATCCTTTAATCAAACCAATCAAACCGCATTGGAAACCTTGTTGAAGCCTTTCCGTGAACAAATCGAAGGCTTTCAAAAACGAGTGAATGAAATCCATTCAGAATCCGTAAAAGGCAATGCAGGCTTAGAAGCGGAAATCAAAAAGGTGTTGGAAATTGGCTTAAATATGTCACAAGAGGCTAATAATTTAACTTCTGCGCTAAAAGGGGAAAAGAAAACCCTAGGCAACTGGGGAGAAGTGCAACTTGAACGCGCACTTCAACTGGCCGGACTCATTGAAAACGTGCATTACAGTGCACAAGCACATTTTAGAGATGAACAAGGCGGTCGAAACTATCCTGATTTTGTGCTTAATCTGCCTGATGAGAAAAACATCATCATTGATAGCAAAATGTCATTGAATGCTTACGAAAGTGCGGTCAATTCGGAGGATGAATTCGAACGTGAGCGTTTACTAAGGGAGCATATTAAAGCCCTAAAAAATCACATTGATGACTTGCACCGCAAGGATTACAGCAATTTGATTGGCATGCGCAGTCCTAATTTTGTCTTGATGTTCATTGCCGTGGAACCTGCTTATATTGAAGCCTTAAAATTAGACCCAAGTCTGTTTAATTATGGCTATGAGAAAAATGTGATTATGGTGTCACACACGACCCTTATGCCAATTTTACGCACGGTGGCGAATTTGTGGCGTATCGAACGCGGCAACGCCGAAGCAAAAGAAATTGCAGAAAAAGCAGGTGAAATTTACAATCAGATTTGCCTAGTGGCCGAACGCTTGAACAAACTGGGCAACACCCTTTCCACTGTGAGCAATCAATACAACAGCACCGTCACCGCCCTTGTGGGACAACAAGGTTTAGTGGGGAAAGTGGAACGCTTTAAAGACTTGTCAGCGAAGGCTAACAAGAGCATGCCAAACGTTGAATTACTCAATAATGACGTAGATTTAACGCGCCTATCCCTTATCACTACCGAAAATGAGGAAAAATAATACATATCTGTTGAATTTTTCTTTAAAAGTGGCTATTTTCTTGCCACTTTTTTATTTTAATTTTATTTGTGGGGAATTTATGGCTACGGAACAAAAAGAAATCACGGATCCATGTGCAAAATATAATGAGCAGACTAACTTTCTAAGCAAAACGATTTTTGCAAGTCGTTGGTTACAAGTGCCTATTTATTTAGGTTTAATTGTTGTACAAGGCATCTATGCCTACAAGTTTATGAAAAACTTGTGGTATCTCATCACCAATGTTAATGAAATGGATGCAGACACCATTATGCTCGCCGTACTCAATCTCATTGATGTGGTGATGATTGCTAACTTATTGGTGATGGTGACATTAGGCGGTTATGAGATTTTCGTCTCAAAACTACGCACGAAAAACCACCCTGATCAACCTGAATGGATGAGCCATGTGAATGCAACTGTACTGAAAGTTAAACTTTCCATGTCAATTATCAGTATTTCGTCTATTCACTTATTGCAAACCTTTGTGAATGCCTCAAAAATTCCTGAAAAAACAATTATGTGGGAAGTGATTATTCATTTTTCTTTCTTGATTTCAGCGATTGCGATGGCTTATACCGATAAAATCTTATACAGTACAAGTCACAAAAACCATTAATACACAAAGTGCGGTCAAAATTGACCGCGCTTTTGTTTTCTAGAACTCATCTTGGTGTTTAAATTTCAATAAATCTCGACGTTCTTTTTTGTTTGGACGACGATCAGGATGTGGCATAGAAAGTGCATTATTTTTTCTTGCCCATGCCATTTCTTCGCGTTTTTTCACACTCTGTGCCGTTTCTTGGTAAAGCAATTGTGCTTCAGGGGCGCCACGGCGTTGGTCACTCAACGCAATCACTTCAATTTCTTTTTCATCGCTACCTTGGCGTAACTTAATCATGGCACCGATTTCTACATTTTTACTCACTTTAGCTCGTTGACCGTTGTAATGGACTTTGCCCCCTTCAATCATTGCTTTCGCAATGCTACGGGTTTTATAAAAACGTGCTGCCCAAAGCCATTTATCTAATCGTACTTCGTTATTTTCAGCCATAACTCTTCCTATTTCTCTCACTTTGCGTATGATGAGCCAATAACAAGATAATAGGGCTAATATCATGAAAAAACAACTTCCACACATTCTCTCCCTTTCCACGGTGGCAAAATCCCGCTTGTTTGAAATTCAAGCTGTCGATCTCAAATTCTCTAATGGCATTGACCGCACTTATGAACGTTT
>OGEO01000895.1_pt1 | contig 22633 bp, 21 predicted proteins | sample 1570661 | NCBI WGS metagenome assembly OGEO01 (sample SAMEA2582142, study PRJEB24529) | metagenome | biome: Human gut stool | place: China | collected 2011
CATGGCGGCTCCCTCCTAAAGCCGCCGTGTCAGCGTATAGGCGTCACTCCTTTGTTGAGGGCATAAGGAACGGCGGCCTTGATGTTACTCAAAACCGCCGCAGTACCCGGAAAATCCATTATGGGCGCACGAAGCTGCCTGCCCTGCAACGGTTTTTTTCTTTCCCCGTCTTGCGGGGCAGGATCGCTTGTCTTATTTGGTTTAGGTTTGTTCCTGTTCGGCTGCCTCTTTCAGCCGTGAAAAGCTCTCATCGCTGATGATGTGTTCAATCCGGCAGGCGTCAGCCTCCGCAGTCCTGGGGTCAACGCCTGCGGCGATAAGCTGCTCGGTAAAAAAGCAATGGCGCTCATAGATTTTTTCGGCTACTTCGCGGCCCACATCGGTCAGATGGAGAAAGTGATCTTCGTCCATTGTAAGAAAGCCGCCGTCCCGCAAGGTAGCCACTGCATGGCTCACGCTTGGCTTTGACACCTCCATGTGCCGGGCCACATCTACGGAGCGTACCATACCGAGTTTCTTTTGGAGAACAAGGATGGTTTCCAGGTAGTCCTCCCCGGACGCATGAAGTTTCATCTGAACCTCCTTATTTAGTCGCGAGATCGTAAACAGAGATTGATTCATTTGATATTTCCATTCGACGGGTACACAACAATCCCATTAACTCACGATCATGTGTCGCCACAAATACTATTCTATTGGAAGATAACTCTTTGATAAGTTCACAGACTTTGATCATGTTACCATAATCCAAGCCGCTAGTCGGCTCATCAAAAATCATAATATCTTTATTTGCAAGAGTTGCTACTGCCAGAGCAAGCCGCTGCTTTTGACCTCCAGAGAGTGTCATAGGATGTTTATCCTTGTAATCCAATAAGTCCAGTCGTCTTAGAATTTTCGTGATTTCCTGTTCATCGACAGTTTTATTGAGAAGAGAAAATTCTTCCCATACACTATCCGAAAATAACTGATGGACAACATCCTGCATTGTCATGTAACACAGTTCTCGGCGCTTCTTATATGGATATGGCTTTCCATCAAACACAATTCTTCCTGCTTTTTCTTTCATAAGCCCACAAAGCACACGCAGAAAAGCGGACTTTCCACTTCCATTGCGTCCAGTAACTGCAATGATATCCCCGCGAGCCGCTGCAAAAGATGCGTTGCTGAAAATGGTTCTATTTTTATAGCTCACGGATAAATTATCAATCTCCAATATGCCTGAATTACACTTTGTAGGCACCTCATCTTTTTCGTTGTCCAAGGTAAAGCAGCGCAATCCAAGCCTAATACGTTCTGAATCCGCTAACGCACGAAATTCATCGCCTGTATATACTTTCTGAATAACGCCGTGTTCAATATAAGCAGCCTTATCCACTAAATCCATGAGAAAATATAAGCGATGTTCTGAGATCACAATCGTTTTACCCATTTGCTTCAATTTGAGAAGAATTTCATGCAGCCGGTCAATTCCATCTTTATCAATATTTGCCGTTGGTTCATCAAGGACATAAATATCCGGATTTACGGCATAAATAGAAGCGAGAGCAAGTATCTGTTTTTCGCCACCAGAAAGGCCAAAAACACTTCGACCCAACAGATTTTCAATCTTAAGACCGTGAGCTACTTCTTGAACACGGGCATTTATTTTGTTTGGCTCTATTCCTAAATTTTCCATGCCAAAAACCAGTTCACTATCAGAGTCAAGATTAAAAAATTGAGTTTTAGGATTTTGAAAAACTGAGCCTACATCTTCTGATATTTCATAAACTGGTGTTTTGGCAATTTCTTTTTCTTTAACAACAACAGAGCCAGAATATTTTCCTTCTGTGAAATGCGGAATCAATCCGTTAATGCACTTGGTTGCAGTTGTCTTACCGCAGGCACTTCTTCCACAGAGAAGGACAAATTCCCCCTTTTTTATTTGCAGATCAAGGGAATTTAACTGTTCTTCACCTGTATTTCCATAGGAAAATGACAGATTTTCAAATGTTATCATAAAATCCCCCCTTCTTAAAGCAACACAAAAGCACTAATAACAAGTACAATAGCGACAAAGCAGAGTACATAATCCTGTATATGGAACCGCATAGATACTGCACAGGTTTTAGGGCGTGGATTATCTATACCACGCGCAGTAATAGCCTGACTTAATTCATCTGCTGTTGTCGAGGCTGATAACATGAGCGGTACATAGATATACTCCAATTTTTGAAAAACACCATGTACATTTCTCAATTTCATCGCATCGCTGATGGCTTGTTGTTCTTCGTGTAAAGTAGGAAAATATCGTACCGTAATTGCAAGCGGGATAATAACTGCCTGTGGCAAGTGCCATTTTTGCATGGCGTGCATAAGCAAGCGTATCGGGGTTGTTTGAACCAATAAAGCCCCTAATGTTACACAGGGGAGCAGCTTCCGAAACGTAATAACTACGATATTTAGTGAAGTCATAATTATTTCCGGGCAAAACGGTAAAATCCAACATTTTATTGCAAGCAGTACAATATATGTAATGGTACTTTTCAGCGCCGTTTTATAAACTCCACAAAGCAATAAAAGGATTACCAATGCCGCAACAACCAGCATTTCTGCATATACATGGCTATTTGTAAAGACAAATATATTGATGCCGAGTAGCAGGAGTATCTTAGTCCTTGGGTCGAGGACTAAGATACCCTTTCTTATTGTACCCATTAAACGATGCCTGCCTTTTCAAAGTGCTTTTTCAACATCAAGCGTCCAACCAAAGTACCAATCAAACCGCCGACAAATGCAACTGCTAACATACCAATGAAAGAACCGGCAGAGATCATAGACTGTAACCCCTCTACATATTCAACGCCCATACCCATTTCTTCGATAGACTTCATGTAGGCATCTTGAAATAACCACATAGGCAGGGGAGAACCAATAAAACCAAAGGCGGTAAATCCGCCAGCCAGGGCAATGCCTTTGAATGATTTGTAACCCAATACCTTTCTTGCAGCTTCGCCCAGAATTCCGGCAACTGCAAAAGTGACGATGATAACCCAAGTGCATTCACCTGTTGCAAAATACAAAAGCCCAGTAATAATTGCAAGAATCAATGCTGCGCCTTGCTTCGGAACCTTGGTCATCAAAAGTGTAAAAAATGCTCCGCCGAAAAGCCCCGCAATACCGGGCCAGATCAACCATAGAATTGGTGCAATTCCAACGGGAATCATAACAATCATTGAGATCACCATATACAGTGCCGAAAAAATGCCGATGTTCACCAAGTCTTTGACTTTCAGTTTGTTGTTTTCCATAATGCTTACCTAAACCCTTTCTTATGTTGTTTATATTTTCCAAGAGGATGCCGTTTGCCGTATTTTTACAAACCTACGGTAAATGCCATCCTGTTGAAGCAATGTTTCATGTGTCCCCTGTTGGACAACATGCCCGTTATCCAGAACGATAATTTGGTCGGCATCCTTGATTGTGGAAAGCCGGTGGGCAATGATAATCAGCGTTTTGCCACATGTTAGTTCGTTGATAGCTGTCAATAATGCGTGCTGGTTTTCAGGATCAACACTGGATGTGGCCTCATCCAAAATGATAATAGGAGCATCCTTTAAGATTGCTCTAGCAATAGAAATACGTTGCTTTTCACCGCCAGATAGTGTTGAACCACCTTCACCAATAATTGTCTGATATCCATTTGGTAATTTTTCGATAAATTCATGGCAGCATGCTCGACGTGCCGCTTCAACAACTTCTTCATGCGTGACAGTAGGTTTCCCAAATTTTATATTGTTTTCTATAGTATCGTGAAACAGATACACCTTCTGAAACACGATGCTCATCAGTTTCATCAATTCCTCAAACTCTATTTCTTTGATATTTTTGCCACCAATCATAATTTCGCCTTGCTGCACATCCCAAAATCTTGTAATCAAATTACATAGAGTCGTTTTTCCAGAGCCAGACGGTCCTACAATAGCCGTTACTCGATGTTCTGGGATTTTTAATGTGACATTCTGAATGATGGGACGATTTTCATAGCCAAAGGATATATTATGAAGTTCAATATTATAATTCTGTATTTTATCTATGGTGTCATTACCTGACATCTCCGGAATTTCCAATACGGACTCAACTTGACTAAGAGCAGTATCTACAATTCGTAGCAGAGCAATATTAGAGGCAAGTCCATCCATCTGTGAGTAAACAAGAAAAGCCGCAAAAAGGAACATAACACAAATAGGAAATGTCATTTCTTGTCTTACATAGAGCAATGCGGCAATCAATACTACTCCACAGCTCGCCAGTCGAAATATGTATCTGTAAAAGCTGATTGGCCAGACCGCTGTATTTTCCAGACGAATGTCTGCTTCCTGTTTTTTATGGAATGCTTCTTTTACTCTGTTCAAACCATCCCGCCCTGTTCCAAAAAGGCGCATAACCATATTGCCCTGTATAAATTCCAACGTTTTCTCTGTCATTTCTTCCTGAGCCTGAAAACGTACTGGCATTACTTTTTTTGCGTTTTCTTGAACGACACGGAGCAAAAGAATTCCGATTCCAAGGCCCGCTAATGTAATAAGCCCTATTCTCCAGTTAAAAAGAAGCAATACTAAAGTACAAACCGCAGCATAAATCAGGCTGCCCAAAATGTTTTCTACAACAGACATTGCCGAGGATTCCAAAGCATTCATATCTGTAGTCATTGCCATCTGGATTTCACCGAGGTTCTTTTCGCTGAAATAACCCATCGGCACTCTCTTTAATTTTTCACCAGCCTCCAAACGCTTTTCGTAAAAGACATCGTAGCTGGAACCAGATATATGTTCAGTTATCTGATACTTACAAATAATCTTACCTGTAAGGCCCACAAGTAAAATCGCAGCAGCAACTCCAATTTTCTGCTGGGTAAGGGTATTGATAGAAAAAGAAATATAAAGTATGGCAAATAAGTCCATTGCGGAAAAGAAGGAGTGCAATAGGCTGATAATAATTCCTATTGTAACTTTGTGGCGATATTTGCCCGCCATAGTCAAAATTCGTTTCATGGTTTCAAGCATTGCACTCACCTCTTTTCCGCTCTGAAGTTAATATTGTCTCGTTCCACAGCCGCTTATAAAGAGCACAATTTTTTAATAATTCGCTTTGCGTTCCTTCAGCTACAATCTTTCCTTGATCTACAACAACAATCTTATCTGAATTTTCAATCGTTTCCAGACGATGGGCAACTACAATAAGAGTTTTGTCTTTTACCAACTCATTTATAGCTTCTTCAATATACACCTCATTTTCTGGGTCGGCATAGGCACTTGCCTCATCCAGAATTACAACATCTGCTGGCTTTAATATTGCGCGGGCTATCGTGATGCGTTGTCTTTCTCCGCCAGAGAGCTTTCCTCCTGCATCTCCGACCAAAGTATCGTATCCATATTCCATTTTGCGGATAAACTCATCACATCTGGCCGCTTTTGCTGCGGCAAGGACTTCCTCATCGGTAGCACAAGGGTTTCCCATTCGGATGTTTTCCTTGATACTAATATTGAAAAGGAAGTTATCCTGTGACACAAAACTAATATGTTTCATTAACTGGCTTGTTGGAATATTGCGAATATCTTGGCATCCATAAATGATATGACCGCTTGTTACATCCCAAAAGCCCGCCATCAAATTTGTTATGGTTGACTTACCTGAACCAGATGGCCCTACTATGGCCGTTTTTCCACCCGGCACAGGGGAAAAGGTTATATCATGCAGCACTTCTTTTTTATCATATCCGAATGAAACATGCTCAAAATGAAAGCCATCATCTGTTAGCAAAACTTCTTTTGATGGCCGCACCAGTTCTTGTTCATCAAGAAAATTTCCTACTTGCCGGATACTGGCATCAACAACAGCAAAATTATCAGCATAATACGTTGCTTGAATCAGCGGACCTGCAATTCCAAGGGATAAAATAAGGCATGTAATATAAATAGAAAAACTGATACTTCCTTGCATAAGAAGATACGCTCCAACGGGAATACCTCCCACAAGGGTAGCAGGAATTACTGTTAAACCAAGTGCTGAATATAGCCAGGTATTTTTCCACCAATCCAATGTCGTATCATGGTAATTCTTCACAGCATCAGAGAATTTTTGGAATGATTTCCCTGTTTGGCTGAAAGTCTTGATTACTTCAATCCCATTGACATACTCAACCAAAGAGCTGTCCATGTTGCTACTGGCTTCAATATATCTATCAGATCTATTCTTATAGTCTTTCATTTGCCCCATTAAGAGTAAAACGCCAATAGGAATCACAATCATACAGGCCAGTGCCATACGCCAGTCCAAAATGAAAAGTAAAATAATAATGCAAAGCGGTGTAAAAACATTTGCTGTGATCTCTGGCAACATGTGAGCTAAGGGCTGTTCCAATTTGTCAACAGTATCTACAACCATCGCTTTCAACTTACCTGATGGGGTATCAACCATAACTCCCATAGGAACACGCATCATTTTCTCAGCCAGTTTGCATCGAATATTCCCTAAGATATGATAAGCTACCCTGTGAGCTTTCAAAGAGGAAACTGTATTAAACAACATTTTAAGAGTCTCGCCTAACACAGCAATTCCCACATAGCAAAAGATGCGTTCTGCCGTTAAAGTGTTTTGGATCAATCCCGACAAAATTCCTGCGAGCGCAAAATAGGGTGCCATTCCACACAATACCCCAATCACAGCCAATAGAATAGCTACCAACATTTTGCCTTTACATCCGCTTGTAAAAGAATAAATCCAATACAAACTACCCTTTACTTTCACAGTCCATCCCTCCTATATAAGCTAATGATTTTGGTTAGCATTAACTAACCCATAAAACAGAAAAATTTTAGGACGATAACGCCCTAAAATTCAGTGCAGTCATTTATTATGTAATTTTCAGAAGCCAAGGACTTCTTGCATACCAGGGTAAAGCATTTTACCGATGAAGTCCAAATGCTTCAATGCCTGTTCTCTTGTATATTCATGTTTAATTGTTTCACAAAGAGCGGTGACAAATGTGGTACACAATATATGAAGTTCATTATCTGTTACTGTTTTATGAGGAAGCCCTCGCTTTTCAAGTACGCCAAACAAATCAGTAATTCCTTGCATTTCGATTTCCACAAGACGCTCCTGAAAAGATTCATAAGGTGTACCTTTTGAACAAACAAGTAATAATCGAAAAACATCATAATTGTCATACATAAAGTTAATAGATTCCCTGTTTTTTTCCGTTCTGAACTCGTTAAAATTTTTGAGGAAATCATCGTCACTAAGTCGAGAATATGTTTCTTCCATAGAAACATCGCACATCTTCAAAAAATCACTCGTTACTGGTTCTACCATTGCAGTAAACATAGCCTCTTTGCTTGGAAAATGGCGATATATCCCCGCAGCAGTAATTCCTGCTCGTCTTGCGATATTTTGCATAGACGCTTTCTCATATCCATGCTCCAAAAATTCCTGCTTAATACATGGGAGCAATTTATTATGTGTATCTGTCTTATCTCTCGGCATATAAAAACCTCCCCGTAAGTTAATTTGATTAGCTTACGCCATTCACTATACCACATTGGAGATAAGAATGCAAGAGAGAAGTGTTAGTTTTGGCTCACCGTTTTTATGCCAATCTATAAACAAGAAGCAGCAGAATAATTTCTGCTGCTTCTTGTTTATAAAATTAATTCATCCAATATAATTTCCTCCGCCTGTGCTTTCAGCGTGTTCATCAGCCCCACCCAGCGCATGGGGTCACGGGCTTTCAGTTCCTCGGTGACGCCCGCCGCCTCCATCATGCGGGGCAGCATGGCGTCCATCCGCTCCCGCGCCGCCCGATCAATCTCCAACAGGTGCGGGTACAGCTTTTCGCTCAAAATCAAGCTGCTATAAAGGCCGGGCCGGTGTTCCTTCAGGTAGCGTTGCCGCATACGGCCATACTTGCCGATGGGGGCCTCCGGCTGCTCGGAAAGTTTCAGATCAGGGATGTAGTAATCTCCGCAGCGGGTGTAAGTCAATTCGCTCATGTTCATTCTCCTTTGCACTGTAATGGTTAAACTGTGGCACTGGCCGATACGGTGGCCTTGCGCGGCTCCTGCCTGGGTAACTGGCTGACGGTGGTAAAAATGCCCTTCTCCATGTCCTCGGCCCGGATTGTGGCCTTTGCTGCCTCCACCTGGGCCTTGCGTTTGGCGTTGTAGCGTTTTTCCCATTCCTTCTGCTTGCCGTTGGCCTTGCGGCGTAAGTAGTTCTGGTGAAGCCTGTCCTTGCGTTCCTCCTTCTTCCGCAGTTCTTCTTGTTCTTCCGGGGTCAGTGGAACCGGCTGCAAGGCGGGCGGGATATACCGGCCCACAAAATTGAAGTAGATTTCAACCTCCTGCGTAGTGTCCTGGCTGCCTTTTCGGGCGCGTTCGTGGACAAGGATTTTCTCTACAAACTCGTTGAGCATGGTGTTTGTCAGCGTGTCGAAGTTCTCGTACTTGTCAATCAGGGCAATAAACTTCTCCGCAGATTTCCGGCTCTGCTCATAGCCGGTAACGGCCTTTTCCAATTCCACGATTTCCGCATTGAGGGCGTCCTGCTCTTTGGCGTACTGTGCGTCCAGGGCCTCATACCGGGCGTCCGGCAGCTTACCCAGGGCGTTGTCCTCATAGATTTTGCAAATCAGCTTTTCCAGTTCCCCGGCCCGCTTTTGGGCGGCGGCCAGCCGTTTCCGCTTCTTGGATATGTCGGCGGTCTGCTGGGCTACCTGCGTTTCCTGGACGGTGCGGATAAACTCGGCCCGGTCATTCCTGGAATACTCCGCGATGGCCCGGAGCATATCGGCAATCAGGGTCAGAACAGCTTCGGCCTTGATACGGTGCTGTGTAGGGCAAAGGGAGCCGATAGGATACTTCCCATACTGGCCGCAAGTGTACTGCGGGACGCGCTTGCCGTTGTATGTGCGGTGAACATACATCTTGCCGCCGCAATCGGCGCAGTACATCAGGCCGGTCAGGGGATGGGACTCCCCAAAGCCGTCCGGGTAGCGTCTGGCGTTTCCCCGGATACGCTGTACATTGTCAAAGGTTTCCTGGTCGATAATGGCCTCATGGGTGTTCTCAAAAATCGTCCATTCGCTTTCGTCAACATAGTGACTTTTCTTGTCCTTAAAGTGCTTGCGGGTTTTGAAATTGACCGTATGGCCTAAATACTCCTGTTTTTTCAGGATTTCAACAATGGTAGAGGCACTCCAACGATAAATATCCGCAAAGGCCTTATTCTTGTTCACTCCCTCGCCATAGCGGGCAAGGTGAACGGCTGGCATTTCAATTTTTTCTTCTGACAACTTGGTTGCGATCTGATAGGGGCCGTAGCCCTCCATCGCAAGCGCGAAAATATGGCGTACCACAGCGGCGGCTTCTTCATCCACAAGCCAGTGTTCCCGCTTTTCGTCCCACAGATAGCCGTAGATAACGGTGCCGGTCAGGTGCTTGCCGCTCATGCCTTTTGACTTAAACACAGAGCGGATTTTCCGGCTGGTATCACGGGCGTAAAATTCATTCATAATGTTACGGAAGGGCGTAAAATCGTCATCGCCTTTCAGACTGTCCACACCGTCGTTGATGGCGATCAGCCGGACGCCGCGCTGCCGCAAAATCTCCATGACCTGGCCGACTTTCAGATAATCGCGCCCCAGGCGGCTCATGTCTTTGATAACAATGGCCTCCACCCGTCCGGCCTCGACTTCCTCCATCATCGCCAGAAATCCGGGGCGGTCAAAACGGGTGCCGGAGATACCATCATCGGTAAAGTGCGTAGGGTTGGGCAGCCCGTTCCGGCGGGCAAAATCCTCTAACATCTGCTTTTGGTTGGATATGGAATTGCTCTCGCCCTGTAACTCATCGTCCCGGCTCAGGCGCTCGTACAGTGGGGTGATTTTTTCTTTTCTCATAGCTGTACCTCCTGAAACAAAAATGCTCTAAGTGATTGCTTCATTAACCATAACAAAATCATGATTAAGAAGTCACTTAGAGCATATATCACCCCACACTGCAAAACGCTCCCAAAAGGACCTTGTCATAAATCTCAGTTCCTTTTTGGGAGCGCATTTTTCCCATCTTTATATCTGTTTATCAGTTATTTTTCATCATTCTTCTAAAGAAGTCACATTCTTCATCATTGCATTTCTGTCCTTCCGGCTCCTGGATAGTCAAATGGAATACATGATACAGCGGATTTTCCTCTGTTCCATAAGTCTTGAACTCATAGTAAACCCCATTTTTCTTTAATGTAGCCTCCAGAAGGGGTGCCTGTGGACGGCAGAAATCTCCTACACAGGTCATCAGATAAACCGGTGGAAATTTTTCTGTTACATGATCCGTTACATTGACAAGGGCACGTTCCTTTGCAGAACCTTTTTCCGGAAGGAAATCCTCCATAATTTCCTGATCCTGCTCGCCTCCAAGAACGCCTACCTCACTGAGAGGATTGTAAGCGCCACAGTTCAGGGCTACCGCCTGGGGAACAAATCCATTTGGCACTTTGAACGTATAATTGACAGCATACTCCGGGTTCGTACAAATGGCACTGTAAAGACCACAAAGATGGCCACCTGCAGAATCGCCTACCATAAATACGTGATCCATATCAAGGCTATATTCTTCCTGGTTCTCATACATCCAGCTGATCACATTATTGGTATCCTCAAGAGGTGCCGGGAATTTTACTTCCGGTGCTAAACGGTAGGTGAAATTCACAACTGCAAAACCACGCTGTGCAAGAGTCATCCCGTAAAACTGATACAGTTCTTTATCACCGTATACCCATCCACCGCCATGCACACTCACAATAACCGGGATTTTTCCCTGTGCATTCTTTGGACGGTATACATCCAGTTTGTTTTCCACCGGATCCGGGCCATACTGAATATCATCAAAACGCTGGATATCATCCGGTGTTGTCAGCCCTGCATCTCTTTTTGCATCATTGATCTTCCATTCTCTTCTCATTGTGTCGCTTGCCTGTGACATAGTTTTTCATCCTTTCTGCTCTAAAGTATATTGGCAATCTATGTAAAAACATGCTTTTACACAAGACTATTTCTACTCTTCCTGACTTTTCCGATATTCACTGATTGTCATTCCTGTAATCCTTTTAAATACCTTGCAAAAATAAGTCAGATTTACATATCCGCATTGCTCGGATATTTCATTTAGTGTCAGATCCGTCTGGGTACAGAGCCTTTTTGCCTCCTGCATACGCACACCTGACAGATATTCCATAAAAGTCGTTCCCGTTCTTTCCCGGAAAATATGGCTTAAATAATAGGAGCTGATTCCCACATTCTGGGCACAGTCCATAAGGGAAATATCCTTCCGAAACCAGATGTCAATATAACGTTTAGTCTCATCCACATAATCCTGTATTTTATCTGCGCTCTCCTTTGGAATGCTTCCTTCTTCCCTGCGGTTGATCTGCAGCATTTGAACACTGTCCCTGTAGGAATCTGACATTTTTTCAAAAGAGTCATACACATTTCCAGTTCCATAAAGGTACTCTACTTTTGTCCTTTCCTTCAGGCACTCTGCCACAAGGGATGCAAGATCATTGCTCCATTCCCTTCTTTTTTCCTTTTCCACTTCCTCCTGAACAAAAAACATAACCACAATTCCCTTTGAGGTTATGGTCGCAAGAAAATCACAAAAACCAGTCAGGCATTTCTCCAGTTCATCATTTAATTCCCTTTTGCTAAGGTCTGTTTTGGTCTGGGGAAGAAATGTAGCAATACAGCCGCCGAAAAATTGGATATTGTTGATATTGCAGTATGCATCAAATTCCTTATTGTCGCAGTTATCAGAAAATACCGACATAAGAATCTCACTGCCAAGTACGGAATTCACCACACCCAGGGCAGATTCAATTCCATCCTGGCGCAGATTTATCTTTTTCTCCTCTTCCACAGTCCTGCAAAGCTTTCTGATCACTTCCAGCTTTTCTTCCCATTTGGAAGGCTTTACAAGATAACCGTCTGTTTTCAGATCAAGTGCCTTTTTTATGTAATCAAAATCACTGTATGCTGTACTGATAATAAAATGAGTAGAACATTTTTTGTGCTGTAACAGTTCAATGACCTCAATTCCCAAAAGTCCCGGCATGCGGATATCCACAATTGCCATATCCGGTTTATAGGCTTCCAGCATTTCTTTCAGTTTAATCCCATTTTCTGCCATTCCTACAATTTCGATATCCGGAAATTCTTTTTTCAGAAAAAGCTCTGTACTTTTCAAAACCACCGGCTCATCATCTGCAATTACCATCGTATATTTCATTGTCATCATCACCTCCTGGTAGAGAAATAAATATTTTCAACCCCGGATCCATATTATAAAATTCAAATTTCAGGTCATTATGGTAATACAATCTTAATCTGCGGTAAATGTTCCGGATACCAATATGATTGCCTGAGGTTTTGTTTTCCTGAAAATCTTCATAGATACTTCTGATCTGTTCCTCAGTCATTCCCACACCGTTATCCTGTACCTCCAGACAGACACGGTTCCCCTGTGGATATACCCGGATCCATACATGTCCGTCCTCAAGCATCATGGCAATTCCATGCTGAATGGCATTTTCCACCATTGGCTGAAGGATCATACAGGGCATTTTATAATCCAGGCACTGCTCATCAATTTCAAAGGTGTACTGGTATCGACCACAATAACGGCATTCCTGAATCGCCACATAGTCTTTCAAATTTTCCACTTCTTTTTCCAATGGAACGGTTTTGCTGATATTATCCAGATTATACCGTAAAAAGGCTGCTGTCGTTTCCATAAGTTCTGCACACTGATCTGCATTCTCGATCCTTGCAAGGGAGGAAATCATATTTAAGGTATTAAACAGAAAATGAGGATTTACCCTGGACTGCAGAAAATCCAGATGACTTCTTTGCAATTCACTGAACATTTTCAGATTTTTGATTTCCATTTCTGCAAGGCGCTCTTTGATATCTGCATTTTCTTCAATTTCCCGCATCTGTTTCTGGATAATACCAGTCATTTTGTTAAAAGCAGCTGCAAATTCTTCAAACTCATCATTGCTTTCAATCTGAATAGGCTCTGCACTTAGCACATTATCCTGAATGGATTCCACGCCCTTTTGCATGGTTGCAATAGATCTTGAAATCTCCATAATAACCCTGGTCAGATACAGGCCAATACAAATAAGAGTAAACACGATCATACCGATCTGCAGCCGCAATATATTTTGTTGAAGAGCATTCAGCCTGTTTTCCAACTGACTTAATTTATTCAGTTTTACCGAATATGCTTTCTGAAAACGAAGGGTAACGTAAGAATAAAGCTCCTGAAGCTCATTGTAGCTGTTTTCCAGTTTTTCAAATCCTGTCTGCTTATCGCTTTCAAAATATCTCCGCAAAGCATCTGTCAGAAAATCAGATTTTCCAAGAAAGCTTTCCACTGTACAGTATGCGTCTGTTACTTCCCTGACAAAGCTTTTCTCCTGAAGTTCCTTCACTATTTTTAAATACTGTTCAGCGCTCTTCCTGTCCTGCTCATAATTTTCAGTTCCTTCTTCTGACAGATACAGGTATGCCATGTTTATGTCGCCATTTAAGACTTCTACACTATTTTCCAGATTGTTTATGGAAATCATTTCACCGATAGCATTGTCATACTGACCTGACACATAGTTATTACATATAACGGCGACCATAAGAAGAACTACTGAAAAAACCGCTACGATGACATAACCCACAATATATTTTTTCCCAACTGAGTTAAGGAAATGCGCCTTTTTCATTATGTTCTTCCTCCGATTTTTCCTTTTCGGGCATATTCCAGTTCCGCATCAGAAAGAATACTGTGGTAATTTTCCGCTGTCATCCAGTGGGTAGTTGTATAAACCGTTTCTGAGCTGTATTCTCCATTCCGGATATAATTTGCAATTTCTTCTACTACCTGTTCTCCCATCCTCCTGGTATCCTGTTTGATAATTCCATCTATCACTCCGCTTATTACTCCGTCAAAAGCATCAAATCCCAGAATATGTTCGTACTGATCGTCCCTCTGTTTAAACTGGGCACTGATGGTTATCCCTCCCGTTCCCTCCAAAAAGACAATGGTATCTGCGTCTTCTGCATTCTGGTAGTACATTTTCATAACTGTAAGCCCGTCATAATTGTCATATTGTACATCCCCAAGATGGATTTTGGGATAATCTTTAACTGCGTCCTGAAGTCCTTCCAGTCTTTCCTCCAGATTGGAAAATCCAGGTTCACCGGAAATCACCGCAACATTGGCTTCTCCATCTGTTACGTTTATCAGTTCTTCTCCCAGCATTTTCCCTGCTTCATAATTATCTGTTCCGATATACAGATGCTCCGGAAAATTTTTAATGTCTGTATCCACACAGATAATCTGAATTCCTTCACTCCACGCCTCTTTCAATGTATTAATGTATTCTTCATCCTCATTTCCCTGTACCACCAGCACGTCAACCTTAGCTGCAATCTGCTGCTTCAAAATATCTACCATCTGAGGAATATTGTAGTTCAGCTGGGGCTTGAGTATTTTGATATCCATCCCACAGTTCTTCTTCAGTTCCTCCCCGGATTGTTCGATTCCTTCTTCAATCAGCATCCAGTATCCATCATCGGAATGAGGCAGGATCACAGACACCCGGGTTATATCTGTTCCGGCAGCCGGTGTTTTCGCCTTACAGCCTCCAAACACGCAGCATAAAGCCAGAAGCGTAAGTATTCCTGCCGCCGCTTTCTTTTTTTCAGGCATAGTCAGTCTCCTTTATTTCCTTAGATTGTGTCTATTATCTCACTTTTCATTCTTTTAGACAATTACCCGGATCACGTTTTCGTCCTTTACGTTTTTTCCAACCATGCATGAAAGTCAGCAATTCCGCGCCTGTGGCGTTCTCACAGCTGCCGTCCGGGACCTTCATGGTAAAACGCAACTATCCGGTGTCCTGATAACAGAACCCCGGATAGTCTGATACATTTTTTATTTGTCTGAACCGTATTTTCTCATATCAAGTGCAACTGCTACGATAATGATAAGTCCTTTTGCAATGTTCTGCCAATAGGAACTTAAACCTACGAATGTAAGACCATAGCTGATAACACTGAAAATAATAACTCCCAGGAAAGCTCCCGGTACGTTACCAATACCACCTGTGAAGGAAGCACCACCGATGATACAGCTTGCGATAGCATCCATTTCATAACCTTCTGCATATGTTGCATTGGCACTTCCGGTACGTGCTGCAAGCATACATCCTGCAAGAGCTGCAAGGGCTCCGGATAAGATATAGACAAACATGTCGATTTTGAATACGTTGATACCTGCTACTTTTGCAGCCTCACGGTTACCACCTGTAGCATAGATGTTTTTACCTAATGTTGTCATGTTCAGGATAATGTAAACAGCGATCATAACTACAAAGGCAACAATAATCAGATAGTTAACTCCTGCTACAGAACCTGTACCAAATTTTGTAAAGGATTCTTTAAATCCTGCAAGAGGCTGTGAGTTGTTCGGTGCTTTTTTCATAAACAACAGGTTTCCACCATAAATGATCAGCTGAAGTCCAAGACCAGCAAGGAAAGCCGGTACCTTTAACTTGGAAATGATAAGACCTGTGATCACACCGGAGATAATACCAACGATAATGGAAGCAACGATTGGTACGATCAATGGCATTTCCGGCAGTGACGGCCAGAATTTAATGTAATAAGTGGACTGCTGTGCAAGGGTTCCGGATACAACGGCACCAAGACCTGCAAGTCGTCCTACGGTCATATCCATACCACCGGCAATAATTACAACCAGCATACCCACAGCAAGAAGCATTTTCGGGGCACTCTGTGTCAATACATCACTTAATACACGAACGGAAATAAATGACGGCGAAATTATCGCAATAATCACGATCATCAGTAACAGACAGATATAAAGAATATTATCCATCAGGATTTTTGACATATTTTTTGATTTCATTTCTTATCCTCCCCATTGGCCTCATATGTACTTGCCAGCAACATGATCTTCTCATCTGTTACTTCAGATTTATCCAAGATACCAGACTTATGTCCTTCACACATTACCATGATCCGATCAGACATACCCATAAGTTCCGGCATCTCCGAACTGATCATAATTACACATTTGCCCTTTTGTGCCATTTCTTCCATTAATTCATAAATTTCATATTTTGCTCCTACGTCAATTCCTCGTGTAGGCTCATCCAGGATCAGGATATCCGGTTCACTTAAAAGCCAACGTCCAAGCAGTACTTTCTGCTGATTACCACCGGAAAGAGTTTTGATGGCAGTTTTCAGACTTGGAGTCTTTGTGGAAAGCATATCTACATATTTCTGTGCATCCTGGTTTCTCTTTGCCTTATCAATAAAAGGAAGCCCTGCTTTGTGATACCGTTTTGGATTTACATTCTGCTCTACAACAAGAGTATTATCTGTAATGGAGCCAGGTCCGATAATACCTGTTTTTCTTCTATCCTCTGTAAGTAGTGCCATACCGTTTTTAATGGCATCGATGGGCTGTCTGTTGTGGATCTCTTTTCCCTCGATGGTGATCTTTCCGGAAGAAATTCCATGTAATCCGAACAGAGCTTCCATCAGCTCGCTTCGCTGAGAACCTACAAGTCCGCCGATTCCGAAAATCTCACCTTTCTTTACAGAAAAGCTTACATCCTTAAAGGAATGAGGATTTGTGCTTGTAAAGTTTTCAACTTTCAGATACTCTGCTCCTGGTGTATGCTTTTTCGGTGGAAAACGATCTGTCATCTCACGTCCAACCATTTTGTTTACAATACTATCTGTTGTCATTTCACTTGCAGACCATGTACCAACATTTTGTCCATCACGCATAATTGTGATGTCATCTGAAATCTGAAGAATTTCATCAATTTTATGAGAAATATAGATAATTGCTACGTTTTCGCTTTTTAGCTGATTGATGATACGGAACAAAATCGCTGTCTCAGTCTCTGTAAGAGAGGAAGTGGGCTCATCCATAATAACGATCTTTGCACCAATGGATACAGAACGTGCAATCTCGATCAGCTGACAGTAGGATGTGGAAAGCTCTGCAACTTTCTGCTTTGGATTGATGTCCAGTCCCAGTTTCTTAAATACATCTTCCGTGTCTTTTATCAGTCTTTCTTTATCTACCCAATGTACCCCTGCCACTTTTTTGTAAGGGATCCTGCCAAGGAAAATATTTTCTGCCACTGTCTGCGGTCTTACAGGATGCAGTTCCTGGTGGATCATTGCAATTCCCTGATCCATGGCGTTTCTTGGGCTGGTAATACTTACCTGCTTTCCATTTATGGAAATACTTCCCTCATCCGGGGAATAGATTCCATAAATACATTTCATCAGCGTAGATTTGCCGGCTCCGTTTTCTCCCATCAGTGCATGCACAGTTCCTGGACGGACTCTTAAGGAAACCTGATCCAGTGCTTTTACACCAGGAAAGGTTTTCGTAAGATTTACGGCTTCCAGCACGTATTCGGAATTACTCATAGCTTATTCTCTCCTGTTCTGCTCTTGGCAATAATAAAGAGGGACGCTTTACAGTCCCTCTTTATGCAGCCTTGCGGCCAAACTTCTGTTATTTAGAATGAAGTATCTGTAATGTCGTAGTTTGCATCATCTAAATTGTCGGCTGTAATAGAAATATAGTCGATCATGATTCTATGTCCGTCAACCTTTACACCATCCATTCCAATAGATTCAGTAGTAACTTCCTCACCATTCTCTAACAGATACATCAATTTATAAATGGATTTTGCAAGTTTTACAGGATTGTTGAGGCTGGTCTCAAGAAGAGTTCCGTTTTTGATTGCTTCACATCCGGCAGCTGTAGCATCAACACCAACAACTGGAATTGTGTTCTCATCATTTGTGAAATATCCATGAGCCTGAAGTGCTGCGATTGCTCCAAGCGCCTCATCATCGTTATCTGCGATGATACAATCAATATCATCACCAAAGCTTGCAATAAGTGCTTCTACATTTTCCTGTGCTTCAGAACGGGAGAAGTTGCAAAGTACGCCGTTGATGGAGTCTCCACCTTTAACGCCTGTTACATCATCACCACCGATGCAGCTTCCAAGTTCATATCCTGCACCCTCAATTGTTGCAAGACTGTAAGAAGAACGGTTGATGGTATCACTGAATGTCTGAATACCCTGAAGGAGAATGTAATCAACTTTTCCATTTCCGTTTCTGTCCCAGTTCTCATGAGTATTGAAGTAATCAACTAATGCATTACCCATGTTCTCACCGGACTGTGTAGATACGGAAGATACATACCACAGATTTTCGTTGTCTGCAAATGCATCATCAGATGGGCTTGTTGTGTTTGCAAAAATACCAACTACGCCTTCTTCTTTCATCTGTTTTGCAATATCGTCTGATGCTGGCATGTTGATGTTATTCAGGATCAGGTATTTAACGCCCTGTGTGTAGAAGTTGTTTACGTTATTTCCCTGAGTGTTGATATCGTTTTCGCTGTCAGCGTCTGTGATTGAAATTGTTCCATCTGCTGCTGCGATTCCGTTTAAACACTGGCGGGCATTTGCGATAAAAGTATCTGCGAAATTGTACCATACAACACCAGCTTTTACATCTCCGTCAGCCAATACAGGTGTTGCAAACATGGATGTTGCCATTGCTGCTGCAGCCAGAACGCTAATTACTTTTTTCTTCATTTTTTCTTCCTCCATTTTAAAAAAGCCGTTATCCTGGAAAGCCTTTTCTTTTATTTGCTTTCCCTTTGTTGATGATACCAGTATAGCATGGCCGCCTCTTAGAAAAAATTCAAGATATTTGCAGTTCTTCAAAAAAATGTTGCGAATTTGCTGTACAGGCGCAAAATAAATTGCACTTTTTTGTTATCCGCAAAATAGTGCAGTTTTTTCTTTAACAGCTCCCCCAAAAAAATAATCCCTTATTCCCCTTTTCCCTTGAAATCTCTGTGGCAAACTGTTACTATATTATTACAAAATTCGTGTTTTTCAGTGATCTTTTGGTCATATTTTAGGGATGAGGAGTTTTTGATGAATTTGTTCAAAGTCAGCATTATTTTGCCGGTGTATAACGTGGAGAAATACTTAAGCCTCTGCCTAGACAGCCTGCTTGCCCAGACCCTTGAGGACATAGAGATCGTTGCTGTAAATGACGGCAGTACAGATGGAAGCCTGCAGATCCTGCAGGCTCCTTTATGAAAAAGCAGCAAAAGATGGGAATGACCTGGTGCTTTTCCGCTTTAACAGCGTATATCCGGATACCAATGAGAAAAAGCCCTCTCCCTGTGTCCATTATAATCAAAACTTTAACATTGCATCCAAGCCTTATGAACTGGCTAATATTGTCCTTTATCCATGGAATAAGCTGATCCGCAGAACATTATTTGAAGGAATTGAATTTCCGGAAGGCATCCGGTTTGAAGATGTTCCGGTTTCCTTCCAGCTCTGCACACGCGCCAGATCCATTGGTGTCATAAATCTTTGCTTCTACAATTATATACGAAGCATCGGTTTCTACAAGGCGCTTACAAGAACCACCTTTGATATCTGCAAAGCTTATAACTATGTTATCAGTTTTATGAAAGAATCCGGATTTTACCAGCAATATTATAACGAAATTACCTATGTCACTGTCCGACATTTTCTTTTCCGGATTAGGAAGCTTCTCACCAATTACGAAACCAGAAAAAAAGAATTAAAGATTCAGTTTACAGAAGCTTTGTACAATTTTCTGGATCACACATTTCCGGACTGGCAGGACAATAAGTATGTGCGTTATACAATGCCTGCCCCGGTGGTCAAAATGTTTTATTTTATTCTGACAGACAGCACGTTCTAAATTTTATCAATCATTGCGACTCTCTGCCACCGCAGCAGAAAAACTGGCTGAAGGATTACAGGGTGCCTTTTGAAAAGAATTCCCTCTATCGACCCTCTGATTTACCAGAAAAAAAAACAGCTGCACAGTTTTACCAATTTGCATTTGCTTCTACAATTTGACAATTAAGGCCTTCATTCTCTGCTGTAAGATATTCTTTTTCCTGTTTCAGTACCTGCACTTCTTTTTTACGCTCTTTTTTTCTTAAAATTATAAACGTCCAGATGCTCCTCATGTGTCCCTTTTGCCCCCATTCAATTTCATGCTGTAGAGCAATCTCTGCAAGCACTTCTTTTTCGTGGTTTATCCATTGATTCAATTCTGTATCCTGCTTTGAACCACCTTCAAATCCCAAACTCTTTACTGATTTCCAAAAGATGGAACTATATCTGTTGCATCATATATCTTTAATTTTTGATTGTTCGATCTTTCAGTTCATTCTGTTTGTTTGAAAAATAAATCTCAATAAAATCCCTCAGTCTCATATCCTACTTCGCTCACTGCTTAACTTTTTGCTTCGTTCAAACTCCAACACTTCTTGCTTTGTTTCAAATCCACGCTTTCTGCGTTTTTTCTTCTCACCCATAACATTTGTCTCAAACCACTGGGCTGTCCATTTTTTTGTGTCTTTTTCTCTGTAATCTATATTGATCCTCCTTAATTTCCTGATATTTTATAGATTTATGTTTTTCGTAATTTTGTAATATATGAAAAAGGAGGATTCTATAGGTGACGGTAAAAATTTAAAGAAATATCTTGATGAAAACGGCACAAATGTCCGTAAAATTGCAAAGGTAACCGGGATCAGTGCCACAACCTTATATTCCATTATTCAAAAAGATTCCAATATTCGATTTAATTTTGCATTAAGACTTGCGAATGAATTGCAAATTGATGTGAATGAGATATGTTCTGCCAGTCCATTTTCTGGCACAATTAAGAAAGAAGAGATTTATCCTACACTTCCAGATGGTTTAAATGGAGCATTAGAAGCAAGCCGTGTAAAGACTTACTAAAAAAATTCCATGTACCCGTTGATGTATCTTTTCGGTAAGAACAGTATGCCTGGTGTAGATAATCTGCTTACATCATTCTATCAGCTTGATGATGAAGCCAGACAGGAAGTTGTGGAAACTATCCGTTTAAAGCTGCAGTATCATCGTGATCCGGAACGTGCTGAACAGCTTAAACAGATCAAAGGCTGGTAAAGAAATTACTTCTGTGAATAGCAAACATTCGCAGGAGTTTCTTTTTGGCACCATTTTGGCACCGCTAGACTGATTTTTCAATTTTAAATTTATCTGTATTTCCTCTTACTGATAAATGTTTCACTATTTCTAATCTGATAAATTTGCGAACAATTCTTTTCTTAGAGTACAGAAAAACCCCGGAAACCTTACGGTTCCGGGGTATCTTACGTTTGGACACAATGTACCTTGCGGTACTCAATTTGTTTTATATAGACCGCAGTGCTAACCTCGATTTCGCTTCGCTACATCTCGGTCTGGGCGTTCGCCCTATAAATTCTCCGACTAATGTCCTTGTGTGAGCAAACTCCCACCGGACATTACTCTGCGAATTTGCACTGCTCATTGCTTGTCGAATATTATTCGATAACTGTAGCAACACGTCCTGATCCTACAGTACGTCTACCTTCACGTTTGTGAGGTTCTTAAAATCTCATTATTTTCTGTGATTTTCGTGTCTTTATTGTCCTGTGTTATAGGATTTCTACGCTATATTTCTGTTCTCTTCATTTTTTAGTATCAAAATGGTATCACAGCGACTTCATTTCTCACTATAATATCTCTCATCTATTTGGTAAGTATCAATGCTCCTAAGAAAACAGCAATACTTAAAATAAAATCCTTTTTCACCAGAAAATCTTTATATTTTACTTCTAGCCAGAGATTCAGGACTGTCGCACATATAAGTATTGCACATCCTAACAGTATTTGCACTATACTGCTGTTTACAGCAAAAGCCATTATAATTCCTTCACCACAAATAATTGTAATTGGTATAACTATAAACTGTTTCACAATTTGATTTTCCGATATAGGAATAAATAAGCCGTCTGTGGCTTTTTCAAGAATACTATCCAGCTGTTGAACCATACTCCGTAAGGTCAATCGAAAAACGGCAAATATACTTCCTAACCATAACATATAACGAATTTCTTCTTGTTGCAAAAACGGTAGCGTCCAACAGAAAGGCATTTTATAAATTCCTAAACATATCGCAAACAAAATCATTCCCATTATTATCCAATTTCTGCCTAATCTATAAATAGATATTTGAGCTTTCCATATCAATGGAAAGTGGCATAAAAAATTGGATACTTTATTTTTTCTCTGTAAATATCTCACCGTTTTTTCTTTTGCATATTGATTTAACAATACAGTATTATTAAAATTTTGAGCAATACGTACCTTTTCCAAAAATTGCATCTCATCTTCATACTTTAAAGCATTTATTTCCAGAACACCAAAATCATAAACTAGCATATACATCCATATTCCTATATCTATAATGCACATAAAAAAATATTTAAGCGATATTACCAAGATTATACTAAACAACAGCCATATTCCAATATCTCTTCTTTGATTTGCATGATATATTTTCCATCTCATTAAATTGGTTGTATTTAATAGCAAGAATATTATGAGTAATATAAATAGA
>OGEO01000899.1_pt1 | contig 22591 bp, 14 predicted proteins | sample 1570661 | NCBI WGS metagenome assembly OGEO01 (sample SAMEA2582142, study PRJEB24529) | metagenome | biome: Human gut stool | place: China | collected 2011
TTCTGCCAAATCACAGAACAGCCACAAAACGCCAAGGTATATCACAATATTTTGAATTTAGTGTGGGAATATTTAACGGTTAAAGATGCTAACATTAATTTTGAAAATCAGTTAGAGAAGTTAGAAAACATTATTCCCGATGTGAATGACTATGATTTTTACGGTGTTGTACCGGCGTTGGATGCCTGTGAGGGGCTTGCTGAAGTGTTGCATACGATCATTGCCGGCGATTCATGTGTGCAAGCGGTTAAATTGAGTGAGCTTTCTCTGCAAACGGTAGCCGATTTATTAGTCGAGCAAAATGGCCGTGAATTATCCGAAGCAGAATTAAAGGAAACGGAAGAAATTCAGCAGGAATATTTGATCAGTAACCGTGTGACAGCAAGAGGCGAAACACTTCGTATTCGCTTAATGGAAGGATTTCACACAGAGCAGCTGAAAGTAAATACGTTAGATGATCCAAAACGTTGGTGGGAAGTAATCGATCGAACAACTGGAGAGATTGTTCCTACAGATAAATGGGAATTTGATGAAGCAACAGGAGAAGTTGAGATCCAGACAAAGGCATATCATGAATATACAGTAAGCTTTCTGGCATTCCTTATCTGGGATCCGGTACATATGTATAACTTCATTACAAATGATTGGCAGGATACACCACATCAGTTGACATATGATGTAAGACAGCCGAAGACACAGAAGTATGTAAAGGAAAAGCTGAAAAGATGGTGTGAAGAGAATCCGAATATAGATGTTGTTCGATTTACAACATTTTTCCATCAGTTCACATTAACATTTGATGATCAGAAGAGAGAAAAGTACGTTGAGTGGTTCGGATACAGTGCAAGTGTAAGCCCATATATTTTAGAGAAGTTTGAGAAATGGGCAGGATATAAATTCCGTCCGGAATTTATCGTAGATCAGGGATATCACAACAGTATGTTCCGCGTACCGAGCAAAGAATTCCGTGACTTTATTGAATTCCAGCAGATTGAAGTTTGTGCACTCGCGAAAGAGCTGGTTGATATCGTTCACTCTTATGGCAAGGAAGCTATGATGTTCCTTGGAGATCACTGGATCGGAACAGAGCCTTATGGTAAATACTTTGCAGGCATCGGACTTGATGCAGTTGTAGGTTCTGTTGGAAGTGGTGTGACACTTCGTATGATTTCTGATATCAAAGGCGTTGATTATACAGAGGGACGTCTCTTACCATACTTCTTCCCGGATGTATTCTGCGAAGGCGGAGATCCGATCGGAGAAGCAAGAGACAACTGGAGAAAAGCAAGACGTGCTCTTCTTCGTTCACCATTAGACAGAATCGGATACGGCGGATACTTAAAACTTGCCAGTAACTGGCCGGGATTCATTGATGAGATCCAGAAAGTTGTTACAGAGTTCCGTCAGATTCATGAGAATATGCAGGGAACACCTTCCTATGTAGCACCATTTAAGGTTGCAATCCTCAACTGTTGGGGAGGACTGAGAAAGTGGATGTCTAATCAGGTACATCACGCAATTTGGCACAGAGAGACTTATTCAGCAGAAGGTGTGCTTGAGTGCTTAAGTGGTATGCCATTCGAAGTTGAATTCATCTCCTTTGATGACGTGAAGAAAGGTATTCCGGAAGACATTGGAGTAATCATCAATGTAGGTGATGCATATACAGCATTTAGTGGAGCTGAAAACTGGATCGATGAAGAAGTTGTAACAAATATTCGTCGCTTTGTTGACGAGGGAGGCGGATTCATCGGAGTTGGTGAACCGACAGCATATCAGCATCAGGGAAGATTCTTCCAGCTGTCAGATGTACTTGGCGTAGATCGTGAGATGTGTTTCTCACTTAATACAGATAAGTATAATGAATTAGATGCAAACCACTTTATTTTAGAGGATATTGAAGGTAAAATAGATTTTGGTGAGGGAACAAGCCGTGTCTATGCACAGGGCAAGAATTACCAGATCCTTGCAATGGATGGAGAGTACAGCCAGATGGTTGTTAATGAATATGGAAAAGGACATAGCGTATACTTTGCAGGTCTTCCATATTCTCCACAGAACTGCAGAATTCTTCTTCGTGCTATTTACTATGCAGCAGGCATGGAAAAAGAGATGAAGCATTACTATGTAACAAATGTTGATACAGAAGTAACTGTATTCCCGAAGAGTAAGAAGATCGCAGTTATTAATAACTCATCAGAAGCGCGACACACAGATGTATATATCAATGGCAACTGTGTATATGAACTGGATTTAGAGCCAGGCGAGATGCGTTGGGTAGATGATGTTGAATAAAGATAACTTATGAAACGCAAGGAATGCATTTCATATTTTATAAAGCAGTACTTTTAAATGTATAAGGAGGACAAAAACTATGAAAAAGAAAGTATTGAGCGCACTTTTAGTAGCAGCAATGTCAGTATCTGTACTTGCAGGATGCGGAAGCAAAGCTGACAACAACACTGATGCAAAGAATGATGCATCACAGGAAAACACACTGAGCGTATGGTGCTGGGATCCTAACTTCAACGTTTATGCAATGAAACAGGCAGAGGCAATCTACCAGAAAGATCACCCGGATTTCAAACTGGATATTCAGGAAAAAGTATATTCAGATATTGAGACAGCTCTGATCACAGCAGCTGAAGCTGATGATTACAGCACATTGCCGGACATCTTCCTGATGCAGGATTACTCTTTCCACAAAAACGTTGCAAACTATTCAGGAATCTTTACAGAACTGACAGATTCAGGAATTGATTTTTCAAATTTCTCAGCAGGAAAGTTAGCTGACTCTACAGTAGATGGAAAGAACTATGGTGTACCATTTGATAACGGTGCTACAATCATGGCAATCCGTAAAGACATGGTTGAGGCAGCTGGTCTTACAGTAGATGACTTCAAAGACACAACATGGTCAGACTTCATCGAAAAAGCTAAAAAAGTAGTTGAGACAAACAATGTTCCAATGCTTACAAGCTCAGGCGGATCTGAGATCATCATCGAGATGCTTCAGTCTGCAGGTGCTTCTCCGATGGTAGACGGAAAAGTTGACTTAGTTAATAACAAAGCTCTTAAGAAAGCAATCGAGACATACAAACAGCTCATCGACGAAGGAATCATGGTTGATTACACTGACTGGGATCAGTACATCGCTTCTATGAACAAGGGAACAGCAGCTGGTGTTATCCAGGGATGCTGGATCATGTCTTCAATTCAGGCAGCTGACGATCAGGCTGGAAAATGGTCTATCGTAAACATGCCTAAACTTGATGATGTTGAGGGTGCTACAAACTACGCAAACTGTGGTGGAGCAAGCTGGGCAGTATCTTCTAACTGCAAGAACACAGACCTTGCATATGACTTCCTTAAGACAACATTCGGTGGAAGCGTAGAGTTATATGATGATCTTCTTCCAAACGCTGGAGCAATCGCAAGTTACTTACCGGCTGCTGAGTCTAAAGTTTACAATGAGACATCTGATTTCTACGCTGGACAGGCTGTATACAAAGACATCGTAGACTTCGCTGGAAAGGTTCCTGGAATCGATTATGGCGCATACTACTCAGATGTTAGAAGTGCATTAACAGATGCAATCACAAATGTTGTTCAGAATGGCGCTGACATTGACAGCGAGATCAAGAACGCTCAGGATACAGTAGAATTTAATGTTGGTGAGTAATCATCAAAGATTAGAAACAGAACGTACCGGGAGTGCAGTATTGCGTTCCCGGTTCTGTTTTAGGAGAAAAAAATGGGAAAAAAGAAAACAAAATTGACATTAGAAAAAAAGTATAATCTTACCGGATGGGCGTTTTTGCTTCCAGCAGCTATTTTAATTTTTGTGTTTTGTTTTTATCCAATGGCACAGGCAATCCTGCTTTCTTTTAGAAAAACAGGGGGAGTGTTTACCGGGGTATCGAATTATACCAGAGTTTTCCAGGATAAAACATTTCAACAGTGCTTGTTTAATACGTTCTTTTACTTTTTGATCCAGGTGCCGATCATGCTTGTTCTTGCCTTGATCCTGGCACAGCTTTTGAATAGTCCAAAGATCAGATGTAAAGGTCTTTTCCGTACATTGATCTTCCTTCCGTGTGCAACATCACTTGTATCTTACTCTATGATCTTCAAGTCCTTGTTTGCTCCGGACGGAGTTGTGAACAGAGTTCTTACAGGAATTGGATTATCCTCTGTCGACTGGTTCCAGAGTACATGGCCGGCTCGTTGGGTAATTGTTATAGCTTTGATCTGGAGATGGACAGGTTACAATATGGTATTCTACCTTGCAGGATTACAGAATATTGATTATTCCGTATATGAAGCAAGTTATATCGATGGAGCAACACCATTTAAACAGTTTATAAAGATTACAATTCCGCTTCTGAAGCCAACAATCCTTATGACAGCAATTATGTCAACTTCAGGAACACTTCAGTTGTTTGATGAGTCTATGAACCTGACAGCAGGTGGACCTGGTAAGTCAACCATGACATTGGCACACTACATCTACAATATTTCATTTGTAGAGACACCGAAATTTAATTATGCAGCAGCATTGTCTGTATGTATTCTTATAATGGTAGCAATTCTGTCTGCAATTCAGATGAAAGTAGGTGACAAACGTGACTAAATTGAAATCAATAGTTTCTTATGCAGTGTTGATTATTGCAAGCTTTCTGTCTGCATTTCCACTGTATTACATGCTTTGCGGAGCAACAAACTCAAGTATCGATGTCGTAAGAGGTAAACTCTATCCGGGTACTCACTTGATAGAGAACTTTAAGACACTGGTAGGTATGCAGAATCTTGGGCTTGCAATGTATAACTCATTCCGAAATGCGATCATCATTACAGTTGTAGCACTGCTTGTGTGTTCAATCGCCGGATATGGATTCGAGATTTATCATGACAAAGGAAAAGATACTTTAATGAGTATTCTTCTTCTTGCAATGATGCTTCCTTTCGTAGCCATTATGATTCCGCTGTTTAAGATGTTTACTTCATGGGGACTGGTTAATACATGGATCGCGCTTGCGCTTCCGACAATTTCCACTCCGTTTATGATCATGCTGTTCAGACAGGCAGCTCGTTCTTTCCCGCATGATATTATCGAAGCAGCAAGACTTGAGGGATTAAACGAATTTCAGATCTTCTTTAAGATGTTTATCCCGGTTATGAAATCTACTTATGGAGCAGCTATGACTGTAACATTCATGAGTGCATGGAATAACTACTTATGGCCAACGATCATTTTACAGGACAGCAAAGCAATCACTATGCCGATGCTTGTAGCAAACCTGAAGAGTGGTTACAGTGTTGACTATGGTATGCTGATGCTTGGTGTATTGATTTGTACACTTCCGACTGCAATCATCTTCCTGTGCTTACAGAAGAGCTTTGCAAACGGAATTACAGGAGCGGTAAAATAATGCAGCAAAAGTATTGTATAAAACAGGAATGTTTAAGGAAGGCGCAAGGTGCCTTCCTTTTAGCACATAAAATGGGATTGCTTGAGGACCCTTCTATGCAGGGGCTTGAAGCAAGAAGACAGAATCATAATGAAAAGCTGAAGATGATGGAGCAGGAGGAGAAGCTGTTCTATGGACCACGTTATTTTTCAGCACCAGCGTATTTGCAGTATGAGCTGACAAGACTGAAACTGAATTTTGTCCAGCCAAGTGAGGCGGTTCGAAGCACAGGTCTGTGTCCGGATGTCACAGAGCAGGAGAAGAAAGAATTTTACGAAAAAAATATGGATTTATTCGGTCGATATTTCGGAGATCTCTTTACTTATGAAGAGGTAGAACAGATTATTGAAAAAAGATTACGGGAGGATGCATATGACAAGCTTATCGAAGACGTATTACGTGAGTTCGAAGACAGGAAATGATTCGAACGATGGATTGACAAGCGAAAGTGCATTCGCAAGTCTTTTTGCAATCAATCAGAGAAGTCTGCAGCCGGGAGATCATGTATTACTTGAGCGTGGGAGCATCTTTTGCGGACAGTATCTTCAGGTAACAGATAGCGGAAGAGAAGATGCACCGGTCGTGATCGGAGCTTATGGAGAAGGCGATGCACCGCGTATTGAGGCTTGCGGGCAGGGAATCTGGTATCAGAATTATGGAGCCCCATTAGATTCACCAACTCATGTATATCGCGGGTATGTATCTTCCGCAGTTCTGCTGTATGATGCAGAATATATCATCGTAGAAGATCTGGAGATCACAAACGAAGCAGACAAAATTATCGGCGAGTACTATTCTCTTGGAGATAAGATGAACCGCACAGGTGTTGCTGTTGTAGCTAAAGACAAAGGTGTACGACACGGTATTACATTGCGTAATCTGCTGATCCATGATGTGAATGGTAATGTATATGATAAGCACATGAATAACGGTGGTATCTATATGACGGCACTTCGTCCGGAGAACGAAGAACTGACCGGAGTGGCACGCTATAAAGATGTCACAGTTGAGGGGTGCTTTGTGTATCAGGTGAGCCGCTGGGGAATCGCTGTTGGTTATACTTATGCACATGACAAGTTCCAGGGAGCAGAGCTTGATGAGGAAATCTTCCTGAAATATGGTCACGAAAATATGCTGATCCGCGATAATTATGTAAAGGCAGCAGGTGGTGACGGCATTACATCGATGTATGCACTTCGTCCACTCATAGAACACAATATGACAGATTCCATCGCCTGTGAGATCAATGATCGGATCTATAGCGAGCCGGGTAATCGACTGGGAAAGGTGGCAGCAGCTATCTGGCCTTGGAAGTGTAAGGATGCGTTGTTCCGATATAATGAAGGCGCTGATACAAGACTGAATCAAGACGGTATGGCATATGATGCAGATTCCGGTGACGGAACAATTTATGAGTATAATTACAGCAGACAGAACGAAGGCGGATGTGTGATGTTCTGTTTGCAGGAATCAATTCATAATACGTTCCGTAACAATGTCAGCTTTGATGACCTTGGAGGAACGATCAGTCCGGCAGAGAACCCGGATGCACTGATCAAAGATAATACTTTCTATGTAAGAAAAGGCGTTCCATTCGTTCGTAAAAATATGGATGGCGGTAATTATACATTAGAGAAGAATCAGATTGTTGATTTGGAAAACTAAAAATTCAATGCTAAAAAGGCTATGAAAAAATCATTTTTTCATGGTCTTTTTTAATGGAAATAAATAAAAAAGAAATTTCTGTTTAGTTCCGAATTAGACAAAAATGGCATGAAAATCAACTAAAAAAAACGAGCCGAAAAAAAACCAGATTGCTATAATGAAGTTAATGTGGATAAAAAGAATCTATGTGAAGATAAAACAAAAATTCAAATAGGAAGGGCGCAGGATTTATGAAGAATCGAAAGAAGCAATTCCTAAAGCTTGGAATCATTCTATTGGCGATTGCTGTTACAGGAACTGTTGCCGGAATCATTCAATATAAAAAGGCAAATCAATTCGATCTTACTGTTGCGGAACACGTAATTAGTAAAGAAGAGTATCTGAACTGTATGAAGGCAGTTGAATATGATACAAAGATACAGATTCAGCAGGAGTATGGCGCTATATATGAAGATGACTTCTGGAAAAAACAGTATGATGGAAAACACGGGTATGAAATTCTGGCGGATAATACAGTAGAAGAGTTGAAACACATTCATGCTGTTTACGATCTTGCAAAAGAACAGGGAGATATCACAGACAGTAGTTATGAAGCACTGGAAAAACGCTGGAAAGATGAAAATGCAGAGCGAAGTAAGAAAGTAGAAAAAGGCGAAGTAATCTACGGGCTTAAAGAATATACGTTTCAGCTTTATCTGGATTATGAAATCAGCACGTTAAAAGAAAAGTACTGTAACGATACCAATCGTGAAGGTATGAAACTGACAGAAGATGAAATACAGGAACACTATCAAAGTCGAGAGTGGATCTTTGGAGACAGCGATGAAAATGCAGACCTTGAGATGGCAAGGATCGCGGTCGAAAGAGAACTGCGTGAGCAGAAGTATGATGATATGATCACGCAGCGTGAAACAGATTCTCAGGTGGCAGGTAACATGGAGAATGTAAACCGATTAACCTTGAAGAATATACAATAATGGAGGGAGAAAAGCTATGAAGAAAAAATGGATGAGTCGTACGCTGGCTCTTGCGCTTGCTGGAACAACAGTTGCATCAATGATGCCGACAGTTCCGGTTAATGCAAAGGAGTCTGCTGCGACAGGAACAACCTATTACGTTGATTCAAAAGGTGGAAACGACAGTAATGATGGAACTTCTGAAAGCAAGGCATTCAAAACACTTGATAAGGTGAATGGCCTTAACCTTGAGCCGGGAGACACTGTTCTTCTGAAAAAGGGATCTGTATTTGAGGATCAGGCTCTTAAGTTCACAAAAGAGGACAGCGGTACTGCAGAAGCACCGGTGAAGATATCTACTTATGGAGAAGGAGAGAAACCAAAGATCAATACAAATGGTCATGGACAGTGGGAGCTGAACTATGGTAATCGTCTGGACAATGTGAACCATAAATGGAAAGGTACTGTATCCTCCAGTATTTTAATTGAAGATACTGAATACCTTGAAATCGAAGGTCTGGAACTGACCAACGACAGAAAGAGTGCAACAGATACTGAACAAGGTAAAGCGTATAATGATGCATACGCAATGGACAGAACCGGTGTTGCCGGAGTTGCAAAGGATAATGGAACAGTAGATCATATCGTATTGAATGATCTTTATATCCATGATGTAACAGGAAACGTTTATAACAAGCATATGACAAACGGTGGTATCTACTTCATCGTTGCAAAACCAACGAATGAAGGCGAAACAGGAATTGCAAGATATAATGACGTCCAGATTAGAAACTGTTCTTTGAATAAGGTAAACCGTTGGGGAATTGCAGTAGGATATACCTATCAGTGGGGACAGTTCGAAACAGGTGAACTTCCGGATGCAACGATGGCAAAATATGGTTCCTCCAATGTAGTCATCGAGAACAACTATCTGAACCACGTAGGTGGAGATGCAATCACAACCATGTATCTTGACAGACCATTGATTCAGTACAATGTGTCAGAGAACGCAGCTGAACAGATTAATACAACAGATTATGCACAGCAACAGCCAAGACTGGATGCAAATGGAAAAGAGATTGGTAAACAGGACGTTGGAGCAGGACGAGTGGCAGCCGGTATCTGGCCATGGAAATGTAAAAATGCGATTTTCCAGTATAATGAATGTTTTAAAACATTGAATGCCGCAAGTGGTAATGGCGATGGACAGCCTTGGGATGCTGACTATGGTGACGGAACAAACTATCAGTACAACTACAGCCACGGAAATACCGCAAGTACCATCATGTTCTGTGGAGGAAATTCTGTTAACAATACATTCCGTTACAATATCAGTCAGAACGAAGATATGGGACCATTGGACCCGGCAGGTAACTCCGGAAATTGTCAGGTTTACAACAATACGTTCTATATCAAAGAAGGTCTCAATACCATCTGGCACAGAAGCCATGGCAATGGCGGTCCTGTAGATATGGAAAATAATATTTTCTACTTCGCAGGTAATACACCAGTTAATGTAAAGGAATGGAATCCTAGCGGAAATAAAACTTATAGCAATAACTTATATTATAATGTAAAGAATTATCCGAACGATGCAGCTCCTGTAAAAGTAAACGCAGGAACAAAAGTACTTGAGAATGCAGGTTCCGGTCCAGATTCTGTAGCAACAGACAAAGCAGCTAGAAAACACGAAGATCCAACTAAAGAAACAGTATTCGACGGATACAAACTTGCAGAAAAATCTCCGGCAATCAATAAGGGTAAAGTAGTGGTTGACAGAAATGGTTATACGATCGATCACGACTTCTTCGGACATGCGATCACAGCAGTACCGGAAATCGGAGCAGCAGAGAGTGATGTAGTAGCAGACACTCTTATCCTGAGATCTAACGTATATAAAGTTGATGGAACAAACGTAAGTGAGCTTCCGAAGAATACGACAGTAGATGCATTTCTTAAAAATATCATCGTAGATACAGGCGTCAAAGTTACTGTTAAAGACGGTGAGAAAGTACTTGAAGGAACAGATGTTGTAAAGGGAGGAGCAACAATTGTTCTTTCATATGAAGGAAAAACAGATGTAACGTATACAGTCGTTGCAAGTTCTGATAAAGAACTGAAAGCTTCTTACTATGAAGTGAGAGGAACAGAGGTACAAGTTCCTTATACAGAGAAAAATCCAACAACAGTGAAGGAATTGAAGGCGAATCTTACGGTAGCTGATACAGCAACTGTTTCTGTAGTAAATGCTGAAAAAGAACTGGCAGATAAGGATGCAGTAGCAGACGGAATGACACTTCGTATCACAGCGGAAGATGGAACTACGAATGACTATGCGATCAAGCAGAAAAATGAATACAACTGGACGAAGGATTTTATAAACGGACAGCAGGGAAATGTTTGGTTCGGACAGATGAAGGACGGATCCGGTGACTGGGCGAATATGACATCTGTTGATAAAGATGGCTGGCCAAACTGGGCTACTCATACATATTATGGACCTGGTATTGATGATGATCAGCATGTAACTACAGCAAGCAGTCCAGACAAACACGGTTTACTTTCTGCACCGCCAAGCACAAATATCTCAACAGCAATGGCATACAGAGTACCTAAGAGCGGAACAGTATCATTCAAAGTTAGAGATGGAGAGCCATATCTTCGTCAGTCTCCGAACGAAGGCGGAACAGTTACCTTAAGCCTCTATGTAAATGGAACAGAGAAGAAGAACTTGACACTTGAAACCAGTAAAAAGAAAGAAGGAAACTGGGAAAAGGCAGAAGAAATCGAAGTGACTCGGGGTGACATCATCCGTGTAGTAGCAAAATGTAACGGAAACCCAAGCAAACCATCTGCTCATATTACACCGATTATTACTTACGTAGATAAAGCTGCTGCAGATAAAGAAGCCCCAACAGTTCCGGCAGATGTGAAAGCATCTGAGATTGCTCATACAGGAGCAAAGCTCACTTGGACAGCATCTAAAGATAACGTAGAAGTAGCCGGATACAATGTATACCTGAACGATGAGAAAGTAAATGAAGAACTTATCACAGGAACAGAGTATGATCTGGCAGACCTTACAGCAAATACTGAGTACAACGTAACAGTAACAGCAGTGGATGCTGCAGGAAATGAGTCTGAAAAATCAGAAGCAGCGACATTTACAACACTGAAGGGAGCAGACCTTACAGAACTTACAGCAACGATTGCTGAGGCAGAAAAAATTCTTAAAGCAGAAGATAAAGATAAATATTCTGCAGCAGCTCTTGTAGAACTTCAGGAACTTGTGAATGCAGGAAAGCTGTTGACAGCAACATCTACTCAGGAAGCTGTAGATAAGAAGAAAGATGAAATTACAGCAAAACTTGCTGATATTCAGACACAGTTTACAATCACAGCAACAGCAGGTGAAGGTGGAAAGATTGAACTGAAAGACGAGATCAAAGAGAAAGCAAAAGACGAAACAAGTTACGAAACAAAAGCTTATAAGGGAACATCCAAAGTGTTCACAATCACTCCTGACAAGGGATATCATATTGAAAGTATTACAGTGGATGAGACAGACGTAAAAGATATTGTAAAAGAGTATACTTTCAAAGATATAACAGAAGACCACACAATTGCTGTAACATTTGCAAAAGATGGACTTACAGTAGCAAAAGAAAACCTGCTTGCAACAATTAATACAGCAAAAGAAAAACTTGCAGAGAAAGATGCTTATACTCCAGAATCTGTAAAAGAACTTGAAGAAGCTGTAGAAGCTGCACAGAAAGTTTATGATAAGGAAGATTCTACTAAGGAAGAAGTAGACGCAGCAGAGAAAGCAGTCCAGGAAGCACAGAAGGCTCTTGTTAAGAAAGAGACACCGAAGCCGGAAGCACCTGTTAAGAAAGATGAACTGAAAGCTGCAGTAGAAGATGCAACAAAGGTTGTAGGAGATAAAGAGCAGTATACAGAAGAGTCTCTTGCAGCACTTCAGTCAGCAATTGATAAAGCGAATGCAGTACTGGATAATCCAGAAGCAACACAGGCTGAGATCGACGCAGCAGTGAAAGCTGTAAAAGAAGCAAAAGAAGCCCTGAAAGTAAAAGAAGACAAGAAAGACGACAACAATAAGGGCGACGACAGCAATAAGGGTGACAATAAGAAGGATGATGGCAACAGCGGAGCATCCAACAATGGTTCATCTAATGGCGGATCAAACAATAACGGATCATCCAATACAGGATCTACAAATACCGGATCAGGCAACAAGGGTACTACAAGTACTGGAAGTACTACATCACATGCAGTTAAGACTGGAGATACAACAAATGTAGTAACCTGGTTGTTTGCATTAGCAGCATCTGCAACTGCAGGACTGGGTGTAGTAAAACGTAAAAAAGAGGATTAAGAAATTTATAACCTCGACTTTAAAAGAGGAAAGAATTAGTTAGATCAGGTGGGAATCAGGAGTTACTGATTCCTACCCATAATGATAACGAGGAGGAACGAAATGAGGAAAAAGACCGTATCAATGTTTATGGGCCTTGTTCTTGGAGTGACAACTGTATTTAGTTCAATTGGACCGGCAGTTGTTACTGTATCAGCTGCTGAAAGCGGAGTGACAGATTCTGACTGTACTGATAAGAGTACAAAAGAACCAGAATCAGATAAAGTTGTACCGGATGCGAACCAGTACAAATATCAGAAAGATGAACTGGCAGCATTCTGCCACTTCGGTCCGAATACGTTCAATGAAATTGAGTGGGGAGAGCATTACGGAGATAGAAAGCCGAGTGAAATCTTTACATTGAAAGAGAACTTTGATGCAGACACACTCGTACGTACACTAAAGAATGCAGGATTCAAGAAACTCATTATAACAGCGAAGCATCATGATGGTTTCTGTATCTGGCCGAGTAAATATACAGATTATGATGCAGAGGCAGCAGGGTATAAAGGAGATATTCTTGCGGAGATATCTGCTGCGTGTACAACCTATAATATGGACATGGGACTTTACCTGTCTCCGTGGGATATTCACGAGCCATCTTATGGATATTATGATGAGAATCGTAAACCGACAACCAAGGAAAATGACGTTGATGATTATAACGAATACTATAATAATCAATTAGAAGAAATTCTTGGAAATCCAAAGTACGGCAATAACGGACATTTTGTTGAAGTATGGATGGATGGAGCCAAAGGAAGCGGTGCCAATGCACAGGACTATGAGTTTACAAAATGGTTTGATACAATCCAGAAACACCAGGGAATAAAGGCAGGCAAGGATGCTGACTGTATGTTGTTCGGAGCTCAGGCATATACAACCGTTCGCTGGATTGGAAATGAAGATGGCGTTGCTCACGAAAACACATGGGCAAAATCTAAAGTCAATGAAGCAAATAATACAATTGATAGCAACGGAACTACACCATATACCATTGGATATGCAGATGGAAACAAATGGACCGTACCAGAGTGTGACGGACGTATTACATCCGGATGGTTCTGGGGAACCAAAAAGAACACTCCGAAGACAATTACACAGCTTGCTAACATGTATTTTGATTCGGTAGGACATAATGCAACCATGCTTCTGAATGTACCGCCGAATAATCAGGGTACAGTGGATAAGCCAATTCTCGACAGAGTGACAGAATTTGGACGGAATGTGGAAGAAACTTTCAGAAAGAATCTGGCAAAGAATGCAACAATTGAGGCATCTAATGTTCGTGGAAATGATATAGCATTCAAACCAGGAAATGTAGTAGATGATAAAGATGAAACATACTGGACAACAGAGGATGGAACAAAAGAAGGAAGCCTGACGATTAAGTGGGACAAAGCTAAGAAGTTCGATGTGGTTTCTATTGAAGAAGCAATTCAGAAAGGACAGCACATCAACAGCTATAAAGTTGAGTACAAAGCGTCTGACGATGCACAGTGGCAGACACTGAAAAGTGGAGTAACTGTTGGGGCAAAGAGACTGGTTAGAACAGCTCCGGTATCAGCAACTCAGGTGAAAATCACAGTAGGAACAACCAATGGAAAAGTTCCGATGTTGAGTGAAGTTGGTGTATACAAAGCAAGTGAAGGATTCCAGCTGGCAGGAGCAGCGCCGGAAGGAATGGATACAACAAGTGTTAATGAGACAAGTAAGTTTACATTTAGCCCCACAGGATGGAATCCTCAGACAGGAAGCCAGTACATCAACGGACAGAATACATGGTCCAATAAAGCGAATGCAGAATTTACTTTTAAATTCCACGGAACAAAAGCATATCTGATGGGTACAACAGATCCAGGTCATGGTCAAGCGGATGTTTATATTGATGATAAGCTAGTAGAAACAATTAATACACATGCAGAAAGCAGATCCACAGGAGCAAAAATCTTCGAATCTGAAGATCTGACAGATGCTGATCATACATTAAGACTTGTAGCAAAGACAGATGCTGCAATCGGTGTAGAAGCGGCTTACGTAATCAACAACGGTGGCGTAGGAATGATCGAGCTTGAAAAAGATGCATATACGATGAACGAAAAAGAAGAGCTGACAGTTAAAGTAAAACGTGTCGGTGGATCAAATGGAAAGCTTACAGCTAAGATCCAGCCAAACCCGGGAAGTGCTATTCAGAATGACTTTAATACAGAATATGCTCCGGATGTTATATTTGAAGCCGGAGAAACAGAAAAGAGTGTTGTCGCAGCAAAGACCAAACAGAATACCGCTATAACTGGTGACCGTGTATTCTCAATTGAGCTGACAGAAAAAACACCGAAGAATGCAATTATCGGATTTAACGGTTCTGCAAGAATCACAATCAAAGATGCAGATGGAATTACAAAAGATAAACTTCAGACATTGGTTACGAATTCAGCGGCGTTGGAAGAACATCTTTATTCAGAAGGATGGGACGCATTTGCTAAAGCACTGAAGACAGCTCAGGAAGTAGTGGAAAATGAGAGTGCAACAGATGCAACAATCAGAAGCGCATACACAGAATTAGATAAAGCAAAAGCTGCACTTAAGGTTCGTGAAAAGTATACAGAGAATGATCGTTTCAACTTCCCATGGAGAGCAGAAACAAGTGCTAAGCTGGAAGCGGAATTTGCGACAGAGTTAAAGGATGATCCAACCTCTGATGCTCAGTACCCAATGAAGATTGATGCTAAAAGCGATGCAAGTAATGGAAAATTTGTCACAGATATGGCAGCAAATGATGTTCTGAAATATGCCTATCATGCAGACAAGGCTGGTACTTATCAGGTGGTTATGAGATACCGTAGTGGTTCTGCCGAAAATGCGAAAAATAGTATCAAGATTACAGAAGCAAAAGGAAAGATTAAAGACCAAGAAGTTATAGTTGATCCAAAGAAAGAAAATGATAATGTTGTTTTTGGAACTGTAACATTTGATATCGAAGTAGTAAAACCTGGAGATGGCATGATTGTTATCACACCACCAGAAAAGAGAGATGGACTAGATGGTAAAGGTCCTGGAATCGACTACTTCATTATCAGCCCGAAGAATGTTGTATTAGACAAATTTGCCATCACAGCTACAGCAGGTAAAGGTGGAACTATCACAACAGAAGACCTTACAGATGGTAAAATAACAGAAGGCGAAAGCGCAACATTTACAATTACTCCGAATTCAGGATATGAAATCGCAGATGTAAAAGTTGATGGAAATTCCGTAGGAAAGAAAACTTCTTACACATTTAGTGATGTGGATAAAGCACATAAAATTGAGGCAACATTTGCATTTGCAAATTATACAGCAGAAAATCCATTTGTATTCCCAGAAACAAAGGGAGTAACAAGCACACTGGAAGCAGAACATGCTACAGAATTGATTAATAGCAATGATTCAGATTCTGATCCGAACTGGCCGCTTACAATTACTTCTGAGGGCTGGGCAAGTAATGGAAAATTCCTGAACTGTATGGCATACAAAGATTATGCTAAGTACGCTTATACAGCAAACGTTCCTGGAATTTATAAAGTAACAGGTACTTATCGTGCAGGAGCACTGAATAAACTTGCATTTTCTGAGGAAGGAAGTAAGATTGAGGCAGCGCAGGTAGAATGTCCGTCAACAAAAGAAGGTAACAACTTAACTGTGAAGACATTCGAACTTAACATTGAAGTAAAAACTGCAGGAGCAGGAACTTTGGTTCTTACAGCACCGGACACAAACAAAGCTCCACAGCTTGATAAACTGGATATTCAATTGATAAGAACTGCAAGTGAAGCAGACCTTACAGAACTTACAGCAACGATTGCTGAGGCAGAAAAAATTCTTAATGCAGAAGATAAAGATAAATATTCAGCAACAGCTCTGGAAGACCTTCAGAAGATGGTAAACGCTGGAAAGGCATTCACAGAAAACACATCTCAGACAGATGTAGATGCAAAGAAAGCCGAAATCAAAGCAAAGATTGCTGATATCCAGACACAGTTTACAATCACAGCAACAGCAGGTGAAGGCGGAAAGATTGCACCGGAAGCCACAACAACAGTTTATAAGGGAACATCCAAAGTATTCACGATCAATCCTGACAAGGGATACCATATTGAAAGTATTACAGTGGACGGAGAAAATGTAGAAACTATTGCAACAGAGTATGCTTTCGAAGATATTGTTGCAAATCATACAATTGAAGTAACATTTGCAAAAGATGAGCTTACAATTGCGAAAGAAAATCTGTTAGCAACAATTAATACAGCAAACAAAAAACTTGCAGAGACAGAGCAATACACACCGTCATCTTTGAAAGATCTTGAAGAAGCAGTCAAAGCAGCGCAGGCTATTTACGACGATCCAAATGCTGATCAGGATAAAGTAGATAAAGCAAAGGCAAATGTAGAGGCTAAGCTTGCAGCTCTGAAAGCGAAAGCAAAGAAAGATGCTCTGAACCTTGCAATTATAGCAGCAGAAGGCGATGCCGCATTAGTTGACAAATACACAGAAGAGTCTATCGAGAAGCTTCAGAAAGCAATCGATGAAGCAAAAGAAGTATTAGCTGATGAGAATGCATCACAGGAAGAAGTAGACGCAGCAGAGAAAGAAGTCCAGGCAGCACAGAAGGCTCTTGTTGAGAAAGAGACACCGAAGCCGGAAGCACCTGTTAAGAAGGATGAACTGAAAGCTGCAGTAGAAGATGCAACAAAGGTTGTAGGAGATACAGAGCAGTATACAGAAGAGTCCCTTGCAGCACTTCAGGCAGCGATTGATAAAGCCATTGCAGTACTGGATAACCCAGAAGCAACACAGGCTGAGATCGACGCAGCAGTGAAATCTGTAAAAGAAGCAAAAGAAGCTTTGAAAGTAAAAGAAGACAAGAAAGACGACAACAATAAGGGCGACGACAAGAAAGACGACAGCAATAATGGTGACGACAATAAAAAGGATGACAATAAGAAGGATGACAGCAACAGCGGAACATCCAACAATGGTTCATCTAATGGCGGATCATCCAACAAGAATACTACAAGCACTGTCAATAAGACATCAAAATCAAATGCAGTAAAAACAGGTGATGCAGCAAATGTAGCAGGTGTAGCAGGAGTTGCAATCCTCTGTCTGGCAACAGGAATTGTTGTTGTACTGATTAAAAGAAAGAGAATAAGATAAAATGATTGTAGTTATAAGTCTTATCATGATTCTATCATTTCTGCTAAGTGCAGTAGTTATTATGTGTTTATGTAAAGAATCGATAAACTGGCGTAATGAACAGTGCGGTTATGATTTAGAAGAAAGCATAGAACTGTAAAAAAAGAAAATTGGTATAAAAGAAATAACTAATCAGAGAAACCCAGGAGTAAAATTCTGGGTTTCTGATTAGTTATTTTATTAAAAACGTTTTCCTGTATTGAGAAGGTGTTGCATTAATAACGCTTCCAAAGACTTTGGAATAGTGCTGCGAGTCTTTAAATCCAACCTGCAGTGCAATTTCCGTTAAGGTTAAATTGGTATCCTGCATTAGCTCAATGGAGCGATTGATACGATAAATATTAATATAGTTTGATAATGTGACGCCCATATAACTCTTGAAAAGTTTACTAAGATAACGGACGGAAATATGCAATTGTTGTGCAATGTCTTCTTGTAAAATTTTTGTAGCGTAATGTGTTTGAATATAATTCAATGTATAAGCTACATAACTGTTTTGAAGTTGAGGCTCTGTATGTTCACGTTCATGTACAAGCTCTGTGTGATCAAGAATATGGAGCATCAGGTCCATAAGAGCAACATTAAGATTAGCGGCTGTAAACAGACTGTCAGAGGAAGTATGCAAATCAATCAATTTCTGAAGATGCTTATCAATCGTTTCATCAGAGATGAGTCGATAATAAAAATGTGAAGAAAATAATACAGCATGAAGAAGCGTAATCGGGAATATTCCATCATTATCAAGAATGATAGTTGAAAACATATCAGGGTTGAAATGTATATGCTGAAACTCGCAATCTGAAGTATCATTCAGATAAAAAGAATGCACCATATCAGGAAGGATCATAATAAAGTCACCTTTTGTACAATGCAGGGTTTCTGATTGAATATCCATATAACATTCTCCGGAAAGAATTCGATAAATCTCAATATTAGTATGTAAGTGTCGACCGAATGTATAACCTGCCTTTCGATACGACACAACTGCTCCCGATAAAATAGAATCAGATAGAGACATCTGTTTAGAAACAGTATTTTTGGGGGAAGAGTCGGAAGTCCTACCGGGGTGAGCCAGAAGATTCGATCCAGTTTGTTCAGTATGATTTTTTGTCATAAATTTATGCCTCCATAATTAAGTGAAAGATAAACCAAATTAAGATCTATTATAACACAAATATAAGAAAAACACACAAAAAAATATATAAATTTACGATAAATTCATAAATTTTATAGAGCGTTTTCTGAGGAGAAGTCCTGGACGATGAGGAAAAATTACATAAATGGAAAGTGTCTCGCATGTGAGATTGTTGCTTTTATCAATTCCAATCCATTTGCGCAAGTAAAGATTAATGCAAAGATGTTATGTAAGGAGAAGAAAAAACAGAGGTAACCAAAAATGGGCAAATTTCAGATAATAAAAAAGAGAACCCCTTGAAAATCAAAGGTTTCTCTTACATTTCATCAATGCGGAAGAGGAGACTTGAACTCCCACAGGATAAAACTCCCACTAGAACCTGAATCTAGCGCGTCTGCCATTCCGCCACTTCCGCTCGACACAAACTATCTTATCATAGAGCGAACGGTTTGTAAAGCCTAAAAAATAAATTCTATATATTGTTTGAATAATTTCGATTTATCAGAAAATTTTAATAAAGTTTTTATTGACTCCGTGATGGATTTGTATTATAGTTTCTCGTTGATATTTTGAAGAAAAATAACAGTGGGAGGAAGAGATATATGACATTTTATCAGGAGTTACAGCTTAGTTCAGTTGCATCTAAGCAGCTGATCAAAGCGACAGAAGACAAGAAGGAAAGACGTAGACACATTCTTATTTATAATTTTAAGGTCTATCTTGTAATGGCGTTTTGTGTGGCAGTGGTTTCCTTATACAGTCATTTCACAGGGAATAACAACAGTGTAGTAGGCGTTACAGTGCTTCTTGCGGTGCTTGTTCTTCGACAGGCAGATTTTGGAATTCGTACAACGCACGGATTGGCCTCCATCGTCGGAATCTTTGGAATATTGATTGCAGGACCGAAGCTTTCGAATATGGTGTCACCGGTTCCGGCATTCTTTATTAATGTAGTATGCATTTTGCTTCTTATGATTCTGGGATGTCACAATGTGATTATGTACAATCATTCTACATTTGTTCTTGGATATCTTCTTCTTCAGGGATATGATGTGACCGGACAGGAGTACTTGTATCGTGTGGCTGGCCTTTTGGTTGGAATGGTATTGTGTATGGCGATTTTCTATAAGAATCAGAAGAACAGACCGTATCGAAGATCATTTCTTGATTTGTTCCGCGAGTTCGATATTAACTCCGCAAGAAACAGATGGTACATTCGTCTTTCACTGGTTGTTTCCAGCGCAATGTTGTTCATGTCATTGCTTGGACTTCCAAGAGCAATGTGGGCGGGAATCGCAAGCATGTCTGTTTGTCTCCCATTTCCGGATGACTGTGGAGAGCGAGCAGGTAAGAGAGCTGCATTTAATATAGTAGGATGTCTGTTATTTGTTATCCTGTATTTGGTGCTTCCGGAGTCTATGTATCCATACATCGGAATGATCGGAGGAATTGGAGTCGGATATTCTGCAGGGTATGCATGGCAGACAGCATTTAATACATTTGGCGCATTGTCGATTGCGTCCGGCTTATTCGGGATGCCGTATGCTGTTGCACTTCGTATTGGGGCAAATGTATTCGGTGCGGCATACACAATGGCTTGCAATAAGATTCTGCCGAGGCTGGCAGCAGTGTTTGAGCAGAGAAGAGAACAGGTTAGTGAATGACACTCCATTTTTCGTACAAACGCTCCAGTGACCATGCGGCATTTGCCGGGCTGGTGGAAGGGAGTACAAGGATCTCTCTTCCTGTCAGCGGCTGCTGATATTTCTTATAAAGAGCTCCGGCTTTATTTCCATTTGCATAGATTTGTCGAATCTGACAGTGATTTAAAATCTGATTCAGATCGGTCGGCGTTACATTTTTGATACTGCTGTCACTGGAGCCTTTGATGTCACAGCTTTGAATAACATCCCAGATGGCGATATGGTGGCGGAGCAACATGGCCGTTTTCTCTTCAACTGTCTGCGGAGTTTCCTCCTCACAAAGTTTCGCCAACAATTTCCAGAATCGATTTTGTTTATGTCCGTAGTAGAAATTATTTTCCCGTGATTTTACAGAAGGAAGAGTTCCAAGAATCAGAATCTCGGAGTCTTCATTATATATTGGTTCAAAGGAGTGGGTAATTTGTTCATATTCCATGGTTGTGTTCACTTTCTGATGGTTTGAAGTAAGTTTTATAACAAGTATAGTGTCTCATGAAGATTGTGTCAATAATACTGCTTACTACAAGGAGCAACTTCGCATCTACACAAAGGTTGCTTTTACCTGCGTAATGGATTATACTAGTCTGACAGGGAATTTTGAAACGGAGGATTTTACAATGAAAATTGCAGTAACTTATGACAACGGAAATATTTTCCAGCATTTTGGAAAGACAGAGACTTTCAAAGTGTACGAAGTAGAAGATAATAAGGTGGTTTCCAGTGAAGTGATTGGTTCTAATGGGGAAGGACACGGAGCACTGGCAGGACTGCTTGCAGGACAGAATGTAGATGTTCTGATCTGTGGTGGAATTGGTGGCGGAGCTCAGACAGCACTTGCAGAGGCCGGCGTTGAATTATGTTCAGGTGCTCAGGGAGATGCAGACCAGGCAGTAGAGGCATACCTGAATGGCGAGCTTACATCCAAAGGAGCTACTTGTGATCATCATCACCATGAGGAAGGACATTCTTGTGGAGATCATGAAGAGGGACATTCTTGTGGAAGCAGCTGCGGTGGCGGATGCGGATCACACACTACAATGGAAGGAAAGAATGTTGGAAAGAAATGCCGTACACATTACAAAGGAACATTCAATGACGGAACTCAGTTTGATTCTTCTTATGATCGTGGAGAGCCGCTTGAGTTTGTATGCGGTGCAGGACAGATGATCAAAGGATTTGATGCAGCAGTAGCTGATATGGAAGTTGGTCAGGTAGTGGACATCCATCTGATGCCGGAAGAAGCTTATGGAATGCCGAATCCGGAAGCTATCTTCACAGTAGAGATTGCAGAACTCCCGGGATCTGAAGACCTTGAAGTGGGACAGCAGGTTTACCTGTCCAATCAGTATGGACAGCCATTCCCGGTAAAGGTAACAGCTAAGGAAGAGACAACAATCACTTTCGATGCAAACCATGAGATGGCAGGAAAAGAACTGAACTTCAAGATTGAGCTTGTATCAGTAGAATAAAAAGTGAATAGAAGTAATTAGAAATTCTACTAAGAAATATCTAATAAGAAACATAAAGAGAGGGCAGTGCTTCAACGATTGAGAAATCGTAAAGTACTGCCCTCTCTCTGTAATTGCAGGTAAAGATTTAAATTGCTACGAATTTACACTATCACTCACAATCTTTCCATCCATAATGCGGACAACACGGTCAACCTGATCAGCAATTTCATCATCATGTGTAATGATAATAACTGTTCTTCCAGACTTATGAAGGTCTTTCAGAATATTCATAATCTCGATAGTTGATTTACTGTCCAGGTTACCGGTCGGCTCATCGGCAAGGATGATCGGCGGCTGTGCGGCAATTGCTCTGGCTACAGCGACACGCTGCTGCTGTCCACCGGAAAGCTGGTTCGGTTTGTGATCCATACGATTTTCCAGTCCAACTTTCGACAGTGCTTCCCCGGCAATCTCTTTTCTTTGCTGCTTTCCAAGTCCGCGATAGATCAGTGGAAGTTCTACATTTCCAAGTGCATCCAG
>OGEO01000903.1_pt1 | contig 22537 bp, 25 predicted proteins | sample 1570661 | NCBI WGS metagenome assembly OGEO01 (sample SAMEA2582142, study PRJEB24529) | metagenome | biome: Human gut stool | place: China | collected 2011
CCTTTACCTGATCCTCTACCTCATAACGCATGTGAAAATCTCTCAGTTCTCCAATTAGTTCCTGCGCTATCTTCTGGTCTTCTAAATATTTTTCTATTTCTGCCCAATGATTTCTCATGAAGATTTTCCTTTCTTTACAATTAGTTATGCCAAATCAGATAATATTTCTGTTTACTCAATCTTCAAACTTTCAATCCTCCAACTCACAATCCCAACTTCTTTACAATTTCTCCCAGTGCACTTCTTACAGGAGAATCTTTCGGAAGCTGTATGATCGGCTTTCCATCACAGTCATACTGATATACCTGGTCATCATGTGGCACAACCCCTAACAATTCCAGTCCCTGATTTCGAATTTCTTCCAGAGTTCCGGCATCCAGTTTTCCATCCGGAACACGATTCACGATTAATCCAGTTTTCTGTGGTTTAAAGTTTAACTCCTTCATCAGCTTTGCAATACGTCCGGCTGCCTGAACACCTCTTCTGGAACAGTCACTCACAAGAATCGCAACTTCCATCATTGGCAGGATTCCTCTGCTGATATGTTCCATACCCGCTTCGTTATCAACCACAATATATGGATAATGGCTTTGCAGTTTCTGAACCTGGGTCTGCACAAGACCATTTACAAAACAATAGCAGCCCTGTCCCTGGGTTCGTCCCATTACCATCAAATCATAATCGTCTTCTTCTGCAATCGCATCAGAAAGACGCATTTCCAGATATGCCTGTTTTGTCATACCGGAGGGAATCTGATATCGTGGGTCTACGCCTGCCCGCTCAATTTCTTCTCTCAGCTCCCCAAGTGTGATCTCCGGCTCAACACCGAGCACTTCGTTCAAATTTGCATTTGCATCTGCATCCACCGCCAGGACCGGACGTTTTCCGCTTTCACATAAATACTGGATCAACAATCCACAAAGAGTTGTTTTTCCTACGCCGCCTTTTCCTGATACTGCAATTACATGTCCCATGTTTTTCCTCCTAAAATTCTGAACAATCTGTTGACTTTTTCTTTAAACCTCATTATAGTTGTTACTATATAAATTACAATAATCAATCTGTGAGATTTGTATGGTTACTCAACACATCAGAAAAATTGTTGAGAAATTATATGATACTAACTAATACAGGAGTATATAATGTCAGAAAAAACGAGAAAACAAGATCGCCGTACCCGCTATACCAGGCAAACCATAAAAGATACGTTCTTAGAGTTGTTAAATCAGAAAAGTTTTACGAAAATTACAGTTACAGAGATCTGCAAAAATGCTGAAATCAACCGTGGCACTTTTTATCTTCATTACTACGATATCCATGATGTATTATCAGATATTTTTAATGATATGACTCAGGATATGTTAACAACGGTAGATCATTTATTCTGTCTAAATCAAAAAAGCTGTTCCTATCCGTTCTGTCAGAAAATACAGATGGAATCACAATACAGGGCACTGTTTCTGGATGATGCAATTGCCCCTATTCTTCTGGAAAAAATAGCAGAAAATACAAAAGAAGGCTATGTGACCTGGCTTATGTCACACAGCCTCCTGACCTTTGAACAGGCAGAATCGGTTTTTTATTTTCAAATGAATGGCTGCCTTTCCATCAACAGACTGATGCTCCGCAATCACTGTAATGACTGGAAACAGATTCAGACAGTAATCGACAAATTTATCAAAGCCGGGCTGGAAAGTTTTCTGATTCATGATCAGAGAGAAGAAAAGGCTTCCGATAATTTTTGCAGCAAAATTTCTCCAACTGTTACCGCATCTTCTACACTTAGATAATGATCGGCATGATCCTGAAGAAATATTTTGCCAGATACAGGAAATTCTTCATCTGCAAACCATATCTTTAAAGTTACCGGATATCTTGGCAGAACTGGAAAAACAGCACACAGATCCGCCTTTGTCTCTGTAAATTCTGCACCCAGGTTTTTACATGCTTTCTGAATTTTCTCAGGATCTTTATCCTGCAAAAGCTTTTCCAGTTTCTGCTCTGCAGTCCGGTCAAACTTGGTTCCCCGAATCAATCCATCTTTCAGGTTACCAAAAGTAATGAGCTTCTGTGAACCTTCTGTTCCATCGGCCATATCCAGATAATGCAGCAATGTCAGATAATGCCATTCGTCCATGTTTGAGTTAATACGAAACTCAGGGAGTTGAATTTCAATCGTTTCATAAAAACTCAGTACTTCAAGCACATTTCGGCTGCTATGAAAAACAGCCCCACTTTTTGCAGCAATCTCCTCTCCAGAACGATTTTGTAACCGTTTTACTGCTGCCAGCAGCATTTCCTGAAATGCACGATTTTCTGTTTGATTTTTGTATTCCATAACTTCTCCTTTGCAAACATTTTATCGCATCATATAATAATCAATGTTTATGCAAGAATTTGGGTGGTTTCATAAATCTGGCTTTGTCCGGATTCTCTTTCATCCATTCCCGGGCAAAATCCATTACCTCAGTCATAGTTTCATAATCTTTTCCACAAAAACAGCAACTTGGGCATGTTGGACATGGCCATCCCTTATTTTTGAATCTGCATGCGTCTAAATGTCGGTATGCTCTTAATAAATTTGCTTCATATTCTTCTTTAGACTGTGAAGCTTCCCTGTTTTCACGATAATAAAGGTGATACATTTTTTTAGTCATATGTTTTTTGATTCTGGTATATAAATTTCCTTTTAATTTGTCCACAATCAGCATATTATACAATCCTCCGTAAGTTTTATTACTATGTTGACTTTTCCTTTAAATTTCATTATAGTTGTAATTATATTATTTACAATCATCAAAATAAAAAATATGTACAGTTTCTCAACACATTAAAAAGAGCTGTTGAGAACTTGGGATGTTTTTGACAAACCAGAAATATTTTCGCCTCAAAAACGTGAAACCAAAATCATTATATCATACTACAAGGAGTTTCTTATCATGAAATATTCAACGAAATTAAGTGATACTGTTCATGTGATGGTTCTGATTGCTATCAACCAGGAAAAATCCCTCTCCAGTGCCTCAATTGCAGAAAGTGTCCATACAAATCCCGGCTTTGTACGCCAGCTTATGTTAAAACTAAAAAAAGCCGGACTTATGACCAGTGTAGCCGGACATGCCCGTCCTTCTCTTTCAAAACCAGCAGACCAGATTACGTTGCTGGATATTTATAAAGCAGTGGAGGGCGAGAAACCGCTACTTCATTTAGATACTCATACCAACCCTGATTGTGGCGTTGGCATTAATATTCAGTTGTCCTTGCAGGGATTCTATAATGAAATTCAAAAAAACACTGAAGAAAAGATGAATACAATTACTTTACAGGATATCATAAATACTTATTATCAGCGAACATCCATGCAAAATGATTTACAAAATATTATATAGCAGGAGAAACGAGAATGGACTTCCAGATATGGATTATCTTCTAAATGATGAAGAATCTGATAACGATTTGGCGAGTAAAATTTTATATTTTCTAATCCAGGGATTTTCTTGTTATCATGCCCGCCTCCGTGCGGGCATTTTTAAATTCAGCAGCGCACCACAGGCGGTCTTTCCTGTGCAGAAAAAAAGAAGCGCTCCTACAGGCGCTTCTTCTTACCATATTAGGACTTCGATCAAAAGTTAGTGGGCCACAAAGTGGGCCATTTTTCAAAAAATCACATGAATTTATATAGAGTTTTATCCAAGTCGGAAATCCGCTAAATGCTCTAGCTATCAGCATTTAAAGGCATTTAACAACTTATATGGACATTTATGAAATCGGCCTCATAATAACGATACCTAATTTCATTGCTTTTGCCTATCCTACACCAATTTATGAAAATAAAAAGATCCAGAATTGTGAAATCCCAACCCGACTCACAATCCTGGATTTTTAAATATGTATTGCCTAATTTCCATGTAACTTCCATAAGGCACCTTATCCTCATTCGAATTTTTCTTTTAATTTGAGATACATTTTATACAATTCTTCTTCCTTGCTCTGAGCATCGGAATCTTTTTTGTATTCCTCAAGAACGGCCTGGGATGGTGTCATAACACTACTAAGTGCTTCCTCTGTAGCATGTGTGTACACATTCTCTACACTGATTGCCTTATGCCCCATTTTTAATGCAGTATTCACTACATTTGCATTTTTTGCAGTATTCGCCATGGTATCTGCAGTGTGTCTGAGTGAATGAAGACACAGCCCTTTCATCTGACCGCCTTTAGTGAGATGCACATCTCTGTCAATATTAAGCTTGTCACATAATTCCTTAAAGCACACTTCCATAGAAGCATTTGAACGTCTCTTACCATTAGCAAATGTTGGATAGAGCAAGTCATCCGGATTGTCTTTACATTTAAGTCGGGTCTGCTCCATCATATACAATACACATTCCCGGCATAGATCCGACATCATTATGAACCTGACTTCTCCATTCTTGGGAACTTTTGTGTAATATTCTATCCCTTTTTCCTTATCATTATCCTTAAAACGAACAGATCGTGCCTCTACAATATGAATCTTGTTATTCTCTAGATCCACATTGTCATTTCTCAAAGCGGCAAATTCTCCGATTCTAAGCCCTGTTTCCAATAGAAATAATACAACAACCGGATACTGTCCCATATTATTTTTGTAGGCATAATAAAATTTCTGAATGTCTTCTGGCGTGAATACTTCTTTACGATTTTTGATATCATCTTCTCTTTTCTTGTCGTATTCATCAGAAATTTCCTTTTTTATTCTCACCTGGGCAGCATAATTCTCTTTAAGCAAGCTCCGATCAACCAGCCATTTACAACAGCGTTTACATAGCTGCATCGGCAGAGAGCAGGTTTTCTTACTCTTTAATTCTAATATTGTATCAAAATACCGTTCAAATTCCACAGCATTCAGCATATGAAGCTGGTACTTTGATATTGGAAAATCAAAGAAATTCCGGTTCATGTTATTAATATATGTATGATAGCCGCTTCCAGTTATATTGGGCTTTACCTCCGTCTCAATATATTCAGACATATATTCGCCAAAGGTCTTGGCTTTATTAATCTTTGTATCTCTGCCTCTCTCAATTTCCTTCTCCCAGGCGACAAGATCCAGCTTTGCTTTTTCACGGGCTGCCTTTTCTGTTTCTCCCACTCGTTTAATTCTTTTTGGTTTCCCGGTCTTTGGATTAATGTATTTGCTTTGTACTACACATTCATATTTTCCGCTTGGCAGTTTTCTTACATTGCCCTCACCATTTTCTTTTCTGCCCTCATAGTTCTTCGCCATTTACTTCCTCCCCTGTAGCAATTATCACTTTTTTGAATGACAGTGATTTTTCCTTCCAAAAGTGATACCAAAAGGTGATAGTAGGTAAATTATAAAACGCCCCTACCCACAATTCAATTGGTAATATTTACCAATCATCCTTGTGTTTAGGGGCGTTTAATTACTTCTCGCTTGGACACATTAGCTAAAAAATAGCTATTATTTTATTATTTGTTATAGTTTACGATGTCGCATAAACAGTGCGTAAACCCATTGATTTTGCTAATGTTACGCACATCTTTTTTCAAAAGTGATACCACAACGTGATACTTCAAACAGTTCCTAACACATCAAAACATCATATGTAAACTTCCTTACCTACCATGTTTTTCACAAATTCTTCCTGGGCTTTCTGAGACACATAGTATTCTTTCCCAATTTTATTTCCGTATCCCATCTGGAACATCAACTTTAGGATTCTTAACGCCTTATCGCTCTCGCAATGATAAATGTCCATAATCTCTTTCTTGCCAATCATCTTAGGGAACTGCTCTCTAAGGGATTTAACACAGGACTCTATTACTGCATCCTTATCTATACACACAGCCATCAACTGTTCTTTAGTTAAGATAGCATAGTTCTGCCCATCATTCAAGCTAACTATTGACTTTTTTACTGCTTGATTACCGGATCGGTCTGATTCTTGTTTCGCAGTTGAAATTTCTTCACATTCGTGAGAAATATCTTTACCATACGATGTGATTGTAAATAGTCCCATATCGTCATCTGTCGCATAGTTTTCAAAATCATTCCGTAACGCCAACTCGCTCAGTCCATAGTTCATGTCTTGTCCTCCTCGTATTTTTCTCATCATTTTATGATTCTCCTTTCTGCGCTTTTATCATCGCAACTTAATTGAAATGATTCTTTTCAAACTGTGATCATCGTTCTTGAAGCACTGCATTTCATAAAAATGATATATCACAGTTTATGCAGACATTACGTCCATAGCGCGTGTGCCACTTGTGCCACTATGCCACCCCTAATCCAACAGGCGAATTCCGGTTAATCTTCTCACTGGATTTTTGAATTGTTCGTTGCCATAATTGCGACTACGAACGCTTTTCACGCGACCTTGGCTATTAAAGATTATCTGCTCGTCAAGATTTTTTTCAAAAGCCGTTTTTTGAAGCAAAATATAGTTTCCTCTTACAGAAGCTGTTTTGTATTTCACCCAAAAGTAATTCTTATATGCTTCATACAATTCTTTTTTGCTTGTATAATCATTTTCATCACCAGTAACCTCGATACGCTCTTCGCAAAATTCCGCAAAGAATGAATTGCAAGTAGTCCAGTCATACTTCAATTGCCTTGACAGATTAGACTCCTTGATTACAATACTTCCATCCTGAGTAACAACCTCTTTCATACGGCGTAGTATCTTCGTCACAATCTTATCCTTTTCACTTTGTAGCTTTTCTGGCAGATCTGCGCATTGATCTTCCTCTTTTGTTTCGCAGACAAAAGGTAAAACCAACATTCGATTTACCAGGCCTGCATCGTATTTTTCCGAAGCAAACCCGAAATTAGTTGCAAAAACGAACTTGAATCTGGCAATAATTTCTTTGGCTGATTTATATTTTGCCTCACCTGAAACTTTGCCATCTCCAGTCACACGCTTTATGACTCCCAGGGACTTTGAAGATAATACTTTCTCGTCAATATCAAGACATGATATTAGAAGTTTATCCTCACAGTCTCCCAAGGCAAACCTACCGCCCAGCTTGGAAGAATCTATTCTTGATATCCGTGAGCCATCAAAAAGGCTCTCAAAAAACTGTCCAAATAATACCGACTTTCCAGAATTTGAAGCATTCCCGGCAACCACAAATTTCTTGCATTTATTCGGCAATAGCAACATTCCCAGAGCATACTCAATCATACGAATAGACGCCTCGTCTCCATCTGTCGCATCCCTTAAAAGCTTGTCGAAATTTGGTGTACATAATTCCATATCCATTTTTTCTTTCAGATATTTAGCCTTTATTTGATAATAATATGGCTTCTCAGAAGTAAACTGCTTCTGAAATGTGCCTGTCATAACGTCATAAATTCCGTTTTCCAGAACCACCTGGCCATATATACTGCGAATATCCTTTTCACAGAATGTCTTGTAATACTTTCCGGATTTTTCGATATCCAATGGATTAGCTGTACACTCCCGGACAATGTAATCCGCAACGTTTTCTATGATTTTTTTGCAAGATTTTGTCGTAAGCTTAATTTCCTTTGGAAGTTCCGCATATATAAGATCACCAAGCTTTTTGTCATTCAACGGCTCATAGCATCTTCCATTGTAGATCCAAAGTGCCCAATCGGACGGATCAAGATGCCATATGCTATATTTGTCCAAAATTATCTTGGCAAACTCATAGCTGTTAAATTCTTCAGCGGAAATTTTTTTCTCTTTTGATGCCTTGGCAGCATCACCTGTAGCTTTCGCTACAGATGATGCTAATGATGATTCAATTCCAGAATTAGGGACTGAATTTTTCCTGAAGACAGGAACTATCATTGGGTTAGACTTTGTTTCCCTGATTTCAGCAGTTCCTGTAAATGTATTTGCGTTCTCTGCTTCTGCAACTCTCACACCCACATCTGAATCACTCATTTCCTCATAGCCCGCTTTTGATGCTTCGTCTACCTGTTCTTCCATCCGCATCATTGTTTCAGTTGCCGTGTCAGTTTTTTCGCGCTCGTAGTTCTCTTTTAAGGCTTGGCTCAGATCTGCTTCCATCTGCATCATTGCTTCACCTGCCGTGTCAGTTTCTTCGCACTCGTAGTTCTCTTTTCTAAAATAAGGATTCGTATCAAATACATTTTTATTCTTCTTATTCTTCTTTTTCTTCATTATCCTCTTTTACCTCCAATAAATTAACAGCAGCTCTGCCTATTTCCAGATTTGTTCCAAATACTTCCTTACACCCAAATGAAAGCATCTGTCTTACTAATCTATCATTTTTCTCAGACTCCGGCCAAATAAGTCCTATCTCTACTAATTTCATTTTATCTTGTTTTTTCTCAGTTCCCGCTAAAATTATGGCTCGCATATACCCTCCAGGCAAACACCATAAGAGAACTATGTTCTGTAAGTACTCTGATTCTTTATCTGCAATTTTAACAATACCACTGGACTTCTTTCGGTTTATCCCAATCCAATAATCTTCTTCCGGAGCACATTCATTACTATAAGTATTACATTTTTGCTCGTTATCGCAGACTAGCATATAGTAAAACTCAATAGGTTCCGGTTCGTCACCGAAGCTATAGTATGTGCTTTCATTCTTGTTGATTCTGATTACTTCCTTGTAATAAGGTCTGTTTTTCTTCATGTTTTTTTCTCCTTTTTTTGTTGTTTATTCAACAGTCATATCCACACCTCTAGTACCGCAAATCCATACTGAACGTATAATTTTCCATCAGCGACGTTGTCGTAGGTATCCGTAGCCACCGCTATCCCCTTACTTCTCCGCCTTGCTAATGAAGAAATCATTCTGCATCAATATAGCAGAAACTTAATTTTCACTGCACTGGTGTGATTACTGCTTTACGTTTTCAATTCTCTCACTTTATTGCAAAAAAATAAGGGTCAAAAAATCGCTCTTTTTATCTGGATTTTTCGTCCCTCATTTTTATCAAATTGATATTTGATTAACGTTTTCGTTATCTCGTTTTTTCGTTTTTCTTTTCTATCTTCTCGAATCCTTTCACCGTATGCGCAACATCCCTGAAATTTGCGATTTTACATTCATCTCCCACATATCCCAAATAAATCCCATTATTTTTCATAAGCTCCTTCTCACACCGTTCACAAATTTGCTTTCTGCATCTCTGAAGTTCTTCAACTATAATCTTATTAATTCTTATATAGCCATCCGCTCTTGCATACTCCCTTCCTGGTTCTATATACCTCTCGATTTCCCTATTTAACCTTTGACGCTCTCTGGCTACAACTGACATTGACGCGTAATATCTCTTTTCAAAACACTCATCTATATCAGATTCCGATAATGGACATTTTTTATCATGCGCCCAATCCAGTAATATGTTATAGACTTTTACAACAATACTTATTGGTATATCTTCAAATTTGCCTTTTCTCATATCCTTATTCCACTCTTGTGAGCAAGAATTCATCAATTCATTCATTTTTATCAGCATTCCTGCTTCAAATTTATATTTGCCTTTTTTCTTTAATTTGCCAAACTTATCCTTTCCTAAACAAGCCTCAAAAATCTTTTTAATTTTCTTATCTCTTTTTATACTATTACTTTCTTCATTATCATCTATAACACCTGTTTGTTGCCACATCTTAATTGTGTCATCAATACTTTTGTCTTCCGGTAGGTTTTCAAGCTTATAGCGCTCCTGTTTTACTATGAAAGCAATAAATCTCAATTGATACAGCTGTTTTAGATTATATCGTATCTCATTCTTGTTTTTCTCCTGCATCCCATGAAAATGATTTACAATTTTTGAAAAAATTGGATCCTTCGCAATAGGTGAGTCCTCCTTCTTTTCATTTACACCTAATAAATAATGTAATTTCAATACCAGGTCATAATCTATCTTTTCTGGTAACTTAATTTTCCACATCTCACAAATAACCCTAAGCTGTATTCGATCGTTTTTATATATGTCTACTACTTCTTGTTCATTAACAAGCCTACATTTTATCCACCCAGATATTATTTTGTCTAATTCTCTATTCTGTGGCAAATCTTCAACTCTACATTTCCCTTCTCGCACCATAGCAGTAATAAATCTAAGCTGCAAAAATTGTTCCTCACCAATCTCTTTCTTTTCTGCCAAAAACCAATGTACAACCTTATTAAAATATGGATCCTGTGGAATATAATCATTCATTTTTAACGTTCTCCATCGTTATATATTCTTTAATCATCAACTTATCATTCACATTACAGGCTTCTAATTCTGAATATATTGTGCTACAACGCATGAAATGTATAACAAATCCGTTTTACAACAATTCAACCTTTTATTACCCATAATCAATCTCCGTCCAAGTCAGAAGGACAGCCGATATCACTATCAACTGCCCTTCCATCTAAAAATTCCGTCCTTGATATTGTATCGTCACAACAAAAACTTTTTTCGTTTCTTTCTCAATTCTGTAAATTGCAATATAGTTGTCAATCATAAGCTGCTTGTATCCCTTATCAGCGTAACGACCAACCAGCCGGTCTTGATGTGATTCTGGAAAAAGCTCCAACTTTTTTAAAGCCTCCCAGATTCTATTCGTTTGCCCTTGCGCATTTTCAGGTGCCATTTTTTCAAGTGCAATATATGAATAGATGTCTTCAATGTCCCGATATGCTCTTGGATACAGCAGAACCTTATATTTATCCATAATATTTCTTGTTCAGCCTTTCCATCGCATCTTCCATCGCAATCGGCTCTGCACCTTCTGTTATCTCTCTTTCAGCTTCATAAATTGCCTGATCTATTTTGTTGCTCTGTACCAAGTGCTCGTAGAACTCAGAACTCATTACAACCAGGTCACTATATCCATTTTTTGTGACATAGATAGGTTCCTGCTTTTTATGTGCAAGTTCAGAGAGTTCACTGGTTTTTCTTAAATCTCTAATCGGTATAATTGTTGGCATAGACTACACCTCTCTTTCTGATGACATTATTGTATCATCATTACGAGTCGTCGTAAATCATAATAATTTCATTTCAGCTATTTTTTATAAATTCCAGAACATCCTCTTTCAAGAACAACCACTTTCCAGCAACACGATGCCCTGTAATAATATTATCATGCACAAGGCGCAGTGCTGTATTCTTTCCAATCTGAAGTACACTTTGTAATTCCGCAAGTGTAAGAGTATCAGGAACGTTATCAAGCATTATCATCACCTCCGAATCTGTTCCAATTATAATATGGTTCCTCATAGGCGGTTTGTATTAGCTGTTCCCGGTTTACTATGGATTATCCTGGCATCTACTTTGTGCGTTTTGTCGCATCCTCCATTTCCATACGTCTCAGTTCCTGTTTGTACTTATAATAAGAACCTCTGGAAATCCCGATCAGAACAATACACTCTTTGTCGCTGAGCGCACCTTCAAAATCTCTGCTGTACTTACGGATTAACCGCTTCGATTCCACAGATTTTTTCGTAACCAGCTTGGTTCCTGCCGGAAGTCCAATCTGTTTTCCATTAAGGCGTGCTGTCTCGATGCCCTCCCTGGTTCTTTGGTGCAGATCTGCTACTTCTTTTTCTGACTGCTCAAAAGCCAGAAGAATCTGTTTTCTGGCAAGGTTTAAGATATAGCCATTGACAGCATTCAAGATTCCAGCCATCAGTTCATCCGAAGCCAGATCTCCTGTATTAATTTTCATAGACAACTGACTGTCTATTGCCTGTTGATATGTGCTGGTATTGATGTGGGGCTCCTTCAAAAATACCAGGGACACGCCCCGGTTATACAACTCTTCATATATTCCATATCCTTCCTGTGCAGTACGGCTCATTCGTGAAACACTGTCAAAAACAAGCGTATCACCATTTGCTACCTTTTTAAGCATCTTCGTAAACTCTTTTCTTCCCTGCACTTTCGTTCCTGTGTATATTTCCCTTACTATAACAGCATCAGGATAGTTATTCCGAATATTCCTGACCTGTCGTTCCAGATTCTGGCGCGGTGTTGAAATCCTGCAATATCCATAGATCATCCTGTTTATCCTTTCCTGTTGTAAAATAAAAAGAGAGCAGAACCCTTTTACAGATTCCACTCTCCTGGTTACATCTGGTTGCTTTAATTGCTTACCAGTATTTTTCTACATATTCAATAGCATCTTCTTCCGGCAGAGAAAACTCCTTTGCGATATTCTTAATTGTATCTTCTTTGCTGATATGAAAGGTTTTACAGGTTCTGATATTTGCCAATATTCCTTTCTGCATTCCTTTCTGCATTCCTTCCTGTCTGCCCTTATCTACTAACTCTTCCAGTGCTCCACACATATTGATCTGACCTCCTTCTTTTTCGGATTTCAATGCCTGATCTATCAGTTTCTGTGATTCCGTGATTGCCCCGATCACCACACCAAGCTCTGCTGAGATTTTCTTATCCCTGTATATGGTGTTGATCTTATCAAAGTTACGCTCATAAATAGAACGGCTTACATCAAACACCGTATCTACATCCGGGTTATGAAAACGCAGGGGTTCACTATTTCTTACCTCAATCAGATTCATTTTATAATCGGATACCAGTGTTTTCAGTTTCTCTGGGATTTCCAGCATATCCGTCAGACAGAACGGCCCGTCCCATTCATTTTCGCCATAATATACGCACAGGCTGACCACAGGATGAAGACGGTCTGTTTTCTTCAGGTTGGAAAGAAATTCATCCGAAGATTCAAAACCTTTCTCTGCTCTGTTCCTGGCTGCGATCTCATTATATTCTTTTAAATAGGAAAAACAATCACCCAGCATATGGCGAAGCGGCATTGCGTAATGTATTTTCGCCTGGTTTTCCAATCCCCAGATTACAAAATCAACTCCGTATGCGGTCTTCTTCACCACATCCAGAACTTTCTGGACAGTTTCTGCGTGTCCATTAAATTTCAAGAACGAGGAAACATCGGTATCCACTTCTGTAAGGTCTCTTGGATTTAACACCTGTTCCCCGCCAAATAATGCGGCATTAAATAAATCTGCAAAGCGGTCATTGTCCCGCCAGAATGTCTTTAGTATGGTATCCGGTTTCACTTTATTTTTTTCAGCCGTTTCAAACACCTCCCATTACCATTCTTCTATCATCACTATAGCATAATCTGTACTTAATTTCCATGAAAACAATTTTTCCTATTCTTAAAATTTTCTAAAGCAGCTCACTCCCAGTATCAAAACTACCCTGCATAAAAAAAGTATCAAAAGGAACCTAAATCGCAGATTTTCGTATGGAAGATGCCATACCAGATCAAACGGTCGTTAGATTTGCTACCTTTTCGTTCTAACAGTTCCTGCTGGTGATCCCGGTCATTCCAAAATCACCAGCCAGAAACTAATTCACAACACTATGCCGCCATCATCTCAATCTGGTCTGATTTCAGATCGTAGTGATAAATATGTCTGGTAAGCACATCCTCTTCCGGGGTTGCTTCTTCTATTGTCTCTTCCAGAATTGTTTTCAAATTTTCAGACTCCACACTTTCCTCATCATGGAGCATCACCTCATGAACACTTGTAAATGCCAGATACAAGCCTTCTGCCCCAAGCTTATGACAGAATGTCCTTGCAACCCCCGGGTAAAAGATTGCCACTGCACCATTTGTTTTTAATCTGGTGCTCATACAGTTTCCTACCGCGTCTTTTTCCGGAATATAATCAGAAGCATAAATATCTTCTCCCTCATAAGCTGGATTTTGAACCAGTTTCAATACTTCACATACTCTTCGCTTAGCTTAATTCACTTTATTTTATTCCATATTCTTTCATCAGTTTTTCACGATATCCAGGATCGTCCAACGCAAGCTGCAAGTCAGCCATTCTGTCAGCTTCCAAAAGCTTCTTGGTTAATGATGCCATTCTATCACTTCCTTCTATTCTTCCTTCACTTTTTCCAGCTTTTAATCCATCATCGTACAACATCTGACCTAATCTCGTCATCGCCACAACCTCCTTTATCTCTTCCAAATCACTTCCCTGCAAAAACTTATCCGCCAATGTATATAATATCGCCACGGTCTTTTCTGCGGTTACTCTGGTATCCTGTTTTGCAAGTAATATAGCTGTTTTTATTGTATCTTTCCTGCCTTGTCCGCTGCTCATCAATGGTGTTAAGGACAGCTTCATATGCATGGAATCTTCTCAGATCATCTTCCCCGGAATCCGTGGTCTGAAACTCCACATGGATATAAAAATCTTCTGTCGTCAGAAACGTAAAGTCCATAAACATGGAATGAATGGTTAATTCCACAAGCTCTGTAGGTCCGATATCCACATAGTCGTAATCGATTCCCAGCATCTTCAGTATCTGATCACGAAAATACCGAAAACCCATTTTCATAATTTTATATCTTTTAGCAAGAACATTAGTTTTATAACAAAACAGCCCCAATTTATATATCGCATACAATCATACGCACTATCTAATAATAATATTGACTTATATTTTTATCATAGTTCAATATAATACGGACAAATATCCTCATACTCCCCATTTTTCAGCCTGAATCCCCTTGGAATCACACCCAGCTGGCGAAATCCAACTCTCTCATAAAGATGTCTTGCATGAACATTGCTCGCCACAACTGCGTTAAACTGCAGTACACGGAAGCCATGCACTTTTCCCTGGGCTACGCAATCTTTTACCAGCTTTTCTCCAATATGAAGTCCGCGGCTACCGCGGGATACGGCGTAGCTGGCGTTGCAGATGTGTCCGCAGCGGCCTACATTGTTCGGATGAAGAATATATAATCCCAAGACCTGTCCATTCTCCCTGTTCTCGGCTACCGCTGTATAAGTCTGCGCTGCGAAAAACTCCGCGCCGGTTTTCTCATCCAGACATTCTTCCTGTGGAAATGCCACGCCATCTTCCACAACCTCATTCCAGATGCGGATCATAGCTGGAAGATCTTTTTCCTCGTATTTTCTTACGATAATTTTGTTTTCCATAATAGTTCTCCTCAATTTCACTTTATCGTTTCATTTGTTGTTACTGAGGGTGCTTTAATTAAAAAGGCACTATCATTTTGCAAAAATTATATGCAAAAATGTGCAAGAAAACAATCGTATTTTTTTATGATTGTTTTTATGATTATTTTCATTTGTTTTATATAGTTAAAAACTATACAAAACAAAGAGCCGGATCACTCCGACTCTTCGCTCGTTTCAACATATAAAATTTTACCGCCGCTTATTTCTCCAGCATATAATCCTTAATCACATCATGGTCTCTCAGTACCTTCTCCACTAAGGTTCCCTTGATTGCTTTCAGCAGAGGTTTTTTCACCAGATTCAGCGGTCCAGGAAGCTCAATTTCAAGTGGTGATCTGCCATCCATAAGTTTTACACTGGCATCGAGGAGTTCTCGTACATCGTAAACACTGCCCCATACTTCCGGAACACCACGGTCTACGCCCATAAGTCCGTATACAGCTTCCATTGCGGTACGAACAGAATATTCTGTGGTGAATATAGTATCTCTTGGAGTCTCAGCGAACTGTCCAAGGAATGCGAAGTTCACGCAGCCATCCGGGATAACATCCGGTCTGTCGCCTTTTGCTCTTGGCATGAAGAATGCAGTGATGTATGGCATCATGGTCGGTACGCAGACTGCGCTGTTTTCAGCCAGATCCTCGATCTGATCAGCCGGTACACCCATGTGGTACAGCCACTCTTCGGTAATTTCCTTACCGGTACACTCTTTCATCGGTTTCTTTACATAATCGCCAGGTACATCTGTGAAAAGACCATATACCCATACGCAAACCTTATCTTTGTCCTGATCCTTGAACTGACCCTGACGATTGATGGTCCAGCTTAACAGCCAGCTGGAATCCTGACAGCTTACAATACCGCCGGTAACAACCTTGCCGCTCTTTGGATCTCTCTTGCAGATATTTGTAATATAAGGAATGATCTTGTCATCCAGTGTGGTAACAGTTGCAGATTCCCAGTTAGTCTTCGCGATATCAGAACAGAATTTCTCCGGATGTCCGAAGGACGGATCCTGTTTTGCAATATTTTTCCAAAGGCTCCAGCAGCCGCTTGTACGAACCTCAGCATCTCCGTTTGGAGCGTGGTTTTGGTCACCGTAGATGGTTCCCTCTGTACAGCTTCCGTTGGTAACAAATACATAGTCATTCTCAGTAAGAAGGATTCCCTTCTCAACACCCTTTACCTTGCACTCAATAGCAGTTGCCACTTTTTTACCATCGTGAATATCGAAGATCACATTGGTAACCTCTGTGTTGAACTGGAAGTCAACACCTGCATCCTCCAGATATTTCTTCATTGGAAGGATCAGGGACTCATACTGATTGTATTTGGTGAATTTCAGGGCGCTGAAATCCGGAAGTCCGCCGATATGGTGGATGAAACGCTGGATGTAAAGCTTCATCTCCAGTGCGCTGTGCCAGTTTTCAAATGCGAACATGGTTCTCCAGTATAACCAGAATGTGGAATTCAGAACCTCGTCATCGAATACATCCTCGATGGTCTTGTCATAAAGATCCTCATCCTTTGTAAAGAACAGCTTCATGATCTCCATGCAGCCCTTCTGGCTCAGGTTGAATTTGCCATCTGTGTGGGCATCCTTGCCCTGATTTACAGTGGCGCGGCAAAGGGAGTAGTTCGGGTCGTGCTTGTTCAGCCAGTAGTATTCATCCAGTACAGATGCACCTGGTTTCTCCAGAGATGGAATGCTGTGGAAAAGATCCCAGAGACATTCGAAGTGGTTCTCCATCTCACGGCCGCCTCGCATTACGTATCCTCTCATCGGATCAAAAATACCGTCGCATGCGCCGCCTGCAATGTCCATTGCTTCCAGAATATGGATGTGGTCACCAGGCATCTGTGCGTCTCTTACCAGGAAGCAGGCTGCTGCCAGGGAAGCAAGTCCGCTTCCTACCAGATATGCGTGCTTGTCATCTACGCCTTCCGGTTTCTCCGGACGGGCGAATGCTTCGTAGTTACCGTTTGTATAATAAATGCCCTTGCTGTTTTTCTCGTTTTTACCACGCTCTGTATTGCGGTAATTCGGGTCTACGTGTGCTTCTGTGATCCGTTTCTCCTCACGGCTTTTATTTGCCAGAACTGCTGCTCCTGCACCTGCTGCGGCAAGTGCTGCCATACCTAATACGGAATGTTTCTTCTTTGACATAAAAATTACCACCTTTCTGAAATTTGCCGTTGCATTATTTCCGGCTGTCTGTGTTTATTCTTGTTTTAACTTTTCGAATCAGCTTCTAAGCTCTCTCAGGTTTGTTTCCTGACCTTCAGATAAAAAGCTTTTATTTGACTGATTCGAAATTCTGCTGCCTTTTATTTAGTATTTCCTGTTTCTGAGTGTATTCTACGTCAAAAAATAATTTTCCTCAATTTACAAAACAAGACGGATGACAAAAAACTTATCATCCGCCTTACTTTGTAAAGTTGATTTCGAATACTTTATGTCCCGCACTTTCAGCATTAAAGCTGCTATGCCATAGTTATCCCTTATTTTCCGGATAAACTTAATCTTTATTGCCCTTCCTTCTCCATATTCCGCAGGGAATTCCCAACATTTCCATGCATGGTTACGCAGACCATATTCGCGATTTCTTCCGGGGCTTCCTTCATTCCTCTCTTGATCCAGTCAAGCATGACACCTACGAAACTGTATTTGTAAAAATCCGCAATAAATTTCTTCTGTTCCTCTGTAACCCTCAGATTCTCGCTCTGCTCTTCTACCACTCCTTCGATCAGCTGATAGGTCAGGCTGTACAGATAATTTTCCACCTGCTCTCGTTTCACAGAGCGATACACGTTCAAGATAAATGGTTTATTTTCCAAAACAGCCTCAAAAATCTGCTGAAGCCCTTCCTGCCAGGTGTCGTAAGTCTTTTTTCCCTGCAAAGCCCGGGAAGCGTCCTCAATACAGGACCATTCTACCAGGTCATAAATATCTTTAAAATGATAGTAAAAAGCCATTCGGCTGATTCCGCAGTCTGTAGTCAGATCGCTGATTGTGATCTTGTCCAGAGGCTTCTGAAGGAGAAATTTTTTCAGAGACTCTTCCAGTGCATTTTTTGTGATATTGTTCATTCAGATGTGCTCCTCCTGATAATATTTATTTTGCAGTATGGCATCATGCAATACATAAGGTCTGTACAATTTCTAGAGCGTGTTTGAAAAATCATTCCCATAATCTGCAGGCTCTAAGGATTTTATAAAGCCTTTTTGAATTTTTGTCAACAGGAGCACTATGGAAAAAAGCAGATATCCGCCTCCGAACTTATATATGCATATATTTTCTGAAATATTCATCGCCATCCTGAAATATATTTGGAAAAGGCTTTCTGCAAGATGTGCGTCACAATTTGTGGGAGAACATCCTCCACTTTACAAGAAAAACTCTCAATGCTACAATATTCCCCAGATATTTGATAAAAAAGCCCCTGTGAGGGAATATATAAGGAGAACACCATGGAATTAAAGCTTGAAAACGGACGTCCCGCAGATACCACGGGCAGACTTGAAAAAGAGATACGTACTTATGATTTTCTTGATGCACTTCAGGTGCCTTATCAGAGAATTGACCATGAAACTCTGATGACCATTGAAGCTTGTAAAGATGTGGATAAAGTGCTTGATGCAGTAATCTGCAAAAACCTGTTTCTCTGCAACCGCCAGGAAACGAACTTCTATCTGCTGCTTCTGCCAGGCGACAAGAAGTTTAAGACAAAAGAAGTATCTTCCCAGCTTGGCGTTGCCAGACTTTCCTTCGGCAATGAAACTTATATGGAGAAATTCCTTGATATTACACCTGGTTCTGTCAGTATACTTGGGCTTATGAACGATAAGGAAAATCATGTGCAGCTGCTTATTGATGAAGACCTCCTGAAGGAACCTTACATCGGCTGTCACCCTTGTATTAACACATCCAGCCTGAAAATTAATATGAAAGATATGATGGAAAAAATTATTCCGGCTATGAAGCATGAACCGATTTTTGTGAAATTGGGACAGGAAGAATAAAATTGCAATTAACTAATTTGTATGTTACCCTTTCTTCCATTATGCCCAAAATAAAACAGACAGATACACATTTTAATCATGTACCCGCCTGTCTCATTTCAGTCTTTATTCAATTTTTATTTGCTCTTCCGCTCCTTTACCAGTGCAAATACACTCTGAAGTACAATGAAGAAGCACAGCAGGATTGCTGTTACAATGTTGGACCAGGAGCTGATCAGTTTTCCATTGGTTTTAACCAAAGTAGAAATCGTACCATTGATCAATACCCCAAATAAGGAACCAAGTACATTTCCTACACCACCGGTAAGAAGTGTACCACCGATGACTGCGGAGGAAATAGCGTCCATTTCAAGGCCGGTTGCCTGGGTGGTGGTACCTGCCATGGTATTCAGGCAGTAGCAGATTCCGCCGATGGAAGTAAGGAAACTGGAAAGAATATATGCCTTCATCTGTGTTTTCTTAACATCAAGTCCCATCAGGGTTGCAGACTGCTGATTGCCACCTACTGCGTAAATACTGCGGCCGAAGCGTGTGTATTTCAGCATCAGATAAATAGCAAGAACTACGATCAATGCAACTACAACAGTTACACGAAGGTATGGAAACTGCATGATTCCCTTTTTGTTCAGATACCCTCCAAAGGGAAGGGAAATCTTAAAGCTGGAAAGAGTGGTAAAAATCTTGTCAGAAACAATACTTACCTGCTCTTTACAGATCACAGCTGTCATACCTCTGGCAAAGAACATTCCTGCCATAGTAACGATGAAAGGCTGGATTTCCAGGTAGGAAATACAGAAGCCCTGAACAATACCAAATATAATGCCAATTGCAAGAATCAGAAGCATAAGTACCGGGCTGGACCATCCCCACTGCTCAATTCCCACTGCCAGGATCATACAGTCCATAGCAACCAGGGAACCTACGGAAATGTCAATACCGCCAGTAAGCATGACGCAAGTCATACCAGCTGTAATGCAGATCAGGCCTGCATTGTTGATCAGGATGTTGAGGAATGTCTGGAAACGGGTAAAGCCTTTGTCCGCATATACGATACATCCTGCAGCATACATTACAAAGAATAATACAATGGTGATCAGCAGCAACAGGTTATTGCTGTTTATTTTTTTCTTTTTCATGCCCGAGCTGCCTCCTTTCCGGATTTCTTTGTCAGCTTCTTAAAGAAGGCTTTGGCTGGCTCAGCCTGAATTACTACGATGATAATAACTACGATTGCCTTAAATACCGGTGCCTGTGCAGAAGAAACACCAAGTGCATACAGAGTTGTGGTAATCGCCTGGATGGTGTACGCTCCAATGATGGAACCTGCCAGGGAAAACTTACCGCCGCCAAGGCTGTTGCCGCCAAGTGCTACAGAAAGAATTGCATCCAGCTCCATGTTCAGACCGATGTTATTGGTATCTGCTGAATAGATTCTGGAGGTTGCAACCATACCTGCAAGACCTGCACAAAGACCGCAGATTGCATAGCACATAAGGATGATCTTTGCGGAATTAAAGCCTGCGATACGGGAAGCTTTTTTGTTAATACCAACACTCTGGATGTAGGTTCCAAGTGCTGTGTAGCGAAGTACGATAGAAGCAATTGCCACACACACAGCAGCCACAATGATCGGTGTTGGAATGATTCCGCAGTAAGCGCCAAGCTTCTGGAAGGACGGAACACGAACATAAACGATCTGGCTGTTGCAAAGAAGAAGTCCTACTGCTCGGCCTGCCGACCATAGGATCAGGGTGGCGACCATAGGCTGAATATTCATATAGGCAACCAGAAATCCATTAAAAACGCCACAGATCAAAGTGACAAGAAGTCCGGCTCCAATGCCAACCAGCAGCGGATGCGCATATTCCTGCACATTTACATTTCCGTATCCTGCAAGGATCATACAGCAGACACCTGCGTAAAGACTCATTACGGAACCAACGGAAATATCAGTACCGCCGGAAGCAGATACAACGAGTGTCATACCGATTGCCAGTATGGCGATTTCACTTCCACGGTTCAGGATGTCGATCAGACGTCCGTAAAGTACACCATTCTTAATGGAAATCATAAAGAAGGAAAGCGGTGCGCTTCCTGTTGCAATATCATATACTACGTTGATCAGCATGACCAGGATCATACTGAAAACCGGAAGGAACAGACGTTTCTGCGCCAGTTTTTTGAAATTACCCATTACTGCTCACCTCCTGCGATTGCTTTCATTACGTTCATCTGGTTCATATCTGCCTCATCAATCTCTCCAACCTTCTGACCGTCACGGAGAACTGCCATACGGTTGCAGGTACGGAGCATTTCCTCAATCTCAGAGGAAATGAAGATCAGACTCTTTCCTTCATCTGCAAGCTTCAGAACCAGCTTCTGGATCTCTGTCTTGGTACCGATATCGATGCCTCGAGTAGGCTCGTCCAGAATCAGGAAATCCGGGTTTGTTGCAAGCCATCTTGCAAGGATAACCTTCTGCTGGTTTCCACCGGAAAGTTGTTTGATCAAAGTCTCGCGGCTTGCACATTTGATCTGGAGAAGATCAATATACTTGTCTGCAATCTCACACTGTTTTGCCATAGGGATCTTTTTCAGAACTCCCTGTTTTGCCTGAATTGCAAGGATGATATTTTCTCTTACGGACAAATCTGCAACAATTCCCTCCGCTTTACGGTCATCAGGAAGAAGTCCCATTCCAAGATGCATGGCATCAATAGGATTTTTCACCTTAACTTCCTTGCCTTTTACTTTCAAAGTACCAGTCTGGGCGCGGTCAGCACCGTAAATAGTACGTGCCAGTTCGCTTCGTCCGCTTCCAAGAAGTCCGGTAAGACCGATAACCTCTCCTTTGTGGATATCAAGGTCAAATGGTTTGATGGTTCCTGCATGGCTTAAGCCACGGGCTTCGATTACCATCGGTTCTTTTCTCTTATCTCCTGTGGTCTCCGGTTTAATGGAAGCAAGATCGTCGAAATCTTTTCCCATCATAGCTGCTACCAGCTTCACTCTCGGAAGATCTGCGATCTCATATTCGCCAACTAGCTGACCATTTCGAAGAACGGTAATTCCGTCACATACTGCATAAACCTGTTCCAGGAAATGGGTAACAAATATGATTCCTACACCTTTCTCCTTCAGTCTGCGCATCATGGTAAAAAGCTTTTCTACTTCACGGTCATCCAATGAAGAAGTTGGCTCATCCAGAATGAGCACCTTACAGTCCATATCTACAGCACGGGCAATTGCGATCATCTGCTGCAATGCCAGTGAATATTCTTCAAGATTACGTGTTACATCAACGTCAAGCTCCAGCTGTTTCATAAGGACAGCTGCCTGACGGTTCATTGCCTTTCGGTTGACCGTTCCAAGCTTTGTCAGTGGCTCGCGGCCTATGTAAAGATTCTCTGCCACCGAAAGGTTTGGACAGAGGTTTACTTCCTGATATACAGTAGAAATGCCCTTCTTCTGGGCGTCCATGGTATCTTTATTTACGATGGAATGATCAAATCCTTCCA
>OGEO01000904.1_pt1 | contig 22534 bp, 19 predicted proteins | sample 1570661 | NCBI WGS metagenome assembly OGEO01 (sample SAMEA2582142, study PRJEB24529) | metagenome | biome: Human gut stool | place: China | collected 2011
ATCTCAACCAAGCCTGCCGCTATTGCGATCACTTAATCGTCATGAAAAAAGGTGCCGTAATGGCACAAGGCACACCTGATGAGGTCATGACCGAAGAGTTACTTAAGGATGTGTTTGATTTAGATGTCATCATTCATCGTGATCCTATCAGCAATACACCGATGTTTATTTTGAAATAACCTACTATCACTTCTCTAAATATAAAGCTTTATTATAGGGTAGCAACAATATTGGTCTCTTTTCACCATATCAGAAAATATCATTCACATAAAAAATTAAATATAAAAAACCGCACTTTGGTTTACAAATCAAAGTGCGGTTATTTTTAGAAATGTTTAATTAGATAACTATATTCTCTAATTAAGCTTTTGGACCTGCTGCGATAAGTGCTTTACCTTCTGCATTAGTCGCATATTTTTCGAAGTTTTTCACGAAACGACCTGCAAGATCTTCAGCTTTAGCTTGCCATTGTGCTTTGTCTGCATAAGTATCACGTGGGTCTAAGATCGCTGGATCTACCGCTGGTAATGCTTTTGGAATCGCTAAGTTAAAGATTGGTAACTCACCCATTTCAGCTTTTTCGATAGAACCATCTAAGATTGCATCGATAATACCACGAGTATCTTTGATTGAGATACGTTTCCCTGTACCATTCCAACCAGTATTAACTAAATACGCTTCTGCACCAGCAGCTTGCATACGTTTAACTAACACTTGAGCATATTGTGTTGGGTGAAGAGTTAAGAACGCTGCACCGAAACATGCTGAGAAGGTTGGAGTTGGTTCAGTAATACCACGCTCTGTACCGGCTAATTTAGCGGTGAAACCAGATAAGAAGTAGTATTTGGTTTGCTCTGGTGTCAATTTAGACACTGGAGGTAACACACCGAATGCATCCGCAGTTAAGAAAATTACTTTCGTTGCGTGACCAGCACGAGATACTGGTTTAACAATATTATCAATGTGATAAATTGGGTAAGACACACGAGTATTTTCAGTTTTAGAACCATCATCGAAATCAACTGAACCATCTGCACGAACCACTACGTTTTCTAATAACGCATCACGACGGATTGCACGATAGATATCTGGTTCATTTTCTTCAGAAAGGTGAATAGTTTTCGCGTAGCAACCACCTTCAAAGTTGAAGATACCCACATCATCCCAACCGTGTTCATCGTCACCGATTAATTGACGTTTTGGATCGGTAGAAAGCGTTGTTTTACCTGTACCAGATAAACCGAAGAACACTGCTACGTCACCATCTTTACCAACGTTTGCTGAACAGTGCATTGCACCTACACCTTTAAGTGGTAGGAAGTAGTTCATCATTGAGAACATACCTTTCTTCATTTCGCCGCCGTACCAAGTACCACCGATTAATTGGATACGCTCAGTTAAGTTGAATGCAACGAAGTTTTCAGAGTTCAAACCTTGTTCTTTCCAGTTCGGGTTAGTGCATTTAGAACCATTCATTACCACGAAATCTGGTTTAAAGGTTTTTAGTTGTTCTTCTGTCGGACGAATGAACATATTTTTCACAAAGTGTGCTTGCCATGCTACTTCAGTCACAATACGTACCGCAATACGGTCTTGCTCACTTGCGCCACAGAAACCATCAACCACGAATAAACGTTTGCCAGAAAGTTGTTTAGTCACAAGACCTTTCAAGCTTGACCAAGTTTCTTGAGTCATTGGTTTGTTATCGTTTTTCGCCACATCAGAAGTCCACCACACAGTATCTTTTGTGGTATCATCTAAAACGATGTATTTATCTTTCGGTGAACGACCGGTAAAGATCCCTGTATCAACAGCCACCGCGCCAGTTGTGGTAAGTGTACCTTTTTCAAAGCCTTCTAAGCCGGGTTTTGTTTCTTCTTCAAAAAGTTGTTCATAACTTGGGTTATAAACCACTTCTTTTACATCATGAATACCAATGGCTTCAAGTTCTTTAATTACATTTTTAATGTCAGTCATAGTTCACCTCTTGATTAAAGTTTAAAAATTTTTCCTGCGGTTATTGTAGGGGAATTGCCAGAAAAAAAATGTTAACTAGATCAAATTTTTGAACATTTATTGGAAATTTATACCTCTTTTTAGGGTGTTTTCGGTATAAAAATGAAGTGCGGTTGATTTTACCTTTACTTTTTCGATATAGTGATAACCATTCTCAACTTAAAACTTAAATAACAATGCTATTATTCCTGCGTTTACCTTTTTTATTTTTTCTGCTGATGTTTACACAAAGCACACAAGCTGAACCCGATTTTAAAATTCCACCTATTCAAGAAAGCATGAAAAAAATGTATCAAATTCAACAAAAAGATTTTACCTTTGAAGACAAACATTATCGTTTGTTTATTGCTGTTCCACCAAAAACATCGCAAAAACTGACCTCACTTTACACACTAGATGGCAATGCTCAATTTCCAATAGCGGTAAATGCTGTCAATCCTAACAAACCACTCCCCCTTATTGTGGGTATCGGTTATGTATCTGATAAAGCTTACGCTATTGAGGAACGAATGAGAGATTACACTTTTCCTGCAGAAGGCAATGAATTTGCCAAAGGAGGGAAAGCCGCCGATTTTTTACGTTTTATTCAACAAGACGTAAAGCCTTATATTGAGCAGCATTTCAATATCAATAAGGAAAAACAATATTTCTTTGGTCATTCTTTTGGTGGGTTGTTTGGATTATACGTGCTCTTCCATCAACCGGATTTATTTCAACATTACACATTGGCAAGCCCGTCTCTCTGGTGGGGGAATGGCTCATTTTTACCTCAAAATGAACCTTGGATTAGCCAAAAACCATCACATATTTTGATTACATTAGGCTATTACGAAGAACATCCTGAACAGGATCCGAATATCACTGAAGAACAATTACAGCGTATTAATCAACGGAAACAAATGCGAACAATCAATGCGCATCAATTGGCGGAAATATTGGAAAAACAAGGCAATTCTGTGGAGTTTATTTCCATTCCCAATAAAAACCACGGTGGCTCAATTCCTGATGCAATCAAACATAGCTTGGAGCAAGTGCAACAATAAAACGTCCAAAAAAATTTGACCGCTTATTTTCTCTTCATTTTCCGTGGTTCGAAACCTTCCCACGGTTAGTCAATATTTGACTAGAAAACAAAACTAAGGATGTTTATGCAACAAAATAAAAAAGCCCTTGTGATTTTTTCAGGCGGCTAAGACTCTACAACTTGCCTATTTCAGGTCATCGCAGAATTCGGCAAAGAAAATGTCGAAGTACTGACCTTTCAATACGGACAACGTCATGCAATTGAGCTAGAAAAAGGACTAGCAAATGTTTAAAATTGCAAAAGAATTCAGTTTTGATATGGCACATATGCTTAATGGGCATGATGGCAAAATGAATTTATTAGAAACTATCACTCAATTAGGTCAATTAAATCTTCGTGCTAATAAACCTAAATGGCAGTTAAGCCTTCAAACTCATAAGATTATTGGTATCGAGTAATATCTTATTAACATCTTTCTGAGAAGAATCAGGCGATTCTTCTCAAATTTGCCTTTCTATTTTCTTCAAAAACTAAAAAATATCGCTATTTATTCAGTATTTTCGTGAATTTTACATTATTTTCACACAATTCTGTGAAGTGATTCACAAATTAGAGAAAAAAGCATTTACTTTTCCCTATGTTGATTTTATGTTCATTAACAATCTTGTAATAAAGCAACAAGGGGTGATTACTATGTCCTTCCAACTTTCTAAAACCTACCGTCCTGAACGACAACTCATCACCGAAAACTATCGCTTAGATGAGAAAACGGCAGTAGATAACTTGCTTAAAACCTTAGATTTTACCCAAGAACAAGAAAAACGCATTACTGACAATGCGATCAAACTTATTAACAAACTTCGCCATCTTAAACAAAAACAATATGGCGCAGATGCCTTAATGCAAGAATTCTCATTAAGCAGTGAAGAAGGTGTCGCACTAATGTGCTTAGCTGAAGCGCTGTTACGTATTCCTGATGCAGAAACCCGCGATGATTTGATTTATGAAAAATTACGTGATGGTAACTGGAAATCTCACATTGGTAACGCTAACTCATTTTTTATCAACGCAGCTAGTTATGGCTTAGTTTTCGGTAAAAAAATTAGTGAAAATTTAGACGAAAAAAGCCTCGCAAATGCGTTAAGCCGTAGCTTTGCTCGCTTCTCTGCCCCGATTATGCGTACGCTCATTGTAAAATCCATGCAAATCTTAGGGAAACAATTCGTAACTGGCGTTACCATGCAAGAAGCGCTAACGAACATTAAACCTCGTTATGAAAAAGGCTTTACCTTCTCTTTTGATATGCTTGGTGAAGCAGCCATGACCCAAGCGGATGCAGATCGTTATTTTAATGATTATCTCCATGCCATTGAAAGTGTGGGGAAAGATGCTGCAGGTCGCACTATCTATAATGGTAACAGTGTTTCCGTTAAACTTTCTGCTATCCATCCAAAATATTGGCGTGCGAAATATGATCGTGTTATCGACGAGCTTTATCCGCGCGTAAAAGAACTTTTCTTACTCGCCAAAAAATATAACATCAGCGTAAACATTGATGCAGAAGAAGCTAGCCGCTTAGAGCTCTCTCTTGATTTAGTCGAAAAATTACTAGATGAGCCAGAACTCAAAGGCTACAAAGGTATTGGCTATGTTGTTCAAGCCTACTCTAAACGTTGCCCATTTGTGTTGGATTACTTAATCAATCTTGCTCGCGAAAAAGACGGTTACTTGATGATTCGCCTTGTAAAAGGAGCTTATTGGGATAGCGAAATAAAATGGGCGCAAGCGGATGGCTTAGATGGCTTCCCACTTTATACTCGCAAAAATCACACCGATATCTCTTATATTGCCTGTGCGAAAAAATTACTTGCTGCTCAAGATGTGATCTATCCACAATTTGCAACTCATAACGTACAAACCATGTGTACGATCCACGAATTAGGTCAAGGCAAACAATTTGAATTCCAATGCTTACATGGCATGGGTGAAAGCTTATACGACAACATTGTTGGCAAAGAGAATTTTAATCGTCAAGTCCGTGTTTACGCACCTGTAGGTACACATGCGACCTTATTAGCTTACTTAGTTCGCCGTTTATTAGAAAACGGGGCAAACTCATCATTTGTTCATCAATTGGTCGATGAAAATATTCCGGTAGAACAATTAGTGATTCCGCCTTGGAAACTTTATGAGAAATCTAATGGTGAACCGAATAAATTAGTGCGCAATCCACTTGAGCTATTTAGTGATCGTAGAAACTCTGCAGGTTTTGATTTAAGCAACGAATTTGAGTTAGCTAAATTGGAACAAGCATTAAACGAAGCACCTATCGAAAATGCACAATCACTCACGGTGCTGGCTAATGCAGAAAACTTAGCTGCACATACCGTCGTCAATCCAGCTAATCTGAAAGAGAACTTAGCGGAAGTTGCCTTCTTAAACCCAACTGAAGCACAAGCTGTGTTTAATGCGGCAAATAATGAGACATGGGCAGCACAAAGCGCAACTGAACGAGCAAATGTATTACGAAAAGCCGCCGATTTATATGAAGAAAACTTCGGCTTATTGATGAAACTTGCCATTGTTGAAGCGGGTAAAACATTACCAAATGCAATTGCAGAGCTACGAGAAGCGGTCGATTTTCTCAGATATTATGCAAATCAGCTTGAATATCTCGCAAAAGATCAACACTTAGGTGCACCGCGCGGAAAAGTTCTCTGTATTTCGCCTTGGAACTTCCCTTTAGCTATCTTTACTGGACAAGTCGCTGCAAGCCTTGCAGCAGGAAATGCGGTAATTGCTAAACCAGCAGAACAAACTTCTCTTATTGCATATGCAGCAGTAAAACTTTTACACCAAGCAGGCGTACCAAAAGAGGCATTACAATTGGTGCTTGGAGCAGGCGATTTAGGAGCGACATTAGTACAACAAGCTTTTGATGGCGTTGTGTTTACTGGCTCAACTGAAGTTGCAAAATTGATTGAAAAACGAATTGCACAAGCGGATAACGATCCTGTTTTAATCGCTGAAACTGGTGGACAAAACGTATTAGTATCTGACTCTTCTGCATTACCAGAACAAGTTGTTGCAGACGTTTTAAGCTCTGCATTTGACTCTGCTGGTCAACGCTGTTCTGCGCTACGTATCTTGTTATTGCAAGAAGATGTCGCAGATCATTACTATAAAATGATTACAGAAGCGATTAACGAATTTAGCCTTGGTGACCCTCGTTTACTCTCAACAGACATTGGCCCTGTAATTGATCAAGAAGCGAAACAAAATCTAGAAAATCATAAAGCGAATATGCGGAAAGTCGCTCGTGCCTACGTCGAATTAGAGGCACCAACCAATGGTCATTTTGTCGCACCAGCAGTCTATCTTTTAGATAATCTTAACCAATTACAACGTGAAGTGTTTGGCCCTATCTTACACATCGTGCGTTATAAAAAAGAGAACTTAGTTAACGTACTCAATGAAGTTAATGCGAAAGGTTATGCGCTAACTGGTGGTTGCCATAGCCGTATCCGTAAACAGATGGACTTAGTTGAAAAACATCTCAACTGCGGTAACTTCTATATTAACCGTAATATTGTTGGTGCAGTTGTGGGCGTTCAACCATTTGGTGGTCATGGTTTATCTGGTACAGGCCCGAAAGCCGGTGGCGAATTCTATTTGCAACGTTTAACAAAAACAGACCGCTACTACAGCCAATTCGGCGATGAAAACACTCTGGGTAATGCACAACCTGTTTTGGACAGTATTACTGGTGAACGTAACTCATTAGCTTACCTGCCTTCTGAAGTAGCAATTTTAAATGGCGATTTAGCTGCATCAGAAAAAGCTGCCAATAAACTATTGGCAAAAGGCTTTACGATTTTAGTTGAGCCAAGTCATCCATTAGCTAAATCTGGTAAAGCTGGCGTACGAGTTGATACTAAATTAGACCACTGCCAAAAAGGTATCTACTTAGCAGAATTAAGCAAAGAACGACGCCAATGGTTAGCTGAAAACAGCTCAGCTATTTTTAAATGCTATGATTGGCAAACTACTCAAGATATTTTACCGTTATACGATGAGTTTTCTCGCAGTTACAACACCACAGCTGCTGGCGGAAACACATCGTTAATGTCTTCTGAAGAACATTAAGAAGGAGTGATTTATGCAAATCTACATTACCTTTGGGCTCTATTTGCTCGTTATTTTAGGCATTGGATTATATGCCTATCGTTCCACGCAGAATTTTGACGACTATATTCTAGGTGGTCGCAAAATGGGCAGTTTTGTTACTGCCATGTCTGCTGGTGCATCAGATATGTCCGGCTGGTTATTAATGGGATTACCTGGAGCAATTTTTCTCTCTGGTTTATCCGAAGCTTGGATTGTTGTTGGGTTAACTATTGGGGCTTATTTGAACTATCGTGTTGTTGCTGGCCGCTTGCGTATTTTTACTGAAAAATATAGCAACGCCTTAACGTTACCGGAGTTCTTTGCACAACGTTTTCCACGTCAGAAAAAAGCACTGAAAATCATCTCTTCAGGTATTATCTTGTTCTTCTTTACCATCTATTGTGCCTCTGGAGTAGTGGCTGGTGCGAAATTATTCCAAAGCCTATTAGGCATGGATTACACTACCGCGCTTTGGTTTGGTGCGATTGCGACCATTAGCTACACCTTTATTGGTGGGTACTTAGCAGTTTCTTGGAGTGATACCATTCAGGCTTCATTGATGATTTTTGCTCTAATTCTTGCTCCTGTGATGGTTATTCTCTCGATCAGTTGGGATGATCTCACAATGGCACTTGAAGCAAAATCTGCTGTAACAGGTATTCCTTATAGTAACTGGTTGCACAACGTTTCTGGTATTGGTGTAGTGTCTGCCTTGGCATGGGGTTTAGGCTACTTCGGTCAACCACATATTTTGGCTCGCTTTATGGCTGCAGACTCTGTTGGTTCTTTAAATAAAGCACGCAAAATCGGTATTACTTGGATGATCCTTTGCTTAGGTGGTGCAGTTGCTGTCGGTTATTTTGGACTAGCTTATTTCACTGAAAGAAACATTGACCTTGCGAATGCAGAATCTGTATTCATTGAATTATCCAAAGTCATGTTTAACCCTTGGATTGTCGGCATCATATTATCTGCAATTCTTGCCGCAATTATGAGTACCTTATCTGCGCAATTATTGATGTGTTCTGCGGCTATTACAGAAGATTTCTATAAAGGCTTCTTCCGTAAAAATGCCTCTAGCACAGAATTAGTTTGGGTTGGTCGCTTAATGGTGTTACTCATCTCTGTCATTGCTATCGTTATCGCACATGACCCTAACTCAAAAGTAATGGGATTAGTTTCGTATGCTTGGGCTGGCTTTGGTGCTGCATTTGGACCAGTTGTGATTCTTTCTCTCTTTAACCGTAACATTAGCTCAAAAGCTGCATTATGGGGAATGCTATCTGGCGCTATCACCGTCGTTGCATGGAGCCCACTCATGCGCTATCTAGGCTGGGACGATTTATCCAAACTTTATGAGATTATTCCCGGTTTCTTAGTTTGCTCATTTATTACTTTAACATCATCTGTCTTTGCACCTGTTCATCCGAAAGTGCAACAACAATTTGATGAAGCCCTAGCAGAATTTGAAACAAGATGCTAACTTTATTTAACAAAAAACCTCAACAAAATGATCTAACCCAAAAAAGTTAGACTGTTATTTAAAGGACTGCTTTCGATATTGTATCGGACTCAGTCCTTTTAATTTTAATTGGATTCGTTCTTCATTATAGTACCGGACATAATCATTGATAACCTTTTCAAGTTCATCAATGCCAGTAAACGATTTTCCGTGAAAGCAAGATTTTCGTGATGTTCGAAATAGAAATTCACGACTTGTTGTTTGAAAAGTTGATTATATTTAGTCATAAAAAATCTGCACCTTAATCAGTTAGAAGTTTAGTCTAACTTTTGGGGTGCAGATCATGAACGGGGATTTTTCTTATTGTGCTTGTTTGAGTTTATTGATGGCTTCTTTATTGAAGAAGTAATGCGTGCCACAACATTCACACTGCATATCAATACTGCCTTTATGCTCTTCTAAGATTTCATCAATTTCAGTTTCTGGAATCAGCAATAATGCTGCACCAGAACGTTCAGGTGAGCAACCGCAGAAGAAAGAAACAGTTTGCGGTTCAAAAACTTCCACTACTTCTTCATGATATAAACGATAAAGCAATTCTTCTGCGGGCAATCCAAATAACTCCTCATCTTTTACGGTTGATGCCAATGTGGTTAAATGCTCAAAATCCTCTGGCGTACCTTGACCATCTGGCATGATTTGCAACAGCATCCCTGCAGCAACTGGTTTACCTTCATATTCACCTGTGCGAATAATAAGTTGGGTTTGTAATTGCTCTGAACGAACAAAATAGTCTTCTAAACATTCCGTAATCGTTGGTTTATCTAAACCGATAACGCCTTGATAACGCTCGCCTTCAGTCGGCGCAATCGTAATCACTAACACGCCTTTGCCGATCATATCATGCAAGCTCATGCCATCTTGAATATCACCTTGCACACGGGCTAATGCACGGATCTGTTGTTGGTCATTACCATTTACTAAAGCTAATTTTAATGGACCATCACCTTGAATTTGAACAGTAATATTACCGTTAAATTTTAATGTTGCAGTCAACAAATTAGTCGCCACCATCATCTCACCCAATAAGTTTTGCACTGCTTTTGGATAATGATGGGTATTCAAGGTATCAGTAAAAGTTTGGTTTAATCGCACCCATTCACCACGCACGGCACGGTTTTGGAAAAGGTAACGGTAAAGTTTGTCATTGTCTTGAGTGTAATTCATTATTTGTTCCTATTTATTCTTTGAGTAAAAAATGCGGTCAATTTTTCGAATAAATCGTAAACGTTCAAAAAAGATGTCATTTTGTTACTGCACTTTGCACCTGAGCAGTATTATGGGGATGAAAATCAAAATTACAAGCAAAAAGAAAAGCGGATAGTTTTCACTATCCGCTCATTTTATAAGATTAAACTGATAAATTACCAGAATGCACGTAAACCGATAACAGTTTTGAAATCACGGCTACGATCTACAGCGCTATTTTCGTATTTAGTACGAGTTGCTTGCCATTCCAAGAATGGTTTCACTTTTAAAGAACCTTGGTTAAACACATAGTATTCAGTACCTACCATGAATTGGCGAGTTCTGTCTGTATTATTACTGTGTTTATCTGTTTTATATGCATACATAGCATAAACGTTCCAATCTTCGTTTAAACCTTGACGAATAACGGCACGCACTTCATTTTTAGTACGTTTGTCACCTTGGTTTTTAGTGATTTGACGCTCTAAATCTACACCATAAGTCGTGTGAACGAAGTTATATGCTAAACCTAATCCATAAGCATTACGGAATAATGACGTGTTGTTTACATTTTCAGAAATTTCACGAGTGAAACCTGCTGCTACGGTTACATTTTGGATGCTGTCAATTTCGTGATTGAAGATAAGGCCTGTACCCCAAGCATTTTTGCGTTTATTTGCTAAATCAAGGTTTTTCATGCTACGTTTGCTTGAACCACCATAGTACGCACCAAATTTTACTTTATTTGAACCGTAATTACCGTTGTAAACATATTGTGCTACACGACGTGCAGAACCATCTAATAAGCCATCAGATAAGCTGTAAGTATTTGCTAAGTCAGTTTGTTTCACTTCATCAGTGATGGTTGGCATGTTACCGTAAGTTAACTCACCAAATTTTTTGTGGCCAAAACCCGCGTAAAGGAAGTGAGTATAAACATGGTCAAAATCATGTTGTGAAGGTGCTTCACCACGCATACGCCATTCAGCACGGCCTAATGTATAAAAATCACCACCTAAACTTTGTTTTAATTTAATACCAAAACGTGAACCATTGTTGTCTACTGCGTGGTTGATGTGCTCTTTGCTTTCACCGCCCGCTACATAGTTAGTTTTGTTAGAGGTGCTTTCCCATTTAACACGTAAAGAACCATAGAAATCAACATCCGTACCAGTTTGGTCAACATGGAAGTTATAAGCTTGTGCAGAACCTGCTGCTAATGCAGCTACAGATAAAGCAAGAAGTGTTTTTTTCATAACGCTTTCCTTATGATTTAATGAAGTTAATAAAAAATTGAACTTTTTTAGTCTATACACCAGAACCAGAATGTGTCAATCTTAAATTTTCCCAACTATCAGAAAATAGGAAATTTTTTGACTAAAATCAATTCAGATAAATATATTTTTGATTATTTTATCGCCTATTTAATTAATAAATTAAGCGCAGAAAATACTTGGTCTGAGGTAATATTTTCCATTGAATTCGCTGTTAAATAGTGCTGATTTTGACCATAACAGCCAATTAAGGTCGGATCTGTTGCGCCATAAAGCGTAATATTTTGTTTATCCAGTGCGGCAGTCAAATGGGCAAGCCCGGTGTCTACCGATACCACGACTTTAGCATTGGCAATTTGACGGGCTAATTCATTTAATGAAAGCTTAGGCAAAACGACTACATGAGATAAACCTACTGCTAATCGCTCTGCTCTCGCCTTTTCTTTTTCATTTCCCCAAGGTAAACGAACTTGAACAGAAAGTGCGGCCAGTTTTTCAATTAAATTTCGCCATTCATGTTCTGGCCAGTGCTTTTCATCTCTTGTCGTAGAATGAAAAAAGATCACGTAAGGTTCGATAGAATCTGCGGAAATAAAATGACGCGCAATGTCATAATCCCCTTTCTCTTTCGGTAATGGATAAGATAAGGCTTGAGCAAAAAGTTGACGAATACGTTCTACCGCATGTTGTTGATAAGAAATCGCGTATTTTTTATCGTAGAACAAGGAAGCTATCGGCTCACGGATACTCTTGCGATCATAGCCATGTTTGACGCCATTGGCTAAGCGTGTCGCAAAAAAAGCGCTCTTAAAAAGCCCTTGTGCATCAATCACGGCATCATATTGATTGGCTTGTAATAAAGTGCGGTAAGATTTCCATTCGTTTTTTGTTTGAGCTGAAAAAGGCGATTTTCGCCAACGTCTTAAGGCAATTGGAATGATTTGATTTACTGCCGAATGCCAACGTGGAATTTCGGCAAAATTCTCTTCCACCACCCAATCAATAGAGAGATTAGGAATAGCACGCTGTGCATCAGTCAATGCCGGCAAAGTATGAATCACATCGCCCATAGAGGAAGTCTTAATCACACATACTTTCATTTAATTAACCTTCTTCCCCAGTGCATAATCCCAAGACCAGATACGGCTAAAATGCCCCCAATAATTAAGGAGGAATCCACTTGTTCATTCAACCAAACGGATGAAAATAAAATGCCTAAAATCGGCACAAGAATAATGTAAGCCGAGGCATTGCCTGCCCCTAAGTGTTTCACACCATCAAAATACCATGCGTAGGCTAATACCGTTGCACCAAATGCAAGACCGAGTAAACTTATCCACTCACCTTGCGATAAATTCAGTACTGTCAGCCAATCATCCGAGCTTTCCACGCATAGAGCACTAATAAACAACAATAAAAAACCAAAAATGGAAGATAATGTGGTTGCAGTAAGAGAATCAATACCCGCAAGTACTTTTCTTGCTAACAAGGTGTAAACGACCCAACAAATTAGTGCACCAATTAATAATATTTGCCCAAAACCAAAGGAATCCATCATTTGTAAAAAATTCCCTTTTGTGAGAGCTAATAATGTTCCGCTCATGGCAATAACCATTCCGATTATTACCCAACGATTCCATTTTTCTTTAAATAAAAAAATCGCCAAAAGCGTGGTAAATACAGGGTTTGTCGCCACAATAACAGCCGCTTGTCCCGCTGGAAGATATTTCAGTCCCCAGATAAAAAATGTGGAATAGGCGAAAACACCGAAAAAGGCAGTCACAAACAAACCCATCCACTGATTAGCATTTAGTTGTTTAGCATATTTGAAGCGATTCGCTGCATATAGCCAAATAATGAGTGGAATAATGGCGAAAAAAAAGCGTACGCTTGAAGCAACAAATGTCGGCATGGCTTGGGCAACCACTCGTCCCCAAGGCCAAGAGGCGCCCCATAAAATCACCATTCCAATTAATTGTAAATGTATGCGGAGAGGGTTCATATCATTAACATATCCTGTTAGGCCTTTTCTATTTACTTATAGACTCTGCTTGGTAAGCTTTTATTTTCTCTCGTAAAGCGGCTTCAAATGCTTCTCGATGAGCATCATCTTGAAAGGCTGAATGAGGAATATCTAAAAACAATCCAGAACCAACTCGAATTAATAAATAGCCATATTTATTTTCAATGTGATGAATATAATGATAACTATATAATGTTTGGCAAAGATCTATTTTAATATATAAGCCATCTTCTTGAATTCCTATGGTTTGACTTCCTTTCTCCATTTTGGAGCCTATTTGTTTTTTAATCATACACATATTCAAATAAGGTCGTATTATAAGAGCGTAGAAAAAAGAAAGCATTGAAATAGCAAATAATATATATCCAGCATAATAGGCCAAAATATTCTCGTAATAATCATAAAGAACTTCAGCCCAATTCATCATAAAAAATGCAATAAAAAGACTTGGTATCAAGCAAAATAAATATAATAAAAAATCTCCAAGCCGCATCATTTTACGAAATTTATTGTGCTTATAAATATCACGGCTTATTTTTTTTACTGCCTTAGTATAATTTTTATCTAATATGGGTTGATAGGTAATTTCCATTTTATATTCTCTCTTTCTCAAGCCTCTAAAAGTGCGGTCAATTTTTCTACCACTTTTTCAGGCTCAATATCAATTAAACTTTGATGATACCCTTCCGAGCTATCTGTGCTTTTACGCACCTTAATTAAATCGCCTTCAATTAAACGAATAATCACCGCTTTATCTGATAATGGTGGCGTATAAGTTGGGCTAGTTGGGCCATAAAGTGCAACCAATGGACGATCTGTGGCTGCCGCAATATGCATTAAGCCACTGTCATTGCTCACCACTGCTGTGCAGTGAGCAATTAAATCCACGGCTTGGTTCAGGTTAGTTTGTCCCGCTAAATTTAAACAAAATGATTGTAGCTCGGTTGGCAATGCATTGCGAATTTGCTCCCCTGCTTCTACATCTTTTGGTGAACCAAATAATTCTACTGCATAGCCTTTTTCAATCAGCATTTCTGCCAATTTAGCATAATGGTAGTGAGGCCAGCGTTTAGCTGGACCAAATTCAGCTCCAGGACAGAACCCGATAATCGGACGTTCGCCTAAAAGTGCGGTCTGTTTTTCAAAGTTTTTTAAGGTTTCCGCCTGTTGAGTGGGATCAACGGTTAAATAAGGTTTTAGAACAGGAATATCAGCCGCTTTTGGCACCGCATTTTGCTCAAAAGCTAACGCCACATAACGTTGCACCATCATAGGGTAATCACGTTTGTTATTGCGTAAATCGTTAAGCAAGAAATAACGGCTCTCCCCTTTCCAGCCACGACGCACAGCAATTTTTGCAAAAGCAGGAATAAAAGCTGACTTCAACGAATTTGGTAACACAATCGCCATATCATATTGATTACGTAATGCCTTACCTAAACGATAACGTTCACACAAGGCAAACTTGCCGTGTCCGAGTGGCATTTCAATGGCATGACGCACTTCTGGCATACGGGCTAAAAGCGGTTTACACCAATTGGGTGCCATCACATCAATTTGGCAATTTGGATATTGCAGTTTGAGTTGTTGATACAAACTGTGCGACATCATCATATCGCCGACCCAAGACGGGCCGATAATTAAAATATTCATGCTTGACCTTATAACAAAAGTGCGGCTAAAAATAAGACCAATTTTAACCGCACTTTATTCATTTTCTAGTATTGAACGACATTATTTGTTCAATATTTTTATTTATTTAACCACGCCATGTACTCAGCCACACCTTCCGCGACAGTTTTAAATGGTTTGTCGTAGCCAGTTGCGCGAAGTTTCGTTAAATCTGCTTGCGTATATTCTTGATAGCGAGATTTCAAGTGCTCTGGGAATGGAATGGTTTCTACTACGCCTTTGCCGTGGAATTTAATTACCGCTTTCGCCACTTCTGCGAAAGACTCTGCATTGCCGGTACCACAGTTAAAGATACCCGAAATGCCATTTTGCCAGCACCAAATATTGACTTGTGCCACATCACCTACATAAACGAAATCACGGCGGAAGTGTTCACTGCCAGCAAATAATTTTGGATTTTCGCCTTTCAGGATTTGGTTATTTAAGTGGAATGCGACGCTCGCCATTGAACCTTTGTGACCTTCACGCGGACCATACACGTTGAAATAACGGAAACCACATACCGGTGATTGTGCTTCAGGTAAAATCGCACGCACATATTGGTCGAATAAGAATTTAGAATAACCGTACACATTCAATGGGCCTTCAAATTCACGCTCTTCACGGAATTCAGTTTTGTCGCCATAAGTCGCCGCACTTGATGCATACAAGAACGGAATTTGACGATCTAAACAGTAATGCAATAACTCTTTTGAATATTCGTAGTTATTATGCATGATGTATTTGCCGTCCCATTCAGTAGTCGCTGAGCAAGCCCCTTCATGGAATACCGCATCGATATCACCTAAATCATCACCTGCAATAATGGATGCAATGAAGTCTTCTTTATCACAGTAATCTGCGATATCAAGATCCACTAAGTTAATGAATTTAGTCCCGTCTTTTAAGTTATCCACCACTAAAATATCTTTGCGTCCCATATCGTTTAATGCTTTAACGATATTACTGCCGATAAAACCGGCGCCACCTGTTACGATAATCATAATTCTGTCCTCTTTAAAATAAGTCTGTGTATTGTAATAGATTTTGTACCGCTTAGCCAAAAAACTCTGTGAAAAACAACCGCACTTTTAAGCCCCAGTAACTTGTCCAGCCCGTTGTGGCCAAATCCATTTTTCCTTTATTTAAAATAATAATTGTTGGTGTCACATTCACCTGCCATTGATCCGCAATCTTGCCTTGAGGATCATTCACCGTTGTAAACTGATAGTGATGCGTTTGTAAATAATCTTCCACATCCTTATTTGTCCCCGAACGTAGCGCGACAGAGACTACAGGATAGCCTTCTTCTGAAAGTGAATTAATTGCAGGAGAAGTATAACGACAATAACCACACCAACTTCCCCAGAAATAAATGATCGTCGGCTTAGCTTGATCTAATTGGGGTAAAAAGAAGGCATTCCCCTGTAAATCATAAAGTGCTGTCGCATTGATTTCAGGTGGAATATTGGGTTTACGAATAAAATCGAGAATACTGCTTACGATAATCAACGTCAGCAGGAGCGAAATCGCATTTTTTAATAAGGTTTTAAGTTTCACAATAAAATTTCATGATCTAGGATAAATGGATTGTAATCGATCAGAAAAGTGCGGTCAAAATTACAGATATTTTGCTATGATAACCACATCATTTAATAAGGAGAAAAAATATGGATAGTAAACAATTAGCACAATATATTGATCACACTGCCCTTACTGCTGAAAAAACAGAACAGGATATTCTTAAGCTCTGCGATGAAGCCATTCAATACGGCTTTTATTCAGTCTGCATTAATTCAGGTTATATTCCTTTAGCCAAAGAAAAACTGGCAGGATCAAACGTCAAAATTTGTACTGTGGTGGGTTTCCCACTTGGTGCCAACTTATCCTCAGTCAAAGCTTTTGAAACCCAAGAAGCCATCAAAGGGGGTGCAGGTGAAATCGATATGGTAATTAATGTCGGCTTGATTAAATCAAATCAATGGGATGCCGTAAAAGAAGACATTCAAGCTGTATTAACCGCTTGTCATGGCGTGCCGCTTAAAGTGATTTTAGAAACGTGCTTACTCACTAAAGAAGAAATTGTAAAAGCCTGTGAAATCTGTAAAGCGTTGGGTGTGGCATTCGTTAAAACCTCAACGGGTTTCAATAAAGGCGGGGCAACCGTAGAAGATGTGGCATTAATGAAGAAAACGGTAGGCAGCATTGGTGTGAAAGCCTCCGGTGGTATTCGTGATACTCAAACCGCACTAGCGATGATTGAAGCGGGAGCTACTCGAATTGGTGCAAGCGCAGGCATTGCAATTGTAACGGGCGTTTCTGCTAATACCTCAAGCAATTACTAATCAATAATAAAAAAGGAGATTGAAGTGTATGCTTCAATCTCCTTTTTAATCATCAATTAAAGAATCTCTAATAACTTCGCAAAGTCGTCAAACACCCAATCTGGGTTTGATTCAGCAATCGGAATGTTGTAATTGTATCCGTAAGTTAATCCCACAACCGGACAACCTGCTGAATGTGCTGCGAGAATGTCATTTCGAGAGTCACCTACAAACAACACTTGGCGAGGTTCTACGCCAAATTTACCACATAAATAATACAATGGGCCTGGATGTGGTTTAATCGCGGGTAATGATTGTCCACCAAGCATTTCACTGAATAAATGATCGATACCAAATGCCGCTAATACTGGCTGAACATGGCGAGTTGGTTTGTTCGTTACCACGGCTAAGGTATAACCGCGAGCCTTTAAAGTTTCCAATGTTTCTTTTACATTTGGATATAAACGGCTCACATTACAAAGGTTCTCCGCGTAATACACGTTAAAACGCTCTTTCACTTGCTCCATTTCAGCATCTGAAAAGTCTTTACCTGTTTGTACTTTTGCCCATTCTAAAGCTCGTGCAATCAATACAGGTGCCCCATTACCAATCCAAGTTAACACTAACTCTTCTGGTGCTTGAGGTAAACCAAAGTCTGCTAAAGCAGAATTCACAGACAACGCTAAATCTGGCAAGCTATTCACGAGCGTACCATCTAAATCAAAACCGATAACTTTAAATTGAGTCTTCATTCTTACTACCATCTATTTAACTGAAGCTAATTGCGTGCGCATTTGATCAATGATTTGTTTATAATCTGGTTTACCAAAAATCGCTGAGCCTGCTACAAACATATCTGCACCGGCTGCGGCGATTTCTGCAATATTATCCACTTTTACGCCCCCATCAACTTCTAAACGAATATCTAAACCGCTTTCATCAATCAGACGACGTGCCTGTTGTAATTTTTTCAATGTGGAAGGTAAAAAGGATTGTCCACCAAAACCTGGGTTCACGGACATTAACAAAATCACATCCACTTTATCTAAGACATAATCCAAATAACTTAATGGTGTAGCAGGGTTAAACACTAAACCTGATTTGCAACCGTGATCGCGAATGAGCTGTAAAGAGCGGTCAATATGTTCACTGGCTTCAGGATGAAAGGTAATGTAATCCGCACCGGCTTTGGCAAAATCAGGAATAATACGATCGACCGGTTTTACCATCAAATGCACGTCAATCGGTGCTTTAATGCCATAATCACGCAAAGCTTTACACACGGCTGGGCCAAAGGTTAAATTCGGCACATAGTGATTATCCATTACATCAAAATGAATTACATCCGCACCGGCATTCAATACGTTTTGCACATCATCACCAAGACGAGCAAGATCTGCAGAAAGGATAGAAGGGGCGATTAAATAAGGTTTCATTTGTCATCTCCTAAAGGATAAAAGTGCTTGTAGTTTACTACGTTGAGCTTAATTTTACCTTGATTATTTACAAGTTTTAGCTGAAAACAAAGAAAAAAATAACCGCACTTGATTCAATTGCCTCAAAGTGCGGTTGGTTTTTCAGTTATTTTGAAATGCTATCAATCCATTGGAATAATTCATCGAGATCATAATCTCCTGAATGAGGTACACCCCAAGGAGTTTGATAGTCAACTTGCTTACCATTCATGCGTAATTTCACTGCTAAGATCGCACTAATCGCATGAGATGTATCACGATCTGATGTTCCCGCACGGATGCGCCAATGCTGCGTTTTACTCTGATCGAGATAATTCATGGCATTCATAAGTTTCACAATTTGTTTATCCGCCATTTCTCCTTTTTCAGTGCTGTGCTGCAGTGAATATGCAGTAAAGTGTTTATTATTCACCGTTTCCGTACCGAATAAATTATTCTCGCCAGAACTTAAATTGAATGCATCAAATGCAGGAGGCGATTTCATTCGTTTTTCTGAGTGAACATAGCCATCCCAATCAATATCAATTACGCCATCTTTACTGACTTTCACCCAAGGTTTACCCTCAAAAGAGGCACCGTTTTTATAAGCTTTATCTGCAGATGAAGCAATCACTGAACGCATATAATCTTTGAAAGAGCCATTTCCTTGTGCATCTAATGTCAAAGCATGGCCTTTTTCATCTTTTAAATTTAAGCTATTTAAGTAAGCTGGAAACGCCGCTTTAAGTTGATCAGAAACCTTGATTTCATCTGCAGACAATGTCCCTTCAATTTTAGCTTTTTCTACCTGTGAACGGTCATTATAGCTATTGGCATTTAAACGGCTCATATCCATACGGCTATATTCATTTACACCGTTAAATTCCCACTCATAAGCACTATCTGCATTCTCTAAATTGGTAATCGGGCAATAAGCCGATACCGCAAAAATAGCATCACTTGCCTCAGCTGCGCCGGCTTGTTTTAAATAATCGATATAATCGTTGCTATCACCACTTGCACCCAGTAAAGCAGATAATGCCCCTCCAGCACTGGTACCGTTAGAAATAATCTTCTTCGCATCACCAGGCATCACATTATCATTCGCATGCAAATAACGAACAGCAGCTTTTAAATCAACAATTGCTGCAGGTGCTTTACCGGTGTATTTCCCGTCTTTTTCTAAAGTACGGCCGCGCGCGCCTACGCTCGCCACTACATAACCTTTAGAAAGTGCGATCATAATGGCATTCGGTTTATCGCCACTACCAAAACCTTTGGCGTCATAAGTTGCCGCCTTAGCAGGCATATAGCCACCAACTGCATTAGGTAAAAAGATCGGCGCCGTTTCAGCTGAATAACCATTTATTTTTTCACCCTTAAAATAAGCTTCCGGAACATAAATATTTAAGGTTTGATAATCAGGCTCGATAGGATTCGCCACGTACACAATCTTTTCAAAGGCACGGAATTTAACCAATGAATCCCCTACTTTTACCTCTAAAGTGCGGTAGTTTTTTGGGGTAAATTTAAGATCGAATCCTTTGTCGGTCTGATTAAAATAAGGGGTATTGGCTAGAGGATCGGGTTTATTTTGCATAGCAAGTGTTGAGGTTGAAAGTGTAAGAGCAATAAAGGTTGCAAGAAAAGTGGCTTTTTTCATAAAAATATCCTTACTGATAAATCTTGTTCGTCTGACTATCAGGAAAAACGAAAGTTCGGGACACGCATAAAAAAACACCGAAAGCTTGTGCCTTCGGTGTTTTATTTAGATTAGTTTAATCCAATGATTTCCCAACGGTTGTGAGATTGACCATCGATTTTGCCTTTTTTCACATTGGTGATGTAATCGATCATCATATTTTGGATAGTGCCTTTTTCACGGCCCATTGCGACTTTAGATTCCCAAAGTACCGGAATTTGTTGACCTTCCCAAATACCACCTTTACCGTTTAATTGAGCGAAGCGATATGAGTTCATACCCACTTTTAATTTCATGTCATCAGTTACCGGTCTACCGTCAGCAAGGGTTAAATTAACGATTTTGCTACCTTGTGGATTACGTAAGTCAATTTTGTAATTTACGCCACCGAAAATGTCGTAAGTCACATATTTTGATTTTTTACGTTCCGCATTGTAACGATATTCCGTGTCACCTGGTTGGATGGTATCGAAGTAGTTCGCCGACCATTCCATATATTCTTTCAATTGTTTACCGGTCAGTTCATAAACGGTGACATCACCGCCCGCATAACGATAGTTAAAGATGATGTCTTTTTTCTTGATATCGCCTTTATCCATACGTGCTTTTTGATGGTCGAAAGAGAAAGTGACCACATCTGCGCCACTGTAATATTGTTCAACATCATTAATGAATGAAGATAAACCGGTATCTTTTGAGAATGCAGCAGATACACCGTGTTTAGTCTCTTGAGGTACCATTTCATTCGCTGTTTGACCGATTACTACGTTGTTTAATTCACGTAATTTCTCGTGGTAAGGCTTGTAAATTTCCTCAATTTTCTTATCTGCTTCAAGTGCTTTAACTGGAACCGTTTTAGATTCTTTCTTCACTAATTTCACTTCTTTTTTATCATTGATATCAAAAGTTAAATCCACTTCAGATACCACGGTACCGTAGCGGTGTGGTTCAGTGATTAGTGTATTTTTAATGGTTTCACTTGGTACATCTTTGTGCATGTGACCTGCAATCACCACATCAATACCATCAACTGCATTGATTACATCACGCATACCTGTGTCAGGAATCTTGTTTTCATTCTCGATACCCATGTGAGCGATCACAATAATCGCATCGACACCTTTCGCTTTTAACTTCTCAACTTGTGTACGTGCTTCTTCCGTTGGTGAAGTAAATTTCATATCTTTTAAGTTGCCTGTGTCTTCTTCAAATTTTGCTGACATTGGGGTACTTAAACCGATAATCCCTAGTTTTACGCCATCTTTTTCAATAATAGTTGTCGCATCAATATAACGTTTGTCATTTTTCTTATAATAGAAGTTTGCAGTTAATTTTTTCGCTTTGATGTCTTTTAAGATTTCATCTAATGCTTCCATCCCAAAGTTAAACTCGTGGTTACCAAGTACGAAAACATCGTATTTCATTTCGTTTAATACTTTTGGAATTGGGTGATCTTTGTAATATTTTTTATCTTTTGCGAACACATCAACTTGGTTATCTTGGATCGCATCACCAACTTCCACTAACACCACGTTTTTATTATTTTTACGCACATCTTTCACATAAGTTGCAATTTGTGCATAAGAACCTGATTTGTCCTCTACGTCTGCACCATAGCTCCAAGGTACGATACGACCATGAACATCGGAGGTCCCTAATAATTTAATATTCACTTCTTGTGCCATTGCTGTGCTAACAGCAGAAAGCGCAAATAATGAGCAAAGTAATTTTTTCATAGAATTTCCTTTAAAGTTGCACAAAGTGCGGTTAAAAATGCCGGAGAATTATAGCGGTGAATCGATTGCTTACATAATTTTATTTTGAAGAAAAATAAAATTTGTGAGCTTGATCACATTTCATTTGGAGGATTAATGTCCTGTTTGAGAAAACAAGTTAATCACTAAAACACCGCTGATAATCAATGCCATACCAATCAGCCCAGCGGTATCGATTTTCTGACCAAAAGCGAAATACGCCACGATGGCAGTCAAAACAATGCCAACTCCCGACCAAATGGCGTAAACCAAGCCAACAGGAAGCGTACGGAAGACTATAGAGATAAAATAAAATGAAACGGCATATAAGGTTAATGAGCCAACTGTAGGCCAAAGTTTCGTAAAGCCATCGCTGACTTTTAATAAATTCGTTGCCACAATTTCAAAGCAAATC